>Ga0318562_10001047_pt1 | contig 12390 bp, 9 predicted proteins | sample GRESIP066b5f18_FD_203688 | JGI IMG/M metagenome (GOLD analysis project Ga0318562, IMG submission 203688) | Tropical soil microbial communities from Luquillo Experimental Forest, Puerto Rico - GRE.SIPMG.066b5f18 | ecosystem: Environmental > Terrestrial > Soil > Tropical forest > Bulk soil...
ACCGGGCCACGGGAAAATTCCTGCTGGGCAGGAATTTCATTCCGGTGAACTGGGCCAGCGGGCTGGACGCCAATGGCCGGCCCATCCAGACGCCGCCGCCCGCGCCCTTGATGGGCAAGCCCGGTCCCGCCATGGACATCGCCACCGACGAGACCGGCAATGGCGCGGTGATCGCCATCGACCCCAGGACCGGCAAGCGGGTGTGGACCCACAGGCTGTTCGACGTCACCGACGCGGGTATTCTCAGCACCGCCAGCAATCTGGTCTTCAGCGGCAGCCGTGAAGGCTATGTCTATGCCCTGGACGGAAAGACCGGCAAACGGCTGTGGCAGGTCAATCTGGGGGCGATGATCGCCATGGCCCCCATGACCTACCGGGTGAACGGCAAGCAATACATGTCGGTGATCGCGGGCCAGACTCTGGCGACTTTCGCCCTTCCCTGACGCTTGCTGCGGCGCAGCATTATCGCACTGGAAACTCAGTATTTTTACAAAAGTACTGCGGACCAGCTAGCCAAATGCGTTTGTACGGATGCAGGGTTTCCCCAAAAGGCGAGTGACGTCGCGGTTCGCGCATCTCGCCCCAGGCTTATGGCGACTCTGGCACTCGGATCGGTTTTGCCGCCATTTGTCTCTGAGGAGCTTGCAGGAAACCGCTTCGATGTTGCTGCAGCTGCGAAGGTCCATGGCGAATTGAGGAGGCGCTGGCGTGAAAAATCGATCGCTGATTTCTTTACTCGCGACCGCTCTTCTTTCCGGGACGGGGCTGCAACCCGTCTCTGCCGCACCCTGGGTGCGTGGATTTGCGGCCCAGACCTATGAATATGCCTTCCGCTATGGCGGGCGCGCCGGTTATTCCCGCGGTGCGGAAATCGAGCCCGGTGTGGACTGTATCCATGGCAGCGATCCCAAATTCGCCAACGAGGCTCAGACGCGGAGGGCTTTGTCGCAGCAGTCCTGGCGCACGGCGCAGGAAATCGACTATCTCGTTCATCCGCCGGGGATCGAGCAGGCGAGGGCGCCGAACGGCCAGTTCGGCGTCTGGGCGCGTTCATCCGCCTATCGCGGCTACCGGCACGGCATAGACACCTACGTCAATCCCTTCACCGCCAACGATCCCGGTCAGTCGGAAGTCAATGATCGCATCGGCGATGGTTTCAACCTCGACGGCAAAATCACGGACCGGGATTTTGTCAGTCCGGATGGCGAAAAGGGAATCGACAATGCCCTGTACCGCGCCTGGGGTTGCGACACGCCGTGGCGCGGCAATGGCAACGCCAACCTGGACCTGCGCGCTAACGACAAGATGCAGGGCGGCATCTACACGATGGTGATTCGGGTTTCGGGGAACCAGAATCCCATGAATGACAGTGATGCGACGATCGAGATCGGCTATTCGCCGGACCAGATCATCAAGGACGCCCAGGGCAATGTCGCGGCGGACTATTCCTACCGCATCCTCAAGGCGGCCCAATACACCAAGATGAAAGCGACGATTAAAAACGGTGTGGTGGAAAGCGAGCAGGTTGCCGAATTGCATTCGCCCCGCATCGCCTGGTTCTACGACCAGCTCGGCGATGCCGATTTCCATCAGGGGCGCCTGCGGCTGAAAATTGCCCCCGATGGCACGGCTACCGGCTTGCTGGGCGGCTATCGCAGCGTGCTCGATCTCTATGCGGAAAACACATTCGCCCAGGATGGCGGGCAACAGGGCGTGCGCGAGCATGAAGACATGGTCTCGCTTTATTACGCCTTGCGGCGCAACGCCGACGCCATGCCCGACCCCAAGACAGGCCGCAATCTGGGAATTTCCACCGCCTATCGCATGAAACTGGCCCCGGTCTATGTCGTGGATCCCGACAAGCCGATGCCGATTCCCATTGTGGCCAGCGACGAGCCGCGCAAGCGCGTCTTCGACGCCATCCGGGCGGCCATGATCAAGGGCGCCTTGACCCATGTGCCGCAACCTGTTCCGGCCGGCACTGGCGTGCTGGCCTTTCCCGCCACCGATCAGCAGGTGGCCCAGGATCCGGACCAGGTTCGCAGGGGGCGGCAGGGGCGCAACCAGGCCACGGATCTTCCCAGTTCAGTCCGGGATTTCTTTCTCAAGACCTTAAACCGCCCGTTTTTCCCCAAGGCCACGATAGACAACAGCGTCAGCCCGACAGATCCGCAGGGCAACCCGGTCAAAGCCCCAAAGCCGTTGCAGCAGGCTCGCAACGATGCGGCTCCGCAAAGTCCGTGAAGCGGCAGCACATTTGGTCCAAGGGGGATTTGCAGTGAACAAGTCTATGACGGCCGCCATGTGTTTCGCAGCGGCCATGGCCTTGCTCACGGCGCAGCCGCGGGCTGTCCAGGCACAGACTGGCGCAAGCATCAAGGATTGCACCGACGTCTGCCCCGAAATGGTGACGATTCCAGCTGGCCGCTTCGTGATGGGATCGCCGGCTGGCGAGAAGGGGCGTTTTCTGGATGAAGAGCAACATGCCGTTACCATCGCCAAGCCTTTCCTGACGTCCCGATATGATGTGACGCGGGGCGAGTTCGCGCAGTTCGTGGCCGAAACGCATTACGACGCAAAAGGATCGGGCTGCACCGGCGCAGCAGGCGTCGCGTTTGGAACGAGCCCCCGTCTCAATTGGGAAAATCCGGGGTTTGCGCAGAGCGAGCGCGACCCCGTCGTATGCGTCAATTGGGCCGATGCGCAGGCCTATGCCGATTGGTTGCGAAAGAAGACGGGAAAGCCCTACCGCCTTTTGACCGAGACAGAATGGGAATATGCCGCGCGGGCAGGAACCGCCACGGCCTATCCCTGGGGCGACGCGCCTAGCCACGACAACGCCAATTACGGGGAAGACGATTGTTGCGCCGGCCTGGCGGCTGGAAGAGACCAATGGATGAACACTTCGCCGGTAGGCTCCTTTCCAGCGAACGGTTTTGGCCTCTACGACATGAACGGCAATGTCTGGCAATGGACGCAGGATTGCTACCATGCCGGCAATAGTGGCGGTCCGGCGGATGGTGCGGCCTGGACAGATGGCGACTGCGATTTGCGCATGTTGCGGGGCGGGGCCTGGTTTTTCAGTCCCGTTCTGGCCCGTTCGGCCAACCGCGTTTGGTTCAATCCTGAGAACCGCTATGTCATCATCGGGTTTCGCGTTGCCAGATCACAATAATAATTTCAGCACGCCAAAAAAGCGGGGTGCCGCTGGCGGATCCGATGGTGCGCGTGCGCGGCCCGGCGCTCATACATCGGCGTCCGTCAACCATGGAACGGCATTTCACCACACCCACGAAAATGACTTTGGTCCGATTTTTAACGCGAAGGAAGGAATACAATGAAACGACGCACTTCACGTGCCGCAATCACCGCCGCCGCCCTGGCTCCGATTTTGTTCTGGTCATTTCCGGAATCGGTCGGCGCGCAACCTGCAGCCGGCGCCCCGCCTGCGGGCGCCGCGCCGGCCCGGCCGGGTGGCGGCCAAAGGGAGCCGAACATACCGGTTTACACCTTCAAGCCCAACGACATCAGCTATAAGGCGCCCATGAAGCCGGTCTACCATATCGCCGATATTATCGCGGCGCATAAGGGCCAGACCGACTGGGAACAACCGGTGGTGAAGGATCAGTGGTTCTTCATCCAGTACATCTCGATGGGCCCGGGCAAGAAGACGCCCATCAGCATGCAGGGCGATACGTCCATCGCGTTCATCATCAATTCCGGACGCGTGCGCTTCACGTTCAAGAACTTCCCGGCCATCGAAGCCGGTGAAGACGGCATGGTGTCGATCCCGGCGCGTGTGCCCTATTCCATCGAAACAATCAGCGACACGCCCTCCATCCGGTTCGAAGTGCGCAATGTCGTGGCCGGGACGCTTTTCCCGGTGGCGGACAATGCCACCCCGCCGGTTGCGCCGCCCGGCTATACGACCGTCAAGGTCGATTGCAACTGCATGCTGGGCTCGGTCAAGGACATGAAGCCGAACTATTTCGACTATGGCGGTTGGGCCAAGGCCAATCCCACGGTCGTGCGTGCGTCCATCCCCCCGAAGGGCACGGCCAATTTCTTTATGGACGATAATCTGTTCATAAACACGTCCCGCAGCGTCACAGGTGTTCCCCTGCCGCCACCGAGCGTTATCGGGCATTTCCACACCGGCCAGGCGGAATGGTGGTATGTTCTGGAAGGCAACATGGCTACCCGCATCGAAGGGCAGGGCGACGTCTACGGCAATCACGGCGATATCATCTATTCGCCCCAGGGCGCCTATCACCAGACGATCATGCTTGGAAAGCCCAGCACCCGGACACCGGCCGGCAAGACGGGCGTGATGGATTCCGCGATAGCCCTGGTGCCGCCTGGCAGCGGAGACTGACGCGTAAATCCCGCGGCGATGGATGCTGCCATCGCCGCGGCCTTTCTCATGACGGCTGCAATATGCGGCCGCGAGACGATGAATTGAAATGACACGGAAAAGCGTTGCGGTTGCCTTGTTTGTTCTGTCGACGTCGCTGAGCGTTTATCCCATTCGCGCCGGCGCGGCAGAGAGCTCGCCCGTTTCCGACGAATTCTGCAAGACCATGATGGACAATGCCGCTCAAATTTGGCCGCTGGATCAGGTGCAGCAATGCGCGCCCTGGCGGAAGCAACATTTGCAACAGCTGCAAAAGGCCGCGCTGGATTGCCAGGCCGCCCATAAGGGCGATCTGGACCATCTCGACGCCTGTGATGTCGTGAATGATGCCGCCGACCGTTTCTGGGAAGAATCCGAATATGTCGAGAATAACCGCGACGTCCCGCCGGAAAAGGCCAATCCCGTCATCCATCACTGAGCTTCTGGTCATCAAATATTGCCGTTGAAGTACCGCCAATTAAAATTTTCAGGGAGGAAATCGATGACGTATTTTGGATATCGCGCGCCGATGGCGTTGATGGCGGCTTTGCTTGCCACCAGTGGAGCCATGGCACAACCGACGGCGAACGAGCCGCCCGGCTTTGTCTCAGGGCAATCGGCTTTTCGCAAAGCGGAAGGCATTCCCCAGCCGCATTACCAGGAAGCCCTGCGGCTGGCGCGCGAGGAGAATTTCTGGAAGGTGCCGGTCCTTAATATGTGCCAGCGTGAGGATTCCGGGCTGTCAGAACAGATTTACAAGGACCCGCCGGCCACCAAGGTGACGGACAATCTCTACTTCCTGGGATCGGGCGTGGTGTCCGCCTGGGCGCTGGATACACCGGGCGGGATCGTGGTGATCGATTCCCTCAACAATCCCCAGGAAGCCGAGCAATATATCATCGGCGGACTGCGTTCGCTGGGCGCCGATCCGGCCCGCATCAAAGCGGTAATTGTCAGCCATGGGCATGGCGATCATTTCGGCGGCGCGCAGGACCTGCACGATAAATATGGCGCCAAGGTCTATATGAGCGCATTGGACGACGAATTCGCCCACAAGCAGACGCCGAAAGCCAATCAGGGGCCGGCGCCTCATGTCGATGTGGACGTCAAGGACGGCGATGTGCTGAGCCTGGGCGGCGCTACGATCCGCATGTTCCTGACACCCGGCCACACGCCGGGCACCTTGTCGTTGCTGATACCCACCCTGGCGGATGGCAAGCCGCAGACGGTGGTGTTTCACGGCGGTGTTACGTCCAGCAACGGGCTGACGCCGGCATTGCATGCGGCCTATGACAGTTCACTTGATCGCCTGATCACCGCGGCCGCCGCCGCACATGCCACCGGCTATATGGCCAATCATGGCGCGTTCGATGACATCGCCATGAAGGTGGCTCACATCCGCGGTTATCCCAAGGATCCGAGTCCATTTCTGGTTGGTGAAGCGAGCACGTTACGTTGGTTGAAGATTGCCAAGGCGTGCAATCTCAATAACGCCGACGTCGACAAGGTCTTCACCGCACGCGGCGAAAAGGTGGGTGCCGACGGGCATTAAGGGCGGTGCGATGCATCCACAGAACGCCGGATCTTTGAAGAGGGCTGTGCGTTGGGGATGTCCAGCTTACGCGCGTGCGCAGCAGGGCCAATCTTGATCGGCTGTGCACGCGCGATTCTCATTTGAAGATTCGAAGCAGCAAGCCGCCAATGCCTTCCGATCGGCGCTGTCATCCCCAGACATTCGACGGGACGATTAGATCACATCGCTGGCCGATCGGTCACGGACGCAGCGCGCTTTGTGGGGCGATAATTTTTCAAATTTAGCTCAACGGCAGTATTTGACTTACGGGCTGCCGCGCAAGGTTGCGAGCATCGCGGACGGCATCGGTACCCGCGCTATATAACCAGCCTGGTCGTTTTCGCGGGTCTTCATTCCAAGCGCCGAGGTACGGCGCCCGAAGAGGAAAATGCCGGGCAATATTGCCGCCCAATGCTCTATTCGCGGGCCTGGCGGCCAATTACATCGATCACGATGTGAGCAATTCACAATACTATTGGATCATCTCATCCGTTGCCAGGGGCGGTGGTGACAATGTTATCCTGTCCCCGACACTGTGATCTGATCGTTTTGTGGGGTTATTCTTGATGGATAAGTCATTTCGGGATGCGGCGCTGGACTATCACCGCTTCCCGCGACCGGGGAAACTTTCCGTCGAGCCGACAAAGCGGATGGCGACGCAGCGAGACCTTGCACTGGCCTATTCGCCAGGCGTCGCGGCGGCTTGCGAAGCGATCGCCTCTGATCCGGGGGCGGCCCGGGAGTATACGGCGCGGGGCAATCTGGTTGCTGTGATCTCCAATGGTACGGCCGTTCTTGGCCTCGGCAATATTGGCCCACTGGCGTCCAAGCCGGTGATGGAGGGCAAGGCGGTCCTGTTCAAAAAGTTCGCCGGCATAGACGTGTTCGATCTGGAAATCGACGCCAGCGAAATCGATCGCTTTTGCGACGTCGTGGCCGCGTTGGAGCCGACCTTTGGCGGCATCAATCTGGAAGATATCAAGGCGCCGGAATGTTTCGTCATCGAGCGCCAGTTGCGCGAGCGAATGAAGGTGCCCGTATTCCATGACGATCAGCATGGCACCGCGATCGTTTGCGCTGCGGCCATTCGCAATGGGCTGATGATTCAGGGCAAGAAATTGTCCGAAATCAAGCTGGTGACGTCCGGCGCCGGGGCTGCCGCGCTGGCCTGCGTCGATCTTTTGGTCCAGATGGGTTTGCCTGTTGGCAATGTTACGCTCACCGATATCAAGGGTGTCGTTTACACCGGCCGGGATCGGGATATGCCCGCAAACATGGCGCTATACGCGCGCAAGACCGACGCACGCATGTTGGCGGAGGTCATAAAGGGCGCAGATGTGTTTCTGGGTCTGTCCGCGCCTAATGTTTTCAAGGCTGAGTGGTTGCCGGAATTGGCCGATCGGCCCCTGATCATGGCGCTGGCAAATCCCGATCCGGAAATTTTGCCCGAACTGGTCGCCGCCGCCCGGCCGGATGCGGTCATGGCAACGGGGCGTTCTGACTACGCCAATCAAGTGAACAACGTTCTGTGTTTTCCGTTTGTCTTCCGTGGCGCATTGGACGTTGACGCGACCGAGATCAACGAGCCTATGAAACTGGCCGCGGTTGAGGCGATTGCTTCTCTCGCCCGGGCCGAAGCCAGTGACGTCGCGGCGCAGGCCTATGGCGGCGCGGCGCCGGTGTTTGGCCGGGATTATATCATACCAAAGCCATTCGATCCGCGGTTGATTCTACAAATCGCGCCGGCGGTCGCCCAGGCGGCGATGCGCTCCGGCGTTGCGCGGCGGCCCATCGCAGATTTCGATGCTTATCAGCGTGAACTGGAAAAATTTGTCTATCGTTCGGGCCAACTGATGCGCCCGATGTTCGAGATTGCGCGAAAATCGCCCAAGCGTGTCGTGTATGCGGAGGGCGAGGAAGGGCGCGTTTTGCGGGCCGTCCAGACGGTGGTGGATGAACGTCTGGCGCAGCCAATTCTCGTCGGCCGCCGCAATATTATTATGGAGAACGCCAAAAAACTCGGCCTGCGGTTGGGCTTTGACGACCAGGTCAAAATTCTGGATCCGGACGCGGACGAGGCGGTTTTCGGACCGTTGCGCACTTTGTACCAGAAGTTGGTTGAAAGGCGCGGCGTTACCCCGGATGCGGCGTCCCGATGGTTGCGGACGCGGCGCGCAATCGCAGCCGCGCTTCTGTTGGCGGATGGGCAAGCAGACGCCGCTCTTTGCGGAGGTGTCGGGGATTGGTTGCGCCAGTTCAAGCAGATCCAGCCGATCGTCAAACGGCTGCCCGGCGTGAGCCGCATCTATTCTCTTTCCAGTCTGATCTTGCCGAATGGGGCGCTGTTTTTCTGCGACACGCATGTCAATACGGACCCGACCAGTGAACAGATCGCGGAAATGACTTTGCTGGCCGCGCAGACGGTCCGCCGTTTTGGCTTAAGTCCGAAAGTGGCGCTTCTCTCGCATTCCAGCTTCGGAGCGTCGCCTGCGCCGAGTGCAAGAAAGATGCGAGAAGCTCTGGCCCTTCTGCGTGCGAGAGCGCCAGAATTGGAAGTCGATGGAGAAATGCATGCCGATGCTGCCCTGAGCGATGCGCTCCGGGCCCGTCTCGTCTCTTCAAGCCCTTTGGTCGGTTCGGCAAATCTTCTGGTCATGCCGACTCTGGATGCGGCCAATATTGCCTTGACGTTGCTGTCCGCGGCTACCGAAGCGCTTCTCGTGGGTCCGATGCTGCTGGGCGCCGCGCGCCCTTTGCATGTTCTCGTTCCCAGCGTTACGGCGCGGGGTATCGTCAATATGACGGCGGTTGCCATCGGCCAGATTTCATCCAGCGTGGATGCATTTGCGGTCGACAGCGTGCGGTGACGGTTGGGTCGTGCTGCGCAGGGGCGAGGCCGCCTCGGAAGATATGCCGCTTTTAAGGCATATCTTCCTGACGGAACGATTGTCCTGAACCCCGGATGGATCGGCGTTCAGAGAGGCTTTTTAATCCGGCTGGGGTTGCGGGGGCGTTTGTCCCATGTCCACATTGTGGGCCTCGGGTCCGAAGTTTGCGAACAGGGCAATCAACAGCGCTGCGCCGCATGCCACGGCAATCATCGCCACCCGGTAATCGCCACCTGCCGTATCGGCGATATGGGATTGCAACGGCAAATTGACCGCGGCAATCAGGTTTCCGAGCTGGTAAACCGTCCCTGCGAAGGTTCCCCGCGCACTGGCCGGAGAAAGTTCGTTCAAATGGGCGGGGACCACGCCCCATGCGCCCTGAACGCATACTTGCATCAAAAACGCGCCAAGCGCCAATGTGGCGGGCGTCTCCGAATAGGCCCACAGGTAACTGATCGGCAGTGCAAGAACGGCCATCATCGTAATGGTCCGGCGGCGGCCAAATGTCTGGCTGATGGAGCCAAAGAAAAGTCCGCCCACAATCGCGCCGACATTGGCGATGACGACCACGTTTTTCACCATCGCGGGAGTGTAGTGGTGCTGCAGGCGCAGGAAAACCTGATAAATGTCCTGCGTGCCGTGGCTGAAGAAATTGAAAGCCGTCATCAAGACGATTGCGAAGAGCGCCAGCTTCCAATGCGTGCTCAGAACGTTCCATGTCGAAGCCGAGCGTGACTGTGCCCGTTCCGGGCTGAAATGCTGCGATTCCGGGACGAAGATGTAGATGTAGAGGATGAGCAACGCGGCGGGGATCACGCCGATCATGAACATGCCGCGCCAGCCGATCTGCGAATACAGAATTCCGAAAACAAGCGAAGAGATGAGATAGCCGGACGGGTAGCCCGACTGCAGCAGGCCGGAAACAAGGCCGCGCGCTCCGGGCTTGACCGTTTCCAGCGAGAGAGAGGCGCAGATGCCCCACACGCCACCCATGGCAACGCCAAACGCGGCGCACGCAACATAGAACGCCCAAATATTGGGCGTGAAGGCGATGAGGAAGTTGAGTGCCGAATAACAGGCAATATCGAGCATAAGAATGGGCCGGCGGCCGTAACGATCGGCCAACCGTCCGAAAATGAAGGCGCCGATCGGCCGGCAGGCCAGCGTGAGCGTTATTGCGACCGTAACCACCGTGATGGAGACGCCGAACTGCTTGGCGATGTCAGGAAATACAAAGGTCAGGAGAAAGAAGTCATAGGCATCAAAAGTCCAGGCCAGGTAACTTGCCGTTACGGTGTGCCTGGCGGTGGATGTCCAACCTTTAAGCGAGCCAAATGCCATTATTCCTGCCCCCTGGTTCTCAATGATTCGGTGATGGCTTATTATCGGTGTTTTGAATAGGTCTGGCGCGATTATTAGCGGATACGGCGCTGTTTGAAAGCTTCATTGATCGGGTTCATGCGCCTGCTGCAGCTGGTTGAAGGCCGGCGATGGTCCGATTGCCGCTGGGAATCTTGCGCACCGGCGTGATGACATCGCCAATATTATGTGGCGACACCCGGCGAAATGGATCCATGCTGCACTGCCGCACGGACAATTCTGGATTGCGTCACAACTATTGAGGTCCGGACCAGCCCCGCTGTCCCTACTGGCGAGCTGAACCATAAAAGGACATACTGCGTCCTTGCTTCCAGACGTCGGCAGGCAAGGGGCTTGGGCGTGGTTCCAGGGTGTCGTTGTAAAATCGCAACGGTATCAGCCCGGCCCAAATTCTGATCGCGGTCTTAGGTGTATTGGCCTGCACGCCGGTCTCATCATCATAGGCAGGCCAGGGCAAATATTGTGCGCAGGGCGGCGATCCAGTCACGCAGCGCATCCAAAGCAAAGGACGGACACGGACATGAAAACCCTTTTTCTCGCAACCACCGCCATCTTCGCGCTTTGCTCCTGGGCGGTGCCGTCCTTTGCCTTCACGACGCCGCCCACATCCGGTCCGGCGAAGGATGGCCAGCCCGCCTGGCATCTGCAGCCGGGTTATGCCGGCGGCAACGGCCATATGAGTGTTGACGATCAAGGCCGCGTCACCATCACCCCGCGCACCGGCAATGCTGCGCCCCGGCCTGCGCCAAAGGTCGGCAATGCGTTCGGCTGCTCGCATTCCACCGTCTGCACACGTACCGGTGGTCCGGATCGGCTGACCACGCCGCGCGTGGTGTGGTCGCAAGGCCTGGGATATACCTTCGCTTATCCTTTCCACTTGCCGCCGGGCGATGGCGGCGTGCCTGCCGTGACGGTGGATTCCAAGGACAATGTCTGGGTGCTGCAACGCTCGCCCAAAGGCAGTGCGCAGCTGTTCAAGTTCGACAAGAACGGCGCCCTGCTGATCACGGTCGCGCCGGACGTGATTGGCTATCAGGAAAAAGGCCATGGCATGGGCGTGGACGCCAACGATAATGTTTGGTTTGTCGACGAAACCGGCGCTGTGGTGACGGAAGTGAACAGCGACGGCAAAGTGCTCAAGACCATCGGGGTGAAAGACAAGCCGGGCGATTGGGACGAAGCCAAAGGCCAACATCTGCTGTGGCAGCCCACCGCTGTGGCGTTTGCGCCCAATGGCGACATGTATATTTCCGAGGGCCATGGCAATGAGAGCCACAACGACGTGGATTCCGACGATCCGGCCAATGTGATAGGCGCGTCGCGCGTCCTGCGCTTCGACAAAAACGGCACCTTCATCAATCAATGGTTCGGCGACGATGTCGGCCAGGGCAAATTCGAGATGGTCCATGGTATGGCGGTGGATCCCAAGAATGGCGACGTCTGGCTGGGCGACCGTGAGCAATACCGTATCGTGATCTACAGCGGCGACGGCAAATTCCTGCGCACCATTCAGATGCGCAATCTGGTCTGCGACATCGAATTCGATCGAAAGGGCAATCCCTGGATCGCCACGGGTCAGGACGGCCAGATTCTCAAGATCGACCGCAATGGCAAAGTGCTGGGAGCGATCGGTGGCGGCATGGGCATAGAGCCGGGCCAGTTCAGCGAAGCGGGCTTTTTCGGTTTCGACAAAGCGGGCGTAATTTATTCCGGCGACACCGGCGTCCCTCGCGTGGCCAAACTCACTCCACCCAAGGCAAAGCACTAAGTCTTTCTGGCAAAGCCTTTGGGCAAGTGGCGATTGCGTCCACCCGGATCAGCGACCGCAAGGTCAGGAAGCTCCGCATATACGATGCCAAGGACAAGCACCGGGGGCGTCATGCGGAGCAAGCTGGCCTTCGCCGACGATTATCAGGAAGGCAATCAATTTAACGGCGGGGGGCACGCATGATGTGCCTGCACTGCGTCCGCCTGTCACCAACACGCGTGCACCTGTGAAAGCATAATTTGAAGCGAGAGGGTTTTGACATGCGCTTGTACGGTTTTGTGATGGCGTTCCTGGCGGTGCCCGTTCTGGCGCTGGGGGCGCCCGGCAGCGGCGACTGGCCGACCTATGGGCGCGACAAGGGCGGCCAGCGCAATTCGCCCCTGACCCA
>Ga0318562_10001052_pt1 | contig 12375 bp, 7 predicted proteins | sample GRESIP066b5f18_FD_203688 | JGI IMG/M metagenome (GOLD analysis project Ga0318562, IMG submission 203688) | Tropical soil microbial communities from Luquillo Experimental Forest, Puerto Rico - GRE.SIPMG.066b5f18 | ecosystem: Environmental > Terrestrial > Soil > Tropical forest > Bulk soil...
GCATGAGGTGATGAAGCAGCCAGGCCTGTTCGCCTGGCAGATCTTCGATGCCAAGATCGTGCATCTGCTGCGCGAGGAATACCGCATCGCGCGCATCACCAAGGAGCAGGCGAACTCGCTCGAGGAACTGGCGCCGAAGCTCAGCGGCGTGGATACGGCAGCGGTGCTGGAGACGCTGCGTCGGTACAACGCCGCGCCGCGACCCGACGTGACGTTCAACCCCAACATCCATGACGGACTGCGCACCTCCGGGCTCGCCATCGACAAGACCAACTGGGCGCAGCGTCTCGACACGCCGCCGTTCCACGCCTATGGCGTCACCGCAGGCGTGACGTTCACCTTCGGCGGGTTGAAGACCACGACTTCGGCGGAGGTCGAGGACACATCGGGTGCACCGATCCCCGGCCTTTATGCCGCCGGGGAGATCCTGGGCGGGCTGTATTTCCACAATTACGGTAGTGGCACCGGGCTGGTCGCGGGCGTGGTGTTCGGCCGCATCGCCGGAAAGCAGGCCGCAATGTCCGCTGTTGACACGAAGTAAGGAAGGGCACTTCTCGCCATGACGACCCTGTCGCACCTCGCCGATCCCGACAAGCTCGACGCGCTGAAGTGGCGGTGCATCGGCCCCGCGCGTGGCGGTCGCGTTGTTGCCGTCGCGGGCGATCCCGCTGAGCCCATGGTATTCTACTTCGGCGCCTGCGCGGGCGGCATCTGGAAGACCATCGACGGCGGTATCTACTGGCGCTGCGTGTCCGACGGCTTCCTGGGCAGCGCCGCGATCGGCGCCATCGCGGTGGCACCCTCGGACCGCAATGTGATCTACGCCGGCACCGGTGAGACCGAGATCCGGCTCGACGTCTCCTATGGCGACGGCATCTACCGATCGACCGACGCTGGGCGCACCTGGGCGCACGCCGGATTGCACGCGACCAAACACATCGGACGAATCTGCATCCACCCGTCCAACCCGGACATCGTCTATGTCGCCGCACTCGGCGATGTGTTCGGCCCGCACGAGGAGCGTGGCGTGTTCCGCTCGCGCGATGGCGGAACGACCTGGCAGAAGGTGCTCTATCGCAGCGCCGATGCCGGCGCCGTCGACATGGCGATGGACCGCACCAACCCGAGGATCCTGTTCGCCGCCTTCTGGGAGACGCGCCGAAGTTTCTGGAACCTCTCCAGCGGCGGCCCCGGCAGCGGACTGTTCCGTTCCACCGATGGCGGCGACACGTGGGAGGAGATCTCGCGCGCACCGGGACTGCCCGACGGCCCGCTGGGCAAACTCGGCGTCGCGGTATCGCCTGCCAAGGCAGGCCGCGTCTGGGCGATCATCGAGACGACAGGCGACAAGACCGGCCTCTATCGTTCCGACGATTACGGCGCACGGTGGATCTTGGTCTCGTCGAACCGCGACCTGATGCACCGGCCATGGTACTACACCCATGTGTTCGCCGACACGTGCGACGCCGAGACGGTCTACGTCGCCAACCTGCAGATGTGGAAATCGACCGACGGCGGGGCAGGCTTCACCGAGATCATGACACCGCACGGGGACAACCACGATCTGTGGATCGATCCGGTGAACCCGAACCGCATGATCCAGGGCAACGACGGCGGCGCCTGCGTATCGTTCAACGGCGGCATCACCTGGTCGTCGATCTACAACCAGCCCACCGCGCAGTTCTACCGCATCGATACCGACAGCCGCTTCCCGTATCGTGTCTACGGCACCCAGCAGGACAACACGTCGATCGCGGTGCCGAGTGCGACCTATTGGGGCGCGATCACCATCGGCGACTGCTACTATCCCGGCACCGGCGAGAGCGGCTTCATCGCCGTGCATCCCGACGATCCCAATATCGTGTATTGCGGCGCGATCGGTTCCAGCCCGGGCGGCGCCGGATCGCTGCAGCGCTACGACTACCGGACCGAGCAGATTCAGCTGGTGAATGTCTGGCCAGAGGAATCGACCGGCATCGCACCACGCGACATGAGATACCGGTTCGCCTGGACGTTCCCGATCGTATTCTCGCCGCACGACGGCAATGTGCTGTACGCTGGCGGCAATCATGTCTTCCGCACCCGGGATGAAGGCATGAGCTGGGAGGAGATCTCGCCCGATCTCAGTCTGAACGAACTGTCGCGCCAGGGCGCCTCGGGTGGCGCCATCACGCGCGAAAGCGCGGGCGCCGAGGTGCACGCGACCTGCGCCTGCATCGCCGAATCGCCGCATCGCAAGGGGGAGATCTGGGCGTCGACCGACGACGGCCTGGTGCACGTGACCCGTGACGACGGCGCGTCGTGGCAGAATGTGACGCCGCCGGACCTGCCGGAGCTTGCCTATATCGGCTGCGTCGAGCTCTCGGCGCACGATGCTGACACCGTGTACGTCGCGGCGACCCGCTATAAGCTGGCGGACTACCGGCCCTACCTGTTCCGCAGCAACGATGGCGGCCGGTCCTGGCGGTCCATCGGCAGCAGCTTCCCGGTCGGCGAGATCACCCGCGTGATACGCGCCGATCCGGTCCGGCCGGGGCTGCTGTTCGTCGGGACGGAGACGGGAGTCCATGTCAGTCTCGATGATGGACAGACGTGGATACGCATGCCGGGAGGGCTGCCGGTGGTTCCCGTCTATGATCTCAAGATCAAAGGCTCGGACCTGATAGCCGGCACGCATGGGCGGTCGTTCTGGATTCTCGACGACATCTCGCCGCTGCGCGCACTGGCCGACGGCACCGCCGGCACGCGGCTGATCGCGCCGCGGCCGACGGTGCGGATGAAGCTGCATTTCGGCGCACTGGGGGGCGTGCGCATCCCCTACTCGTTCGCGCTCACCTTCGGCATCGGCGGCGGCATCGCGACCGTCGAGCGGCCGGACGGCCTCCGGGTGCGCGAGCATCTCGACTGTGGCGAGAACCCGCCGAACGGCGCCATCGTCTATTACTGGTTGGACGAGGGCGCATCCGGGCCAGTGGCGCTCACATTTCAGGATGCCGCGGGCGCCGACATCGTGACGCTGCGCAGCGATGACGACACCTTGCCGGCGGCGCGCCGCCCGGGTGCGCGGGCCGGTCTCAACCGGTTTGTGTGGGATATGCGGCACCCGGGACCGGCGCGCATCGAGCCGTCATGGACCCTGCTCAAGAAGAAGCCGCTGGCCAACGAACCCGACGGGCAGGCTGGTCCAACGGTCGTGCCAGGGGAGTATCGCGTGGCCATGACGGTCGGTTCGGCAGCCCAAACAGTCGGTTTCCCGATCGTGAAGGACCCCCGCGTTCCGACTTCGGCGGAGGGCTATGCGAGCCAGTTCGCCCTGCTCAAGCAGCTCCACGACAAGCTCTCCACGCTGAATGAAGCGGTGAACCGGATTCGCCGTGTGCGCAGCCAGCTGGTCGCATTGGCCGAGCTGGCCGGCGCTGACCATGCCGACATTGTCGATGCGGCAAAGTCGGCCGGCGGGAGCCTGACGGCGATCGAAGGCGTGCTGGTCGATGTCAACCGGGAATCGCCGCGCGACGCGCTGCGTCATCCAGCCGGCCTGAACGACACGTTGGTCGACCTGATCAACACCGTTGCGATCGCCGACATGGCACCGACCGTGCCGGCCATCGCCGTGTCTCGCCAGATCATGGCCAGTGTCGATGGCGAGATCGCAAAGCTGGATGCGCTGCTGGCGACCGACATCGCCGCCATCAATCGCATGGCCGCCGAACGTTCGATCGCTCGTGTCGCAGGCTGACGGCTCTATCCGGCCTGCACCATGTAATCGTAGGCCGACAGCACGTGGCAGCGGACCGTGTGCAGGAAATCGTCGACCGTGACGTGCTCATCGAAACTGCCCATGCCGGTGGGCGCCGGGCCGTAGACGATCGCCGGAATCTCCGCATAGCGCCAGAGCCTCGCGTCGGTGCCACCGAGGCTGATGACGGGCACCGGGTCGATCCCGGCGACCGCCTTCGCGTTGGCCCGAACGTATCCCGCCATCTCGGCGTCCGGCGGACACCAGCTTGGCGGGTTGTAGAGCAGCTTCTCGTAGCTGGCTTCCGGCTGGACGGCGACGATGCGATCGACCTCGCGCAGGATCGGCGCTTCATCCAGCCCGTTGGGCAGCCGGATGTCGACCTCGAAGGTACACTCGCCCGCGACCATGTTCACCTTCAACCCGCCCTGGATCAGCCCCGGGTTGACCGTCACGCGCTGGACGATGCGGGCAGCGCCCTCGCCATACGCCGCGTCCAGCGCATCCGCGGCCTGCTCCAGCGCCGCCGCCAGGTTGCCGATGTTCGGCGGCTCGATCTCCTCCAGCCGCTGCAGCTCGCCGATGACCCGCGCGGCGATCGCGACGGCGCTGGGGCTCGCATGCGTATAGGCGCCGTGCGCACCCGGCGTGCGAATGTGGAAGCGCAGCCAGAGCGGTCCCTTTTCGCCGAACCGCACGGTGTGGCGGCTGCTCGGTTCGCCATTCAGGCAGCAGTCACCAAGGATCTCCGGATGGTGTTCCACCAGGTAGCGCGCACCCCACGGCCCGAATGTCTCCTCGTCCGACACCGCGCTGAGCGTGAGCCTGCCGTGCAGTGAATGCCGCAGTTCGTGCAGATAGAGGTAGGTGAACAGCGAGGCCGTCGTGCCGCATTTCATATCGCAGGCGCCCCGGCCGTAGATCCGGCCGTCGATCAGCTCACCGCCCCACGGGTCTACGGTCCACCCGGCGCTGTCCACCGGGAACACGTCCATATGGCCGTTCAATGCGAGATGCCGCCCAGGCGCTGCGGCATCGAAGGTCGCGACGATGTTGGGCATCAGCTGGTTCGGCGCGATGACGCGGTGGGCGAGCCCTTGGCGGTCGAGGAAGCCGCGCACATAGGCTGCCGCGTCGCGCGTGTCGCCCGGCGGGTTCGGGGACCTGCACCGGATGAAACCGCGCAGAAAGTCGATCAGCGTATCCTGGTCGGCTTCGATCCGCCGCAGGAGAGCCTGTTTTGCCGCGTCCATCGTTCGTGCCTGAGGGTACGGCGGGTATCCAGCAGCCCGGCATCGGTCGATGTCAAATCGCAGGAGCCCGCGTCAGGCACCTGCGCGGCAATCACGGTGAAGCCGCGAACCGGTTAGCCGTCAGCGGAACCGGCAGCAGTCAGCACGGAACGCAGCGGTATCCGGTCCAGGTGTACCCAGGCGGGCAGTGTGCGCCGCGTCCGCCGCAGGCGGCGGGGACGACCGGACCGGCCGTCTTGGCGGCAGCGCTGAGTTGCGCAGCTCCCGCCACCACCATCGCCTCAGCCCGCCAAGCGATGACCCCAGCACACAGGATGGCGGCTGTCGCGCCGAGAATGACTGCCAGTCTGCGCATTGGACGTTCTCCCTTCCCGCCGACGATCGACCGCCATCGGCCGATCGGGCGTTATGGTAGCCGCTGTTCCCCATATTGTTCAACAATCGAATGGTTCCGGTGTATCACTGGTGCAACATCGCCTACGGATGCGCGCCAAGCGCGAGCCGATCGGGATCGGCTGCGCGCAGCGCGCGAATGGCACAGTCCGGTTACGGCCACACCTTCTTCGGATTCTTGCCCATCGAGAACGTCTTCGGATCGTCGGACACGAACTCGTACACCGCCGGCTTGAACTTCGCGCACTGACCGTAGGCGTCGCAGGCGATCGGCCCGCTCAGCCCGTCGAACTTCTGCGCGAACACCGCGTCCCGCAGCGCCTTGCGCCCGACATACAGGTTGCCGTCCTTGTCGGCCTTCGCCACCTCGCTGATCGCCTTGATCGCCATTTCCGCGGCATCGTAGGCGTTGGCATGATAGCCGGAGATCGGCGCCTCGCCATAAACCTTCTTGTAATCCTCGACGAATGCAGGATAGCCCTTGCCCATCGTGTCGACCGATACGTCCGGATAGCAGATCTGGAAGCCGACCACCGACGGTCCGGACGCCTCGATGAACTGTGCCGCCGCAAGCGAGCCGCCACCGATCAGCGTGGTATGCTCGAGCCCAGGAATGTCCTTGGCCTGACGCAGCATCTGAGCAGCGGCGGCGACGAAGATCGGCATATAGATCACGTCCGGCTTCTCGGCTGCGATCTTGGTCAGCACCGGATGCATGTCCACATCGGTCGGCGCGATCGCCTCCGTCGACAGCACCTTGCCGCCCATGCGGTCGAAGCTCTTCGCCATGACGGCGGCAAGCTGTTGCGCGTACGGACTGCCATCATGCACCGCGACGACCGTCTTCGCCTTCAGTACCGTGAAGACGTACTTCGCATCGGAGGCGCCCTGGTCGATATCGCTCGCAATGGTCCGGCCGAAGCCGGCATATTGCGGCCCGCGATCCGCCGCGGTCAGCGACGGGGCGGAGCACGCGTTGCAGATGTTGGTGATGCCCTGCTGCCACAGGATCGGCGCCGCCGGCGTGGCGGCGGACGAGCAGGCGCCGCCGAGCACCATCAGGATCTGTGGGTTGGCCGCCAGCTTGGTCGCCGCGGTCTGGCCACCCTCCGCGTTGCATTGATCGTCCTCGACCTGCAACTTGATCGGGTGATCCAGCAGCTTGTTGCCGATGCGGCGGAAGGCCAGTTCGGCGCCGCGCTTGGAATCGATCCCCATCGCGGTATCGGCGCCGGACATCACCCAGTAGCCGCCGATCTGGATCGGCGCTCCCTTGGGAATTCGCACCACGCCGAGAGGGTCGGTCACCGGCCCTTGCGTCTCCGCATAGAGCGGTTGCGCCAAAACCGACATCGCGGCGGCGACGATTATCTGCGCCAGATGGCGGCGCACGGTAGCTGGTTTCATCTGCAAGCCTCCCAATCCGTTGAGCTCCCGAAGGCGGCGTTTCTTCCCGACGGCTCGATGCGCGCGGCGCGGTGTTCCGCTTGCCACTCAGCCCACGGCGATGCGCGGCGGATTGCGCAGCGTCTGCAGGATGACGCAATAGCGCTCCGTGGTCTGGATCATGCGCTCCAGCTTCGCCGGATCGGCGTCGCTGTCGATCTCGAAGCGCAGGCTGATGTCGGTCAGCCCGACCGGCACGCTGCGGTCGATGCCGAGTGTGCCGCGGGCATCCCACGAACCCTCGGCGATCACCCGCCCGCCGCGGATGGTCACACCCGACGCGGTCGCCACCGCGCGCAACGTGACGCCGGCACAGGCGGCCACCGCCTCGAGGAGCATATCCGCGGAACAGGCGAGTTCGCCGGATCCGCCGGTGGACGGATGCAGGCCCGCCTTGGTCTCGCCGTGCCAGGACGGGACGATGCAGGCGATATCATCGCCATCGAGCCGTGCCTCGCCGCGCGCCGGAACACGGGCCGCATCGGGGGTGTCCCGGTAGCGTTGCTTGATCGGCGCCTGCATGGCGCGAAGCTGTTCGGCGTTCATCCAGCGTTTCTCCAGAAAGGACCGACCCGGGAGTGTCTCACGCGGGCCGGTGGCTGCGTAGGGGGGGGATGCCTTGACCGTTCCGCTGCATCCGTGACGTGCTGCCAGGAGAAGAGGAGACGCGCCATGATGATCGTCGATGCGCAGATACACATCTGGGCGAAGGGCACGCCGTCGGCCCACCATCGGCAGGAGCCCTATTCCAAGGACCAGGCGCTCGCCGGCATGGACGCAGCCGGCGTCGACCGCGCGGTGATCCATCCGCCGATGTGGGATCCTGATTCGAACGAGCTCGCGGTCGACGCGGTTCGTGCCCATCCTGACCGCTTCGCGATTCTCGGCTGGTTTCCACTGGATCGTCCGGAGAGCCGGTCGCTGGTGGACCGCTGGAAGAGTCGGCCCGGCATGCTCGGCCTGCGCTTCTACTTCAACCAGCCGCATGAACAGTCGTGGCCGACCGACGGCACGCTCGATTGGCTATGGCCGGCAGCCGAGAGGGCGAACGTACCGATTGCGCTGGCGGCGGCTTCGTTCCTGCCGGTGGTCGGACAGATCGCCGAACGCCATCCCGCTCTCCGGTTGATCGTCGATCATATGGGCGTGCCGCGCGCCTCCAGGGGCGAAGCGTCGTACCGGAACATGCCGCAACTGCTGGCGCTTGCCAGGCATCCCAATGTCGCGGTCAAGGCCACTGGTCAGGCGGGCTATGCCGAGGACGCGTACCCATTTCGCAGCATCCATCCGCATCTGCGCCAGGTGTACGACGCGTTCGGGCCTCGGCGGATGTTCTGGGGCACCGACATCACACGCATGCCATGTTCCTGGCGGCAGTGCGTCACCTTGTTCACCGAGGAGCTGTCTTGGCTGAGCGGACACGACCTCGAGCTGGTGATGGGACGCGCGTTCTGCGACTGGATCGGCTGGCAGGTCCCGGGAGCCTGACATCGTGCCGGGCTCCATCGCCCAACGGCTTGGCCGGTTCGTCGGTGCGTCGCAGTGGGACGCGGTCCCGCATGCCGTGCGGCACGAAGCCAAGCGGTCGTTGTTGAACTTCCTCGGCTGCGCTCTCGGCGTCGCCGATACGCCGACCATCGACATGGCGATGCGCGTTCTGCTGCCATTGTCCGGCGCCGACCGGGTCACTGTGCTCGGGCGCGCGGAACGCCTCGATCCGCTCGGGGCAGTGTTCATCAACGCGATCGCCGGCAACCTGCTCGACTACGACGACACGCATCTGCAAACCGTGATCCATCCGACGGCGCCGGTTGCGCCGGCGGCGCTCGCGCTGGCGGAGCGACGCGGGCTGTCCGGGGCGGCGATGCTGCACGCGTTCATCCTGGGCGCCGAGGTCGAGTGCCGGATCGGCAACGCGGTCTCGCCCGGCCACTATGCGCGCGGTTGGCATATCACCGCGACCTGCGGCGTGTTCGGCGCCGCCGCCGCGAGCGCGAAGCTGCTCGGCCTGAACGCGGAACAGACGGGTCACGCTCTCGGCATCGCCGCCAGCCAGTCGGCCGGATTGGTGGAGAACCTGTCCAGCGCGGCGAAGAATGTCGGCGTCGGCAACGCCGCGCGCAACGGACTGTTCGCCGCACTGCTGGCGGAACAAGGCTATACCGCCGCGCCGACGGCGATCGAGGGCGCTCTCGGCTGGGCACGCGCGATGGGCGACGACCCAACCATCGCGGCGGCGACGGATGGCCTGGGCGAACGGTGGGAGCTGCTGAACAACACCTACAAGCCCTATCCGTGCGGAATCGTGATGCACGCCGTGGTCGACGCGTGCCTGGCGCTGCGGCGGGATCACGCGGTCGATCCGGCGGAGATCGCCGAGATCATTGTCTCCGGCGACCAACTGCTGCTGGATCGTGGCGATCGGACCGTGCAGAACGAACGAGATGCGCGGGTCAGCATCCATCACTGCGCGGCGGTTGCGTTCCGGTTCGGCGCAGCCGGAACATCGGAGTTCTCCGAGGCCGCGGTGCATGATCCCACCGTCGTCGCATTGCGCGCGCTGACCCGGGCCCGGCTCGATGCCGACGCCGCCAAGGGTGCTGCAACCGTGACGGTACGCACGCATGGCGGGCGCACGCTGGCGGCAACCGTGCTGCATGCCAAAGGCAGCACGCAACAGCCGCTCTCCGATCGGGACATCGAGGCGAAGGTGCGCGAACTCGTCCGCGCGCCGGTAGACGATCTGATCGCGGCACTATGGCGATCGGATGCCCTGGCAACGATCGATCCGTTGCTTCGGGCGTTGCCGACGCCGGGTGCCTGACCGGCGCGTCACGCGACGGTGCGCTGCCGCACCATCTCGGCGATCCGCTCGGCGATCATGATGGTGGGGATGTTGGTGTTGGTGCGGGAGACCTCCGGCATCACCGACGCATCCGCGATGAACAGGTTCTCCGCACCCACCACCCTGCCGCCCGGATCGACCACGGTTCGTGCGTCGGCCGGATCGCCCATCCGGCAGGTGCAGGACGGATGCCAGGCGGATTGCACATTGTCGCGCACGTGACGCTCCAGCGCGGCGGGGTCGGCGAGCAGTTCGGACAATGGCCGCGCATCGCTGACGATGTGGTCGAACATGAACCGGCGAAGTCCGGCGGATGAATCCATCATCAACGCCGCCAGGTTCGTCAGCACCATGTTCCTGAAGTTCTTCCGGCTGACGTTGCGCACCCGCTGGGAGAACTTCGAGGCGAACAGGTTGGACATGTACTGCGGTACCGGATCGCTGGTCAGGATGTGCGCCATGCGGCGGAACGCACCCATCATCCGCTCCAGATCGCGGCGATCGCTCAGCCAGTTGAAGTCAACGTAAGGTTCGTCGTCCGGATCGGGCGAGGCCAGCCGCACCTCGCCGGTCGAGTACGAGCGGCCGATATACGACGACAGCGTGCCGATCCGCACGCCGATCGCATGCCAGGCAGAGCGACAGACCGCCATCATCACCATGTCGGCAGCCGGTACGTCCGCCAGACCCGAGGACCAGCGCAGATAGGTGTAGTTGCGCCGCAGCACCATCTTGTGCCGCGCCACCGGCCGCAGATAGCCGGAGATGTGGATTGCCGGATGATCCATCAGGTTGCCGCCGACACCGGGCCGGTCCAGCTGCACCGCGATGCCGTGCTGGCGTAGATGCGCGGCGGGGCCGATGCCCGACAGCATCAGCAGCCACGGCGTGTGCAGTGCGCCAGCGGAGACCACCACGTGGTCGGCGGTGATGGTCTCCACCGCGCCGTTGCGGCGCACCTCCGCGCCGCCTGCACGACCGTTGGCGAACAGAATGCGGCGCACCTGTGTCTCGCCGAGGATCTGCAGATTGGGGCGTCGTCGTGCCGATGCGTCCAGGTAGCCGACTGCAGCCGACCGCCGTGCGCCGCCGTCGTTCGACAGCGGCAGCGGCGAGTAGCCCTCGCCGAACTCGCCGTTCATGTCCGTGCGCAGCTGGTAGCCGAGTTGGTCCCAGATCCTGGTGACGGACAGCGTGAAATCGTCCCATTGCTCCATCGGCATGCGCCGGACGGTGATTGGACCCTGGGCGCCATGGAGCTGGTCGGTGTAGTCGAGGTCGGTCTCCAGTCGGCGGAAATACGGGAGGACGGAGTTCCAGTCCCAGCCCTTGGCGCCGATCGCGTTCCAGTGGTCGTAGTCCTCCGGCGCGCCGCGCAGAGCGACCTGGCCATTGACCGACGAGCCGCCACCGAGCACGCGGCCCTGCTCGTAATAGACCGGATCGGCATCGGCCCGGCGGCGAACCTTCAGGCCCTTCCAGAAGTATGTCGGGTTCATCAGCGCGCTGCCCGAGTAGGTGTCGCGGATGTCGTCCGGCGTCTGGTCCGGCGGGTAATCGCGGCCGGCTTCCAGCAGCACCACATTGTTCCCCGGCGCCTCGGACAGGCGCGCCGCCATCACGCAGCCCGCCGAACCGCCGCCGATCACCAGATGCGTTGCGTGCATTGCGATGGTGTCCTCCTGGTGCACCCGGATAGTGGATTGGCGTATCATATGGGGGAGCGAAACGGTAGAACGTCGGCTCAGCCGCGCAAACGAATAACACCGGGAGAAGCTTCACTCATGAGATACACAGCGGGACGAGCAGCACCCGACGACTCCCCCATTCTGCACGCCGCGATTGGACTGGCTGCGCAAATCCGCGAAGCCGGAGATGCAATCGAGCAGGCACGCCGCATCCCGAAGTCGATCGTGGATGCGATGAAGAGTGCCGGAATATTCGGCATGGCGATGCCGCGTGCATGGGGCGGTCCGGAACTCGACCCGCTGACACAATATCGGGTGCTCGAGACGCTGGCCATGGCGGATGGCTCGGCCGGCTGGTGCGCGATGATCAACTGCGATGGTGGATATATCACCGGCTTCCTCGATCAGGACGTGGCGCGGTCCATGTATCCCGACCTCCAGGCCGGCACCGCAGCCGCGGCCACGCCCACCGGTCAAGCCTTGGAGGTGCCCGGCGGCTATCGCGTCAGCGGCCGCTTCCCGTTTGCCAGCGGCTGCCAGCATTGCGACTGGATCTGGCTCGGCTGTGTCGTCATGGCGGATGGCGCGCCGGTCGCCGACAGCAACGGCGTGCCCGCCACCCGGCAGTGCATCTTGCCGGTATCGCAATGCGAGATTCTCGACACATGGTACACCACGGGGCTGCGCGGCACCGGCAGCAACGATCTTGTTGTCAAGGATGCGTTCGTTGCGGCCGAGCACACATTCAGCTTCCAGGACAAGAACCTGATCAAGCGGCCCGGCCCGTTGTATGCGTTTCCGTTCATGTTCGCCACCAAATCGTCTCCGGTGGCATTGGGTATCGCCCGCCATGCCATCGACGTGTTGATCGACATCGCCACCACCAAGACGGCGCGGCGCTACACGGTCGGCGAGCAACTGGAGCCGGCCAAGATGATGCGCGACGACGTGTTCATCCAGGAAGCGGTGGGACGCGCCGACACGCTGCTGACGTCCGCGCGCGGCTACCTG
>Ga0318562_10001055_pt1 | contig 12363 bp, 11 predicted proteins | sample GRESIP066b5f18_FD_203688 | JGI IMG/M metagenome (GOLD analysis project Ga0318562, IMG submission 203688) | Tropical soil microbial communities from Luquillo Experimental Forest, Puerto Rico - GRE.SIPMG.066b5f18 | ecosystem: Environmental > Terrestrial > Soil > Tropical forest > Bulk soil...
CTGATCAGTCTAGGGTTCAGGAGAGATGACATGGAAGCACTCGCAGTTGTTGCATTGCTGCAGATGCCCGCGGCTCCGCGGTTCACCAAGGCGGAGGAAGTCGATCGGTGCTATAAGGCGTTCGATAAGGACAGTCTGCGCCCGCCGCTCATACCACTTCTGTCGACGGCGGCAGTCATTGGACTGATGATGATCATCGTGAATATTGCACCATTCTGAGTCTCTGCCTCGATTTGGACTAAGCGGGCAACATCACATGGGAACCTTCCCGGCCCTCGACATCGATCTGCTGCGCAGTTTTGTGCTGATAGCAGAGGGGGGAAGCTTCACACGCGCAGCCGAGCGTGTCGGTCGCACTCAGTCGGCCGTTTCCTTGCAAGTCCAGCCGCTGGAGTCGCTGGTTGGTCATCGCGTGCTAGTCCGCGGCAAGGGCGGCGCGGTTCAGCTGACTCTACAGGGCCAATACCTACTTGACCGGGCACGCGACCTTATCGCCCTCAATGACGATATCGTCGGATCGCTTCGTGCTCAGCGGCAAGAGTTGGAGACGAAGGCGCCATCTTCCAGCGCGGCGGCGCCTGCTGTGGCCGTTGTCCCGCGACAATCGGGTGCGAGGCCGTCGATTGCTGTCACGCCGTTTCAGAATTTGACCGGGGACGGCGAGCAAGAATACTTCGTGGACGGAATGACGGAGAACATCATCACCGGACTGTCCCACATCAACTGGATTTCGGTGATCGCCCACGGCTCGACGCACATGTACAATGGCGCCGTCGATGTACGCGAGGTCGGGCGTAAGCTCGGTGTGCGCTATGTCTTGGAAGGCGGCGTTTACAAGACTGGCCATCGAGTTCGCATCTCCGTACGCCTGCTTGATGCCGAGACCGGAGCGCTGCTTTGGGCTGACAAATGTGATGGCGGTTTGGTTGATGTCTTCGATCTGCAGGATCAGATCAGCGAGCACGTCCTAGGAGTAATCGAGCCGAGTCTGCAACGGTCGGAGATCGAACGCGCGCGCCGAAAGCGGCCAGAAAGTCTCGATGCCTACGACCTCTATCTTCGCGCTCTGCCACATGTGGCGGCGCAGATGCCGCATGAGGCCTTGAAGGCTGTTGCGCTCCTCGACCGAGCTCTTAAACTCGACCCCGACTACGCCGCTGCACATGCTCTTCTCGGCTGGTGTCACGAGCTGTGCTTCTCGCGCGGTGGCTTTGACGCCCGCGAGAAAGACGCAGCGCTCGTGCATGCACGCGCCGCGATTGCCGGCAACCCTGATGACATTGCCGCGCTTGCTATTGGCGGGTTTGCCGTCGCCATGTTCAGCAGGGATGAGTTCGAGGCGGGACTCGCAGCAATTGATCGCGCGGTAGAGCTCAACGGTTCATGTACCACGGCGCTCCACCTTGGAGCGCAAGCTCATTCGATCGCGGGCCACGCTGGCGTCGCCGCGGGACTCGCAGGTCGCGCTCTGAAGCTGAGCCCACTTCATCTGCTGGCCTTCCAATCTCACCTAGCCCTTGGGCACGCGGCACTCGGCGAGGCACGCTATGAGGACGCGGCAGCCTGCTTTTGCCGCGCAGCTCAGCGCAATCCTGGTTTCAGCTACTCCTACTTCTGCCAAGCGTCGGCGATGGCGCTGGCGGGACGCGAGGATGAAGCGCGTCCAATGCATCGGCGCGGGCTGGAACTTGAACCGGGATACTGCATCCAGAGCAAGCGCGAAGCCGGAGTATTGACGCCCGCGTTAGATGAGATATTCGTTGGAGGCGCCCGCTTGCTCGGCTGGCCGGCGTAGGTCGGCGCGTCACCGCAGAACCAGGCGACGCAGGGCGCCCGCGCGGGACGTCTCAACTTGACCGCATCCTTGCCGACACGCGCCTCCTGCCCAGCAGGCTCGACGTCGAGGTGACCGAGACGGCGCTCCTCGACCGTGACTCTACCAGCGTCGCGCTGCATGAACTGCGCGCCCTGAATGAGCTCGGCGTCGACATCTCGCTCGACGACTTCGGCACCGGCTATTCCTCCCTCCGCTATCTCCGCTCGTTTCCCTTCGCCAAGATCAAGATCGACATGTCGTTTGTCGCCGACATCGGTCGCAATGCCGATTCGACCGCGATCGTCGCCGCCGTGATCGGCCTGGCGTCCGATCTCGGCATCAAGACGACCGCGGAAGGGGTCGAGACCGAGGACCAATGCCGCTGGCTGACCGAGCGAGGCTGCACGGAAGGACAAGGCTTCCTGTTCAGCCGGCCGCTCGCCAAGGACGCAATCCCGGCTCTCCTCGGGCAGGATTTTGGTGCGCATCCGCTTCACTCCCGCCGGCGCGGCGGGTCGGCTGGATAGGCTTGGCCGGCGCGCAGCGAGCTGCCGCAGGGGCCCGTCTCCGGCCGGTCACGAGAGGAGACTCAGGTTCACCCTGGATCGACCGCTGTTGAAGACCTCCGTCCGGCCGAGCTGATCGCCCACCCGGCACTTGCAGCCAAGCTTATTTTGCGTTTAGATCGATCTAAATTACGAGCCGGCACGACCCCAGAATCCGTCGGTTCCTGTATCGTATCGGTCTAATCGGACCTCCCGTGGCGATGGCGCGTGCGCGCATGACGCTGAACGATATTGCCAGGCATGCCGGCGTGTCGCGGGCAACGGTCTCGCTGGTGCTTCGCAACAGCCCGTTGGTGGCGCGGCCGACGCGCGAGCGGGTGCAGTCGTCGATCGGCGAGCTCGGCTATGTCTACGATCGTGCCGCGGCCAACCTGCGGGCGCGCCACACCCATACGATCGGCCTGATCGTCTGCGAGATCACCAATCCCTTCTATGCCGAGCTCACCGCCGGCATCGACGAGGTGCTCGACCGCGCCGGCTGGGTGGCCTTCCTCGCCAACACCGCCGAGTCGCCGGCGCGGCAGGACCGCTTCATCGAGCGGATGCGCGAGCATCGCGTCGACGGGCTGCTCCTCAGCCCCGCCGAAGGCACCGATCCGGCGATCGTCGAACGGATCGCCGACCACGGCCTGCCGATGGTGCAGATGCTCCGGCGGCTCGGGCGCGGTCGCGCCGATCACGTCGGCACTGACTTCCGCCTCGGCATGACGCTCGCGGTCGAGCACCTGATCCGCCTGGGGCACCGCCGCATCGCTTTCGTCGGCGGCGGCCGTCACGTCTCGCCGGCGCGCGACCGGGCGCAGGCCTACCGCGAGACGCTCGACCGTTATGGGCTGCCGATGGGACCGGTGGTCAATTGCCTGCCGACCCGCGAGGAGGGAGAGCGCGCCGTCGAGCTGGTCATCCACCGGCGTGCCGACGATCCGACGGCGATCCTCTGCTTCAACGATGTCTGCGCCTCGGGCGTGATGGTAGCGCTCGCCGACCGCGGCATGACCGCCGGGCGCGACTGCGCGGTCATCGGCTTCGACAACATCCCCGAGGCAGCCCACTACCGGCCGGCCCTGACGACGATCGAGATCGGCGCCCGCGAGATCGGCGAGGCGGCGGCGAACCTGCTGCTTCGCCGCATCAAGGCGCCGGCCGGTCCACCCGAAACCATCGTCCTGCCGCCGCGGCTGATCATCCGGTCGAGCTGCGGCGCGGGTGCCGGAGAGGATCACGCAACCCGTCCCGTGCCCCAACAAACCAGCAAATCGCGGGACTCAACAAGGAGGAAAGCCCATGACATGGAGCATGAGAACTAGGCGATACCTGGCTGCGGCGACCGCACTCGGCGCCTTGACCGCAATCGCGACGACCGCGGCTCGCGCCGACTTCGTCGACGACGCGAAAGCCGCCGTCCAGCGTTACGCCGGCCCACAGACCAAATGGGAAGGGCCGAGCGCGGCGCCGAAGCCGATAGCCGGCGTGTCGATCGTCTATCTCTCCGGCGACGAGCAGAACGACATCTCCCACCTATACGGCGTCTATATCAAGGAGGCGGCGGAGAAGATCGGCTGGAAGGTGACCATCATCGACGGCAAGGGCAGCCCGACCTCATGGCTCGCCGGCATGAACCAGGCGATCGCGCTGAAGCCGGCCGGCATCGCCCTTTTCGCCGACGCGGCGAGCCTGCAGGACCCGATCAAGAATGGCGTCGCCCAGGGCATCAAGTTCGTCGGCCTGCACGCCGCCGGCCTGCCCGGTCCACAACCCGACCTCAACCTCTTCGTCAACATCCAGGAGGATCCGCGCGAGATCGGCAAGGCGGAAGCCGACTGGGCGATCGCCGACTCGAACGGCAAGGCGCGCGTCGTCGTGCTCAGCCACAACGAGTACGCCATCGCCTCGGTCAAATCGAACGCGACCAAGGACGAGATCATGAAATGCGCCGGCTGCAAGGTGCTCGACTACGTGAACTCGCCGGCGTCGGAGGCAGCACAACGGCAGCCGCAGCTCACCACCAGCTGGGTTCAGCGTTTCGGCCTCCCACTCTACGCAACCTCGGTCGGCGACAATGATTGGGATTTTGCCGTGCCCGTCCTCCGCTCCGGCGGGGTCGATCCCGAGCAGGTCAAGCTGATTGCCGCCGACGGCAACCGCTCCGCCTATGACCGTATCCGTAAGGGCGGCCAGTATCAGGTGGTGACGGTGTCGGAGCCGATCGAGCTGCAGGCCTACCAGGCCGTCGACGAGCTCAACCGCGCCCTCCAGGGGCAGCCGCCGAGCGGCTTCGTCCAGCCGCCATTCCTCGTCACCAAGGACAACATCAAGTCGGAAGGCGGCGACAAGAACACCTTCATCCCGAGCAACGACTACAAGAAGCACTACCTGTCGATCTGGGGCGTCAGCCCGTAGGTTTGATGGTCTCCGTCCGGTCGAAATCGGCCGGACGGAGACAGTGCCGCTGGTTTCTCCTTGGCTAAGGATTGGCGCTGGTGGTTGGCGATTTGCCGAGACGCCGTAGACGAGGGAAGGGGCTGTGACCGCGGCGCGATCTGTCGCCACAACGGCTGGCGCCGGCCCGATCCTTACGGTCACCGGCCTGACCAAACGCTTCACCGGCACGCTCGCCCTCGACCGTATCGACTTCGAGCTCCACCGTGGCGAGGTGCATGCGCTCCTTGGCCAGAACGGCGCCGGCAAGTCGACCTTGATCAAGATCCTCGCCGGCGTGACGCCGCCGGATGCCGGCGATATCCGGTTCGCCGGGCAGGCGGTGCGACCCGGCGTCGATCCCTTGCCGATTGCCTTCATTCATCAGGATCTTGGTCTCGTCGACTGGATGACGGTCGCCGAAAACGTTGCTGTGCAAACGGGCTACCCGCGGGGAGCCCTCGGACTGATCTCCTGGCGGAAGGTCAAAAGCCGCGCGCACCAGGCGCTGGAAGCGATCGCCGGCGGTATCAACCCGGATGCGCGGGTCTCGGCGCTGCCCGCCGCCGAGCGCTCGCTCGTCGCCATCGCCCGCGCTCTTGCCGTCCGGTCCGATGTCCTCGTCCTCGACGAGCCGACCGCGGCGCTGCCCGAGGCCGACGTCAATCATCTCCTCACGGCGCTGAAGCGCCTCGCGGCGGGCGGGATCGGCATCATCTACGTCACCCACCGGCTCGACGAGGTCTTCCGCGTCGCCGACCGCGTCACCGTGTTTCGTGACGGCCGCCGCGTGGCGACCGTCAACATCGCGGAGACCTCGCCCGCCGACCTTGTCGAGAAGATCGTCGGCCGATCGCTCACCGATGCCTTCGTCAGGCCGGCGCCGGCTTCCGACCGCGTCGTCTTTGCCGTCGACGATGTCGTTGCCGAGCGCGTCGGTCCGGTCTCGTTCAGCGTTGCGGCCGGCGAGGTGCTCGGCCTCGTCGGCTTGCGCGGCGCCGGCCATCACACCATCGGCCGCGCCATCTTCGGCCAAGCCCAGCGCTCGGCCGGGCGCATCGCGCTCGATGGGACCAGAATCGATCCGGCCGATCCGGCCGACGCCATGTTCCACCAGATCGGCTTCGTGTCGAGCCGGCGCGGGGAAGAGAGCCTCGCCGCCAATATGGCGGTGCGCGAGAACCTCTACGTCAATCCTGTAGCCACCGGCAAGCATGTCATGCAGCTCGTGTCGCGGCGCGAGGAGGCCGCCGACAGCCTCGCCGTCCTCCGCCGCTTCTCGGTCAAGCCGCCCGATCCGGAGCGCGCCATCGCCACGCTCTCCGGCGGCAATCAGCAGAAGGTGGTGGTCGCCCGTTGGATGGAGGCGAAGGTGCGTCTCCTCGTCCTCGAGGAGCCGACGATCGGCGTCGACGTCGGCTCCAAGGCCGAGATCTACCACCTCCTGCAGCGGTCGTTGATCGACGGCCTTGCCGTCCTCCTCATCTCGTCCGATTTCGAGGAGGTCGAGCGCATCTGCCATCGCGCCCTCGTCTTCAGCCGCGGCCGCGTCGTCTCGGAAATTCCGCGTGACCGGCTTACCATCGCCCGGCTGACCGCCGACGCGTCGGGCGGTCATGCCGCGGGAGGAGCAGGATGAGCGACAGCATGACCGGACGCTATGTCGGTCCGGCGATCACGCGGGCCATCTCGGTGTGGGGGCTCCTTATCCTCCTGGTGCTCCTCACCATCGTCTTCTCGCTGCTCCGGCCGGACACCTTCCTCACCTTCTTCAACATCAAGTCGATCCTCAACAATAAATCGGTGCAGGCGCTGCTCGCGCTCGCCGTCTTCATTCCCATGACGGCGAATCATTTCGACCTCTCGGCCGGCTTCAATCTCGGCATCTCGCAGGTGCTGGCGATCGGGCTGCAGGGGCAAGGCGTGCCGTGGTGGGGGGCGGTGCTCCTCGTCCTCCTGATGGGGGCGGTGGTTGGCCTGGTCAACGGCCTCCTCGTCACCCGCGTCAAGATCGATTCGTTCATTGCCACGCTCGGCACCGGCACCGTGCTCTACGGGCTCAACGCCTGGTACACCGGTGGCCAGCAGGTGCTCGCCGATCTGCCGCCGCCCTTCCTCGCCATCTCGGGGACGATCGGGATAGTTCCGGCGCCGGCACTCTACACGCTGATCGTCAGCCTCGCTCTGTGGATTGCCTTCGAGTACCTGCCGCTTGGCCGCTATCTCTACGTCCTTGGCGCGAGCCCGCGCACGGCCGAGCTGAACGGTATCTCGGCCCGGCGCTATGTGACCCTCGGTTTCGTCGCCGCCGGCACCCTCGCCTCCTTCGCCGGCATCGTGCTGCAGTCGCAGCTGCAGGTGGGCCAGAGCTCGGTGGGCCAGGAATATCTCCTCCCCGCCTTCACCGCCGCGCTTCTCGGCGCCACCTCGGTGCGGCCGGGCCGGGTCAATGTCTGGGGGACGGTGCTCGCCGTCGCCGTGCTCGCCGTCACCGTCGCCGGCCTCAACCAGCTCGGCGCGCCGTTCTTCGTCGAGCCGCTGTTCAACGGCGCCATGCTGATCCTTGCCGTCGGCCTCGCCGTGCAGGCTTCGCAACGCCGATCCAAACGCGGCAGCGAGGCCGACCGCGCCGCCGCGGCCGCCGCCGCGCTCGCCACCCAGCAAGCCGAGGACTCGCGATGACCATGCGCCGGCCGGTTCCGCCGATCGACAGCCCCGCCCTCTCGCCCGACTGGCACGAGTCGCGCTGGGGCGGCGACGACCAGCGCGGCAACGGCAACCTGATGAACCCCGCCAAGGTGCTCGAGGCGCAAAAGCTCATCCGCACCGGCGAGATCGTCAGCCTCGGCCGGCCGTACGAGGCGAACATGCCGATCGCGCCCGGCCGCGTCTACGCGCTCCGCATGCCCGGCGGCCCGACCGGCGGTCCCTACGGCAAACGCAGCCGCACGATCTGGAACGACGAGTTCATCTCAACCGAGATCGGCCAGATCGGCACGCAGATGGACGCGCTCGGCCATCTCGGCTGCCTCTGCGGCGAGAAGGGCGACAAGACCAACATGCTCTTCTACAACGGCAACCGCCTGTCGGAGATGTGGTCGCCCTACGGCCTGAAACGCCTCGGCATGGAGAACGCGCCGCCGTTCTTCACCCGCGGCATCCTCTTCGACGTGCAGGGGCTCAAAGGCCGCGTGCTCGACGTCGGCGAGGAGATCAAGCTTAGCGACCTCAAGGCCTGCCTCGACCGGCAGAAGGTGGCGGAAGCGACCATCACGCCAGGCGACGCCGTCTTCGTCCGCACCGGCCATGGCTCACGCTGGTACACCGAGACCGCCACCTTCTACGACGGCGCGCCGGGCATCGGACTCGAATGCGCCAAGTGGTTCGCCGACAAAGAGGTGTGCGTGGTCGGCGCCGACAATTTCGCGGTCGAGGTGGTGCCGCCGGTCGACCCCGATGTCTTCCATCCCTGCCACCAGCACCTGATCATGAAGCACGGCATCCACCTCCACGAAGGCATGACCTTCGAGGGCCTGGTCGAGCGCGAGGCCTGGGTGTTCGTCTACATCTTCGTGCCGCTGCCGATCGTCGGCGCCACCGGCTCGCCGGGAAATCCGATCGCGGTATTGTAGGGCGGCCCAATTTTGAGATAGAGCGAGGCATTAAAGCAGGTTGACGTTAGGTTCGATCGAGGCGGTCGATCGGCCTGGAGTGTGCGGCGCGTGCTCGGCAGTCAACCCGCTTCGCAGGAGCCTGACACGGTCGCGACGATGGTCGGTCGGTCCCCCTCCCACCTTGCGGCACCTTGCGGGGGAGGGCCGGGGTGAGGGGTTCGCCGCCAACCTCGTCAAATCATAGCGCGCCGCGTCGACGTCCGGTGAGTGTTTCGGGGTCGCAGTCGACTTGCAGCAGCCTCATTTGACGGTGGACAGCCTCCACTGAGGAGCCGGTTGCGAGGTCGGCGCTGACCCCTCTCCCCGGCCCTCCCCCGCAAGGGGGGAGGGGACCGACCGCCCCGCGTCGCGACCTCGCGGCCTCGTCGCTGAGCCCGACCGCTCCCGAGCCCGGCGATCAAGGTTCGCGGTAGTCGGCGTGGATCATGGCTACCGCACCCTCGCCGCCTGATTCATCGGTTCCTTCTTGATCCAAGTAACCGAGCTTGATCTCATAACGGCTTAGACACTCGCGCATCGAGTCTTGATGTCCCGTCAACCCAAACCTCGCATCACCGCCGCCCAACGTTCGTCGGCGCGGTTCCTCGCGCGCGTCCTGTCGGGTGCGCGGCCCGCTGCGATGCCAGGCTTCATTCCGCCGTGCCTACCGACGTTGAAGGACAAGCCGCCCGCCGGCAGCGGCTGGGTGCACGAGATCAAATTCGACGGCTACCGCGTCCAGGCCCAGCTCGCCGATGGCGAAGCCAGGCTCTTCACCCGCAATGGCTACGACTGGACGGCACGCTTCGCCCGCATCGCCGCGGCCGTGCGAAAACTACCGGTGCATAAAATCGTGCTCGACGGCGAGGTCGTCGTACAGAGCGCGAGCGGGGCGAGCGACTTCGCGGCGCTGGTCGACGACCTCGAGCGCGGCCGCCAGGACCGCTTCGTCTATTTCGCCTTCGACCTCCTCCATCTCGACGGCTTCGACGTCGTCGAGGCGCCGCTCGTCGAGCGGAAGCGCGTCCTCGCCGCCCTCCTCGCCGAGGCCGGCGCCGGACCGATCGCCTATAGCGAGCATCTCGACGTCGAGGGCGAGGAGATGTTCCGGCGGATTGCGGCGATGGACCTCGAGGGTATCGTCTCCAAGCGCGCTGACTCTCCCTATCGCTCCGGGCGGAGCAAGAGCTGGCTCAAGATCAAGCGCGTGAAGCGGGAGACGATGGCGATCGTCGGTTATGCGCTCACCGGCGAGCGCCTGGCCTCGCTGCATGTTGCCCGGCGTGCCGGAACCTCGCTCGTCTATGCCGGCCAGGTCGGGACCGGCTTCAGCGGCCGAGGCGCGGCCGAGCTCAAGCGCCGGCTGAAGCCGTTGCTTATCGAGGCGCCGGCGATTGCCGTTCCTGCGACGGCAGCGCGGGACCGATGGGTCAGGCCGGTATTCGCCGCCGAGATCGAGTATCGTGACATCACCGAGGACCGGCAGCTCCGGCACGCCGCCTTTCAATCGCTTGTGGGAGAGATGGAACCAACCCCCGTAACAAAACCGCCGGCGGAGCCGAGAATGGCCGGCGCCGGCACCTCGCCGCTCCTCGTCATCGACGGCGACTCATTTGCCCACCGTGCCTATCACGCCGTGCCGAAGACCGTTCGCCGCGCCGGCGATCGCGGTGGCGGCGCCATCCTCGGCTTCGCCAACTATCTCCTGCGGCTCTATGAGACCGAGCAGCCGCGCGCCGTGCTGGTTGGATGGGACACGCTCGCCACGCCGAATTGGCGCCAGCGGGCCTTCACCCCCTATCAGGGCGGCCGCGCGTTCGATGAGGAGTTGGTCGAGCAGCTCGGTGTCATACCCGAGTTCGTCGCCGCCTGCGGCTTCGCCAATGCCAAGGCGGCGGGGTACGAGGCCGACGATTTTCTCGCCGCCGCGGTCGCAGCAGAGGAGGGCAGCGGAGGCACCGTGATCGTTGCGACCGGCGATCGCGATTCCTTCCAGCTCGCCTCGCCATCGACGACCATTGTCCAGCCGATCCGCGCCGGCGAGATGGCGCGCATCGGACCGGCCGAGGTGGTTGAGCGGTACGGCGTCGAGCCCGGCCAGGTGCCCGATTTCATTGCCCTTCGCGGCGATCCCTCCGACCGCATCCCGGGCGCGAGCGGCGTCGGCGCAAAGAGCGCTGCGAGCGTGCTGCGCAAATTCGGCACCCTCGAAGCGGCCCTCGCCGCCGGCCGCTTCGCCGGCGAAGCGGACGACCTCCGCCTCTACCGCCGCCTCGCCACGATGGACCGTGCGGCGCCCCTCCCGCCGCTGCCCGACCAGACACCGAACTGGGAATCCGGCGCGATCCTCGCCAAGGAGTGGGGCCTCGCCGCGCTGGCGAAGCGGCTCGGGGGAATGGCAGGAAAGTAGAGCGGGCAAAGGCGCCGTGCCCACGACGGTACGGTACGGCGACCTTCAGATTCACGGGTAGATCGCGTGGGCGCAGCGGCTACGGCGCCTTGCCACCTCACGCGCGACTCCGTGCCACATACACGCCGGCCACAATGATCAGTGCGACGCCGGCGAACGTCCAAGCGTCGGGGACGGCATCGAAGACGACGATGCTGACGACGGTCGCGGCGACCACCTGGGCGTAGCCGAAGGGTGCGAGCAGGCCGGCCGAGGCGTGGGCGAAGGCGCGAATGATCAGTGACTGGGCGAGGCCAAAGATGGTGCCGAGCGTCGCCATCAGCAGCCAGCCCCTCGCCGTCACGGGGTACCAGGTGAGCGCGGCGATCGGCGTCGCCACCAGGCCGCCCATCGCCAGCGTCCAGGCAAGCGTGGTGTTGGGGCGCTCGCCGGCGGCGCCGAGCCGCCGCGTGATCAGGTTGTAGAACGCAAAGACCACCGCCGCGATGAGCGGGTAGATCGTGTATTGCGACAGGCTGCCGAAGCCCGGTCGCGCGACGATCAGGACGGCGGTGAAGCCGAGGGCGACGCCGATCCAGCTCGCCGGGCGCACGGGCTCGCCGAGGAAAGGGCGGGAGAGGGCGACGATCAGGAAAGGACCGGCGAAGAGGATCACCGTCGCCTCGGCGAGCGGCAGGTAGTGGACCGCCATCACCATCGAGCCGCTGATGCCAAGCGGCGTGACGCCGCGGAGCATCTGCCAGCCGGGACGAGTGGTGCGGAAGAGTGTGCGCAAGTCCGCCGGCCGGGTGGTCAGGATCAACACAGGTAGGGCGAGGGCGTAGCGCGCCCAGACGATCTGCCCGACCGACTGCGTCTCGGCGAGGAGCTTGCTGACGCCGTCGACGCCGGCAAACATCGATGCGCCGACGATCATGAGTGCGATGCCGCGCCAGCGCTCGGCGCGCTCATGGCTGTTCATTTAGGGCTGGCATTCCTATCGATCGCCGATCCGGCGGAGCCTGCGGCTAGTACAGTAATTTGCCGGCGGAAGATACGGCGACCCTTTGATTTGAGCGCTCGCACCCCGTCCGCTTATCGGTGATTGAGCGTTTCTGCCGAAAGCCCGCGAGGGTCGCGTTTAGGGAACCGCTGCGGCGGGTGGGGGATTAATCGCAGTCGGAGGCCGTATGTGCATTGATCCAGGTGACGGGTTCCCCGGAGGCAAACGGGGATTGGCCGAACGGGAGATCGCGTCTCATGCGACAATTCGGTGCGACCGACGGCATTCCCATCGACTATGTCACGCTCGATGTCGACCGCGCAGGTCCAACCATCGGCTACCTCGGCGGCTGGCCGATTGCCGGCACGGTCGTCGACCGGGCGGGACAGCAATACCGCTACGCCGGGCTAGTTCCTCTGCACAGTGATTATGACTCTTTGAGCGTGGGAGCGGGATAGGCGCGGGCCATTTTGGTTCGCGCCTTGTCGGTTGAGAACATCCAGTTGATGCGGGCGCCG
>Ga0318562_10001056_pt1 | contig 12363 bp, 17 predicted proteins | sample GRESIP066b5f18_FD_203688 | JGI IMG/M metagenome (GOLD analysis project Ga0318562, IMG submission 203688) | Tropical soil microbial communities from Luquillo Experimental Forest, Puerto Rico - GRE.SIPMG.066b5f18 | ecosystem: Environmental > Terrestrial > Soil > Tropical forest > Bulk soil...
CGCCATAATGTACGCCGATAACATGGGCCTCGACATTATGGCCGGTGACGTCTACATGGCTCAGGAAGGCCGCTACTCCACCACGGCAGGCGCTAAGATCCGCCACGCCATGTCCAGCGGTCGCATCGTAGGCTATACCGTCGACATAACGAGCGGCCCCGTAAAGAAATTCAAGTGGTCCGCGCGCAACGTCGCCGGGGAGATTGACCTGCCCAACTACACGGCCAAAGTTACCGTCCACGTAAAGGATTGGACTACGCCCGTCGTCTACGAGACCACGCTCAGCGAGTGGTTCCACGGCCCCAATCCCAACTGGATCAATCGCCCCCAGTACATGCTTCGCCGCAACGCCCTCTCCAAGGCCCTAGAGGAAGTCGCCCCCATGGGCATCGAGGCCGACGAGGCTCCCCCGCGCGAGGGTGGCAACCTGGAAGTCAAGCCCCCAATGCCGCTGCCTACGCCTACGCAATGGCCTCTCGGGGGCATCTCAGGAACAGGGCAGAAGGCCAATCCATCAACAAAGGGACTAATTCCATGACCGTAAAGGAGAAAGACAGCATGAACGAAGCAACACAACTAGCCCCCGTCCAGATCGGCGCGGCAGGCACCGTGGAGGACATGAACGCCCCCCTCGACCTGACCGACTTTGCCGAAGAGGCCGGTGGCGCACTCAATCCGGGCTGGTACCGCGCGTCCATCATCGGTGGCTACGCGACCCAGCGCGGCAAGCAGATCGTCACCGGGGACACCCTGTCGTCCAAGGGCGACTCCCACAACCTGAAAGTGTGCTTTCACCTAACCCAACCCAACCGCAACTTATTCAACTCCTTCAACTACCGGACATCCGACTTCACCGCCGACCGTCTCGCGCAGATCAAGGCTCTCCGTGAGCAGTTCGCGGGCACCCAAGGCGCTTGGCCCGGCCAGTCCGACGCCCAGCGTTCCTCCCTCGCCATCGCCGACCTGAGCCAGTTCCAGAAGGCTGTCGGCATGTCGATTCCGCGCAATAACGGCATCCTCAACGCCTCCCCTCTCGTAGGCCAGTCCCTCGATGTCCGCGTGGGCGTCGACAAGAAGGGCTACAACGAGATCACCGCGTACGCGACCCTCGGGAAGCGCACGAAGGCTTAACTTTTCCACTTGGCGGTGGGAAATAGGCAGGGCGTCCCTCGGAAATCTGGACGGGGGACGCTTTGCCGTTTAAACGGGGGTCACACTAGGAGGTGACATCTTGAAGGCTCAAATCATTGAAAAAGGTGACGGGTGGGTCACCATGCGTTACGAAGCAGAGAGCACCACCGAGGCCATTATGATAGCCAACGTCAAGATGAACCACACCGACAAATCGAGCCTCTCCATGCACTCCACTCCCTCCTACACCGAGGGAAGGCCTCCCACCGCGTCCGTAATTTTCTCCTCAATCAGTGTCCCTGTAATTGACCTGACGGCGCGATAAAATAGGAGGGTGAGGTGACCCGTGTCCCATCGCCACCGCGTCCTGTTTCTCCTAAAGAAGCGCCATTGCTACGGCTACGACCAAGACTATGACCATTCGCATGGCTATTTCTCGTCGGGCCTCTACTGGAGCGCCCGCTTCGCCCAGCGAATGCTCCATGAGCACGGCTACGACTCGCGCCTCGTCGAGGTGGTCGATGGCAACGATATTGACAGGGAGGTGACTCACTTCCATCCCTCCCTCGTCATATTGGAGGCGCTCTGGGTGACGCCCGCCAAGCTCGCGGAGAACGTCTATCTTCACCCCCTTGTCAAGTGGGTGGTGCGCCTGCATAGCGAGACCCCCTTCCTCGCCCTCGAAGGCATCGCCGTCGACTGGATCAAGTCTTATTGGAAGATCCCCAACGTCCTTGTCTCCCCGAATAGCCCACGCCTCCAGCGCGACCTTGAGGCCATAAGAGTAAGCACGCTGGGCCTGCCCGTCCCTACCCCCCTCCTGCCCACGTTCTACCCGCTCGGGGAGATATATCCCCACGCCGGCAACGCCAATCAGGAGGAGCTGTCCGTCGCGTGTCCGGGGGCCATCCGCCCCTTCAAGAATCACCTAACCCAAGCCATCGCCGCCATGCGCTACGCCCAAGGCCAAGGCTTGCGCCTCAACTTCTACGTCAACAAGTCCCGCTCCGAGCAGGGCGGCGACAACGTCTATAAGAATCTCGTCAGCCTGTTCGACGGCACGCCCCATAAGCTGATAGGGTTGCCATGGATGGAGCGCGAAAATTTCCTCACGTTCCTCCGCGGTATGGACCTCGGAATGCAGGTCTCGTTCACCGAAACCTTCAACATCGTCGCCGCGGACATGGTGAAAGTCCAGCTACCCATCGTCGTGTCGCCCCAGATCCACTGGTCATCCCATCACTCCCAAGCCGACCCCACCGATAGCGAAGGCATCACCGACGCCATCGCCCGCGCCGTCGACAACCCCTACCTCCAATACCTGAACGAGCGCGGCCTCCGTCGCGCCGGTGACGTCTCAAGGCGACGCTGGCTGGAGGAGCTGCATCAAATCCTAGCATGACGAAAGGTGTCCCATGGTTTCCACCATACCGTGTCTTAGTCTCAAGGTTGGATACCGAAAGCGAGATGATGCATTGGGAGTGGCAGTCGCGCGACTCGGCAGCCAACGTAATGCACCACGCCACCTATCCATATATCGATGCGATGAGTGCGGACGGTACCATCTCACCTCCCGCCTGCCCGAAAGGTGGAAAGATGCCAAACTTTAAAGTGGGGGACGTAGTCGAGTACAAGAAGCACAAGTTCTCCATCCCCCAGCGCATCGGCTCCATCGCCATCGTCACCGCCGCCCCCGACGCCTACCAAGGCATATCGGTCAGGTGGATATTCCCGACGTGGGACAGCGACGAGCAGGGCGAACAGGACCACAACATCTCCTCCCTAGTGTTTAAACGGCTGACCCGTGCAAAGCTATAGCGACTGCCCCATACCCGGGGCCGTTGGGCGTTGCGACCCCGAAGGAACAGGAGCCCTCCGTGTACTCATCCTTGGCGAAGCTCTCGGCGAGGCGGAAGCTAGGGATAGCCTTCCGTTTCGTCCTTATGCCCCTGCTGGCAGCGTGCTGGATCGGGCTATTAGGCGTTGTGGCTTTCAGCGGGAACAATTTATACTATGGAACGTGGTGCCTGTGCGGCCTCCCAATAATTGGCTTGACGGGGCCCCGTATGAAGCTCAAGCCGTAGCTTGGGGCCGCCCACACCTAGAGAAGGTGATCCATGACTTTGCCCCTCGTTGTATTCTCGCGCTTGGGAATGTCGCGCTACGGGCGTCCACCGGCCTCGCCGGACCCCTTTGTGGTATTGGTCATGTTAGGGGTTATCCTCTTTCTGGCCAGCTTGGCGTCCCCGTAGTCGGCAGCTTTCACCCCAGTTTTCTGCGGCGGGGTGCCATGTCGCTCATGTCGGTGCTCATGGACGACTTACGCTTGGCGGTAGCCATCGCCAACACCGAACCGGGACAGACCGCTCAGTTCTACTCGGCCGTCCTCTCCCGGGACCGCGTGTGGACGCATCCCACGACCTTCCCCGACCCATACAACCCGGCAGTCCCCAGCGAGTATCTAACTCACCCTAAGCCCGCGGACGCCGAGCAATTTGTCCGCTACATGGAGGCCAACCCCAATGCCACTCTCTCCTATGACATCGAGACTCCCCGGAGCGCCCCCACGCCCGAAGATGAAACTGACGCTCTGGCAGAGGTTCAAATTGAGTCTATCCAATTCTCTCCTCGGGCTGGCGCGGGTATCTTTCTACCTTGGCGCGATCCTTATGTCGACGCTGCCAAAAGAGTGCTGGCCATGGACCATCGTAAAGCTGGAGCCAACTCATGGCGCTTCGACGACCCCCTCCTCATCGCGCACGGATGTAAATTAGGAGGCGTGCGCCATGACATCAGATGGATGTGGCACCACCTCCAGCCCGACCTCAAATCCGGGCTCCAGTTCATCGCCTCCTTCTACGCTCCTGAAATTGGGCCGTGGAAGCATCTACATGCAGCCGCACCCGAGTTTTATGGTATCGCTGACGTTGACGCCGTCCAACGGATTCTACTCGGCACCGGCACCCATTGACCCCGCCCAAGCCTATGTCCTCCAGCACTACATCATGGGCCGCCGCCACGGCTTCTCAGGGGCCTTCCCCAAGGCCCGGTGCCAGCATTGCCACCGCCACACCCAAATCTTTAAGCTCCACATCCCCTCGAAAGCGGAGAATAACATGGCCCTTTTAGACGACCTAGAAAAGAGAGGGATTTACCAAGGGTATGAACACTATGTGCTGGGCCTAGAGCCCATCCTCCAGCAACTCCATATCCACGGGATGCCCGTGAATCCTGCGCGCCATAGTGAAGTGATGGCCGAGCTGACTACGCGCAAGGCCGACGCCGAACTCGCTATGCAAGCCCTCATCCCCAACGAGGTCCGCGCCCATCACCCCAAACTTGGCTACAAGAAAGAGCCCAAGGGCTTCGTTGACGGCGGTCCCACCACCCACAACGGCGAACCCGCCACCTGGGGCTACCGTGATTTCGTGTACCAGCCCGCCCTCCCCGGCAACGTCACCGAATCGCGCCCCGTGAAGCTGCTCCAGTGGAAGCCCTCGATGGACGGACTCATTCGCTATATGAAGCATCGTGTGCACCCCATCCCCACAGAGTTTCGCACAGGCAAGGCTACGACAGCCGAGCCCGAGCTGGTGCGCCTCGCCCACAAGACCAAAGATTTCCTGTACGACGCCGTCCTGACCTATCGCCAAATCTCCACCATCCTCAACAACCACATGGTGAACTGGAAGCCGCTAGACGACGGCCGCGTCCACCCCCAATTCTATTACGACACAGGAACTGGGCAATTATCCTCGCGCAGGCCCAACGTCCAGAACGCCCCCAAGCACGGCCAAGCCGAGAAAAAGGAATTGGCGGACATGTTCCGCTCAATGATCATCGCAAAGGAGGGTCACACCCTTGTCGAATTCGACTACAAATCATTCCACGCCCAAACGCTCGCGTTTGAGGCCGAAGATGCGGATTATCTTAGGCTGGCAAAGCTGGACATCCATTCTTACCTTACCGCGCATCTCGTCCGGCACCCCGATAGAGATAGTCTGCTGGGACTCCCAGACGCGGAGCTGGCGGACTGCCTTCGCCAGATTAAGCGCGACCACCGTTTCGTCCGTGATTACAAAGCCAAACGAGCGGTTCTCGGGTACGGCTTCGGTATGGGCTATCGAAAGCTCTACAACATGCACCGGGAATCGTTCGACAGCGAGTCGGACGCGCGCCGCGTCGTCGACACGCTCAACGACCTCTTCCCGAAAGCCAACGCATGGCGCGACCAAGTCCGTGCGCTCGCTCATCACCAAGGCTACCTGATCAGCCGCTTCGGGTGCATCCGCTACTTCTGGGAAGTGATGCGCTGGCAGGGCGGCGCGTGGAAGAGTGGCGGCGACGACAGTGAGGCCGCCATCGCCTTCCTCCCCGCGAATGATGCGTTTTGCCACATCAAGGAAGCCATGATCCGCCTCCAGCCTACCTATGGCCAATACCTAATCAACACCATCCACGACGCCCTGATGTACGAGGTGCCCGACGATGCGCTATCCACGTCAATTCTCGCAATCAAATCCGAAATGGAAAAACCTAGCCCTGTACTGGTCAATGAAATATGCCCAAACGGCCTCTCTGTTGAAGTGGGAGTCTCCCTCGGCAAGAGCTGGGACAAGATGGAGGAATGGAATGACCAAGCCTAGCGAAAAGTGGACCTACATGGGAGCCGCACCCTGCCGTTTAAACGGCGTCCCCTTCACCAACGACATGGCCAACGCCCTCATCCACCTGTGCGAAGGCGACCTCCAAGCCGCCTTCGACTTCGTAGGAGCCCAGTGTGAGTCAGATGATAAGCCACCGCAAACTGTGGACCAAGATAGCCGCTAAAACCCCCGACTGGCGTCGCATCGAGCCCAACGGCCCGATCAACTGGCCCGCCGTCCTCGCCATGAAACTCTATAACCGCGGCGAGCACGACATCGCTATGCGCGTCCTCGACATGCCCGCCGAATCCATCCTGACCCTCCTGACCCTCTGCCACTTTAACACCGACGAGGCCCTAGAGTTTGTCCGTGCCCAGAGCTTGGGCAAGTGATATTCTATGACCAGTCAACCCTCTGTACCTGAAGCGTCCGCGGCCGCCACCGCCCTAATCCCGGCTCTGACCAACCCTGTCACCCGGGAACCTCGAAGCGTCTGGCGGCTGGGACGCTTCAGGTATAAAGGGTGGTCTAGTTTGGGAAGGTGAAATATGACATCTGACCACGAAGCATTCATCGAGCGGGTAAAGGGGAAACCGTGAGTCCCAAGAAGCCGTTCGACCAGCGCGTCGCCGAGTCCATCATCAAGGCGCACCGGGCCACCGGGTCCGGCCTCGCGTATCCAATGAGTTTGAGGGAGATGACAGTGGCAGTACGCACCATGCTGAAGCAGTACACCTTCGTGGAGGACACCAATGAAAGACATAAGGTTGCTGGGCAAAGTCAATAGTATCTGTTTGATATGTGGGCGCATCGTATACAATAGGGCTGTGGAAAAGTGCGACAAGTGCGGGGGCCTCACCTATCGCCGCACCGACGAGGATCTGGCGTTTATGGGGCGGTCGGCCATGGTGGAGGCGGAAAAGGACAAGCGCCTGTGATTAGCCTCAACATCGGGATGGCCCTGGTGAACCTGTGGAAGGAGTGGAAGGTGGACAAGGAGTGGCAGGCATGGCTGAAGCTGGTCCTATCGACAGGCTACTCTGCGGTGATTGCCTTTCTTGGCACCGACGGCATTATGCTGATGGCCGGGGTCCACTGGCTGACCGCGCTGGGAACCGCTATGTTAGCCACCGCTGTCTCTATTGTGGGTGTGCTCTTGCGGCAGCCCCAGGGCCGCTCCCTGATGCTGAGCCTGCCCGCAAACGTCGTCGCGGAATACCAAAAGGCTGAGAACTCCGGTGAAGTGACGATTACAGGAAAGAACGCCGTTTAAACGGGGGTGACGCAATGCACCGTAGGTACGACGTTAGCACATGTGATCCATTCATCGACTGGATACTCTCCATCGTTGGCTTAGACCTAGTCGATTGCGAAGATGACGAATGAGCGCCCCGCGCATCCTCTCATTCGACATCGAATCCGCCGGAGTGAACGCCCTCAAGGCCGACCTGGGATTCGTGATCCTGTTCGGCTACAAGTGGGCGCACGAGGAGGAGGCCCATGTCATCACCATTGATCGACAATCCCTTAGACGATTCGACGACAAGGCCCTGCTTCGACAGGCGAGCGCCATTATGGCGCAGGCTGATCTGGTTGTGGGCCATTTTGCTAGTCTTTTTGATAGGCGCTTCATACAAGGCCGTCTACTTATTAACGGCCTTCCTCCGATCCCGCCAACCAAAATACGAGACACCTGCCTCATCGCGCGATCCCTTGCTACGTTCTCAAGCAACCGGCTCAAGCACCTCGCCAAGATCCTTCGCCTCTCCCACCAGAAACTCGACAACAACTGGCCCACGGCCTGGTTCAAGGTGATGCAGGGGAGCGTTCGTCATCTCAATGCCCTAGCCAAGTACTGCAAAGGGGACGTCGAGGCCGTCGAAGAACTCTACTTCAAGCTGCGTCCGTTCGACCAGCCACACCCGCGCCTATATCCTAGCGAAAAGGGAACGACCCGGTGCGCTGCGTGTGGGGGAAAGGTGGCGTGGCGGGGAACAGTCCCGCTGGGCGAGAACGTCTACCGGCGCTATCAGTGCCTTACTTGCTGGCGGTGGGGGCGGGAGCGGAAGGCGTTGCAGTGGGCGAATGAAACAAGGCCGCAATCCCTAACAGTCCGGCGAGTACCGCGCTTACGTTCGGGTGGCCGCCCAGAAAGCCGCCAACCGCGGTCTGCACGGCGGGCACCTGGAAGGCTAAGGTCAGAGCGCCAATGACGGCCCCGAATACTTTGGTAATGGTTTTCACGTTGGTCTCCTCAATCTAGGAGTATGCCATGCCCGACTATAAGTTCAAGAGGGGGGATCTCGTTGAGGTGGCCTTTCCCACAGAAGTGTACCGTTATCCTTCCACATGGACGGAGCTGAATGGTTATTATGGAGTGGTACGTTCGCAGACTCGGAGCTGTGTATTAGTAGATTTGTTTTTCGCTCCAAGCCCCGACGAACCCGCGGACAACTGGGAGTTCATGGAAGCGCACTTGAAGAAAATAGGGAGAGTCCATGGCTAGCGACTACGCCAAGTTCGTGCTCGCCCTGATGGTCTGGCGCGAGATGCGCTCCTGCCCCAAGGCGTGGCGCATGGTAATCTGGACCGTCCTCAACCGGGCCAACGCGCGCACCCCCGCAGGCCGTCCGCTCTGGTGGGGCGGCACGGTGCTGGACGTGGTCCTCAAGGCGTACCAGTTCTCCTCCATGACCGCCAAGGGCGACAGCCAGACCGTCGAGTGGCCCCTGGCCAACGACCCCCAGTGGCCCCTGATCGTAAAGGAAGTGGACACGGTCCTCAACACGGACCTAGTCCCGATCCAAACGGACGCCACCCACTACTTCTCGTATCCCCTGGTGAGTCCGCCCCCCGGCTGGGGCCCCTGCCACCTAGTGCCCGGTGGCGACTTTGGCCGCAGCGCCCAGTTCTACGTCCTCGATGATGCCCACGCGCTCCGCACGGAAGTGCCACTTCCCCCTGGTGAAACAGAATCCCATTAGCTGGACCGCGGCAATCGCCTCGGCCTCCGTCTCCACCTCGAACGTGAACGTAGGGAACTCCGCCTTGCCTAGGCGCGCCCAGACCAGCCAGCCGCTACGCGTCCCGTCCATCGAGCTTCTCCACCGACGGAGGTTCGTAGCCGCTCGGGAATAATATCTTTCCATTGATGTGCCGTGCTAGAGTTGCCATGTGACAGGAAGAAACACCCCTCCCTTTCAAGTAGTCCTGCCAGCCACATCAGCTTGTCCGTTTCCATTGATGTTCTCCATCTTCTCGGGACTGTATCCCTTCGGATAGAGTATATCACGTCCGACGTGACGATGCGGAGGAAAGTCCTTGAACAGGTTGTAGAATCGATCCAACACCCGAAACCCTTTAATCGCCGCCACAATGAACGTGACCGTCTCAACGCCATGGGCAATCACCTCGATGCTGGGCATGGTTATCACAGGATGGCCCGTCCCACATACACGCCACCCCCACCTCCTCCTCCGCCTATGGAGGTCGCCGGTGTGCTCACCGTCTTGACTCCCACCACACTAAGGTTGGACGCGAGGGGGATATGCCCGCGAAGAAATTGCGCCTGCGCCAGCTCGGGCGCTGTCGCTAGGTAAGCTATCGGCGGCGATCCTGTCGCGCCCGCCTGACTCACGAATCTCACGGTCTGGGTGTTCTCGTCGAAGTATGGATAGAAGAAGTAAACGGTGCCCGTCGTCAGGCCGGTGATCTCCTGCGACCCCGCAAACGGTCCCTCGACCGTCCCGTCGTCCCTATATATCCTCAGCAGTTGGGAGCCATTCGTCCCATCCCAGAACAGACTGATGGTAGTTGTGGTGGCTGTATATATGAACCCAGTCGCCAAGGAGGTGACCCGCCCGCCAAGGGATTGGATGGTTCCTGAAGTAGGGTTGATCGTGTTCGGGGACAGCGCGCCTTGCCCTTGCGCGGACGGGGCTGATACTTGCCCAATCAACTGGTTCAGGCTGCTCGCCACCCAGTCCATAAACTGGTTCGTATTCGTCCCTAATGCCGGATCGTAGGCTCGTTGTGACCACGGGCGTAGCTTGTTAGCGATGGCCCGCTCCCAACAGGTATTGTTGGGCGCGACCAAGCAGCTCGGGGTTGTCTTTTAGGAGCCCTATTGCACGGTTGCAAGGGTCACAAAGAATACCACGAACCTTTCCTGTTTGATGGTCGTGATCCACGGGAAGAGATGTTTTCCCGTTGGTGCGCAAGGCCCCGCAAATAGCACAACCGCCGCCCTGAGAGGCCAAAAGTTGGTCGTAACCTACAAGCGTCAGGCCATAGCGCCGACGTAGGAGCGACATTCGTTTGTATGTTTTTGTCTGCACTTGCGTCCTGTACGAAGGTTGCCGCTTGGAGTAGTTGCTTTGACACGGCTTGCATCTAGCCGTCAGGCCATTCCGACGGTTACGTCTAGGATAAAACTGCTCCGTCGGCAACTCAACCCTGCATCCAGAACAACATTTCAGTTTGTTGGCCACGCGTACACTCTCCCGTGCTCAAGGCGCAACTCGTCCTTTCCAATCAGCTTACCAATTTCCCGCGCTGCCGCAACCACCACCGTCACCGATTGCTGACTTTTGAGTTTGTCGGCGCTGGCCGACATCCGCTTGGCATAGGATTTGGCCGAGTCCCCGCCCTTCACGGGGATGTCCGGGTTCACCTTCCACTTTTCCGTTAATTGCGTAAATAACTTCGCAAATTGCGAAGATGCCTCCCCATGGTGCTTCCCCACATTAAAGCGCCGCAACGAATGCCACTCCTCGACAGGCACGTTTAAACGGCGGCCGAGGAGCCAGCCGGATTGGCCATCCAAGTCGCTCACCACCACCTTCGCCGTGCCCAGTTCCCGCAGGCGAGGGACTAATTGTTTCAGCTCCCGCAACGACTCGCGGTCGGCCGTGACCTGCCGCCACCCCAGTACCCGCTCCTGCTCCTCCAAGTGCGTGCGCGCCGGTAACACAAACAGGATCATTTCTTTTTCTCCCGCTTAGTCCGTTGCAATTTCTTGGCCATAAGCTGGCGCTCCTCCGCCTGAGCTTGCGCCTCCTGCATATCATCCACCTCGGCAGGCGTCGCGCCCTTGCCCTCCCCCGGTATCGGCTGCGCGGCCTCCTGCGCCAGTTGGGCTTGGCGATTGCCCCCGAACGCGGGCGGCTGCCCCATCAGCGGACTCGGCTGCTTCCCGCCTACCCTCTGCGCTGCCGCGGCCGCTTGGGCCGGTGTGGCTCCCGGCGGCGGCGCACCGGCCCCGGCTTGGGGCGGGGCGGCGGGAGGCGTTTGTCCCCCCGGAACGGGTGGCGGCGGCACGGCCTCCTGCGGCCCCTGCATGGGATTCCGAACGCCCATCTCCTGCCCCGCCATGGACTTCTGCTTGGCCTCCTCCAATATCTTGTACACGTCCACGTTCCGCAGCAGCTTGCTGATCTTACCGGCCACCAGGAGCGGCGCGACTATGTGACCGAGCGGCCCCAGGACGCTCCCCGCGACGGTCCCCGCGGCGACCGCCGGAAGGCCCACGGCGAGGGGATGGTCATACATCGCCCTGATCTTGCCCACGAACAGGTTGCGCTCCTGACTCAACGACTCCTGTAGGCGCGCCCCCTGCGAGGCCGCCTCCTTGAGCGGCGTCGCATCCACCCCATACTTGTCCATAGCCTCCAATAACCCACCCTTGCCCATCAGTTCAGTTTGGCGTCCCGCGCCCCCTACTTTCGTGTCCCTGAACGCGTTAGTAAGGCCCTCCAGCCCCTTGCTGGCGCTCGCCCCGCCCATCAAATCGTCGATCAGCGCCGCCTGCTCCATGAGACCCCGGTGCTCGTTCCGGTACTGGTTCCAGCTCTTCATGGCGTTCCCGCCCTTGCCTCCCAGGTTGGTCGCGACGTGGTCCTCCACGCTGTCGCGAAGGCTGTTATACATCTCCCACAGCACGCTCGCCCCGCGCGCGTTCTTGAGGTATTTCGCCGTACTCGCCTCGCTCCCGATGTCGGTGAGGAGGGCCTTCGCATCCGCGAACGTCCCCGTCCCCTGCCCCAACTTCTGCCTGATCTTCTCGATGCCCGGCGTGGAGTTGCCCACTTGGCTTATCTTGTCCTGCGCTACCTGACCCGTCTTGGTATAGTCGATGCTGCCGAGCTTCTGATTGCCGTTCTTGATTAGGTTGGAGGACTCGTCGTACAGGTTGACGTTCTGGGCGTGCTTCTCCACCTCCGCCCGCACCGCGGCCTTATATTTTTCGAGGGGGACAATCCCCCTCTGATATATCTGGGTCATGCCCTGGTCTATGGACTTGGCGCGCTCTGTCGCCCGGCCCGCGTCCCGCGCCATGTTGTAGATGGCCGGGGCGGTCGTCTTGAGTCCCTGTATATCGTCCGCCGTGTTGTTCCCGATGGACCGGAATATCTGCTCCTGCATCGCCGCCGTAGCGCCCGTCGCAAGGGCTTCGGGGGTCACACTCTTGATCTGCTGCCACGTCGGGCGTGTCTGGGGATTGAGCCAGTCCCGCGCCCCCCTCGCCAGCTCTAGGGCTTGGCGTGCGCCAAGGATGCGCTCGGCCGTAATCTCCCCCGGTATCGGC
>Ga0318562_10001057_pt1 | contig 12360 bp, 11 predicted proteins | sample GRESIP066b5f18_FD_203688 | JGI IMG/M metagenome (GOLD analysis project Ga0318562, IMG submission 203688) | Tropical soil microbial communities from Luquillo Experimental Forest, Puerto Rico - GRE.SIPMG.066b5f18 | ecosystem: Environmental > Terrestrial > Soil > Tropical forest > Bulk soil...
CTTCAATGCTCTTGCTCCGTCTCAGACGGGCCAGAACGGAAACTTTCTCACCACCAACGGCACGAACACCTCATGGGCTGCGGTGACGGTTCCTGTCGCGGGCAACCCAAGCACGAACGTCACGCTCTCAGCGACTAACGGCTCGGCGGGGACGTTCATGCGGAGTGATGCGGCACCGGCATTGTCGCAGGCGATTGCGCCGACGTGGACGGCGTTGCATACGTTCAACCGGACGCTCAACAGTGCGACGGTGGTAACCAATGCTGTCGCGATCACACCGACCGCCAGCACCACCGGCACCGGCGGATGGGCGGGTCTGCTGGTCAATGTCACCCAATCGAGCGACACCGGCAGTGGTACACAGCGGCTTGTGGATTTCCAGCTTGGCGGGACGTCTAAGTTCTATGTGGACAGTTCCGGTGCGATCACTTCTCAGGGACTCAGCATCACCAAGGCGTCGAGCGCGGGTGGGATCACGATGTTGTCTGGTGTGCTCGGTGCGACCGGCTACACGTCGATCGAAATGGGCCGCACGGCGGTCGATGCGGATATCGGCATTGCGGGTGCGGCCTCCAACTTTGCCGCAGGATCGACGGCGGGCGATCTCTGTATCATCACCCACAACGAAAAGATCATACTCGACACCAACACCGGCACCGGCAGCAGTGCCTTGACCATCGCCGCCGCTAACGGCACGGTGACCCTTGGCGGCACGTCCAATTTGACGATGGCGGGAACGCAGACATCGGGCACGCTTTTCAATTTCAATAACTCCACCAGCAAGAACTACCAGTTGTTCGCTGGCGGGTCGGCGTCCGCTGCCGGGACATTCGGTATCTACAACTCTACTGACAATGTTACTTCATGGGTGATCGACTCCACCGCCGCTAACTGTATGCGGATTCTTTCTGGTGCTCAGTTTGCATTCAGTTCCAGCGCCAGTTTTGCATCGACCGCATCGGATACGGGACTGGCACGGAGTTCCGCTGGCGTCGTCAAGGTGACCAACGGGTCAACCGGGTTTGGCGGGTTGACGACCGGGTCTCTGACGGTGAATGCAGCTTTGGTTGAGGTGCCGCAGACCCCGACACTTTCCGCTGGACACGTCTCAACCGATGCCAGTCAGGGCAACTTCTTCGATGTGCTTCCGACGACGGGTACTACTGGTGCTGCATTTCAGTTGGACAACCCAACCAACGCTACCAACGGACAGAAGATCATCTGGCGGATTACTCAGGGTGCGACCGGCGGTCCATTCACGATCACGTTCGGCACCAACTTCGATCTCGCCGGGCAGACAATCACGCTCTCGACTGCCGCGAACAAGGTAGACTACATAGCGGCGATCTACCGATCTGCTGCAACTAAGTGGGATGTTTTGAATCCAGCTATTGGATATTAATGTCTTCAGTATTCGTACAAGCTGTAGCAAAGCAGTCAGCGGGAACAACGCTGAGCTATACCACTTTTGACATCGCTGTCACGGCCGGTAATAAGTTGTACTTGTCTTTGGTCATGCCACAAACAACTGATAAGATCACCAGTGTGGTGATAAATGGTAGTAGCGCAGCACAGACTACTACATGGACTAAAGCCAAAAGTGTCAACGGTAGTACGGTGAGTAGTGGATCTCATAGTATTTGGACGGCAACCGTAACCGTCGGTGGTTCTTTGTTTGTCGATGTGACAGCTAGCGCATCTGGTATTGCTAGTGTACTGTGTGAGTTTAGTAGTGCTGGGGTGACTATTGATAACAGCGGCAGCTACGCAGGCGGTAGCTCCAACACCAATATCACTAGTGCTACTCCATTTACCAGCACCAATAGTACTGATATTTGGTTAGCTACATTCAGCACGCATGACACCTACACGTCGTTTACTCCAATGAATCTTGCTAGTCCTAATGACAATTGGCAGCAGGCAGCTATTGGCAATGGAGCCACTAGTGGGATTGCTATGTCAGTGGATTACAAGATTGTGTCGGCAACTGTATCCGGTGCCACCATGGGCGGAGTGGTGACGGGTAGCACTATAACCAACTACACAGGCAGCTTAGTTGCATTTAAACAAACTGACCCAATAGTAGCTAGTAGTTTTCTTATCGGAGCCACACCATGACTAAGTCTAAGCACCCTATTTCCCCAGGGAATGAACCCTTCCAGGTGCAACCACAGTCGGCGGTGATTCGCCCTACACAGCCTATTATACTTGATAACGTATCCGATCAAGTATTTGATGGGCAGAAAATGACTATCATGGCTGCGGATAATCAGCAGACAGATACGGCAGATCATGGGGATACGTTACGCTTGGTTAAATGTTCCAACGTGACGATTCGCAACTTCACTTTCAATGGCAATCGAGACAACCGCGGTGGTTTTGCTGGTAGCCCTGTGACGATTCGGTTGAATGGGTGCACCGACATCGTGATCGAAAATTGTATATTCCTCAACGGAGTATGTGCTGATATCTTCTTGTGGTGCTATGCCAGTCCGCAGGACCCTAATGATCACTGTACCCGCGTCACTATTCGCAACAATGTTTTTAGGGATCCTGGACGTAGTAGTGTGGAAGTCATTCATGGACGAGAGATCTACATCGAAGACAACGATTTTGCCGACGCCAATACCAGTGATCCGTGGTCGGCAGTTGATATTGAACCGAATAGCGGAGATGCCGTTGGAATCACTGGAGATATTACCGTCAGCAGAAACTTTGTACGTCGCTGTGGTGAGGGGATGGCAGTACGGGGTCGATGGACTGGGGTGGAACGAGTAGTGTTTGAGTCGAACGACATACGTGACTGTCGTGGGGATGGTCTCTATTGTGAGGCGATGGGTACAACAGTAGCTGGAACCATCGGTAGAAGCAATGGTGGGTTTGATGTCAATGTGTCTAATGCAGATGCTTGTCACATTCTCGGAAACGACTGTGAGAGCATCTATGCCGACACCGGTACCTATGACACTCCGGTAGGCCATATACTACGAGCAAATATTGGCAAGGTGAATACTCAGTACGCTAGGGGCAATACCGTAGTAAGTTGAGGCAACTATGGCTGGTAAACTAATGGGTGTTGGTGTCTCTGGGGGAGGAAACACAGGGTACGCCTTTATCCAGTATAACTCACTGAATCAAGTGTGGAATGGTGCTGTGTTCGAATCGTGGCTCGACGCTCACTATTCCACATATTTAACTGTAGCCACGGAAGAGGGGACTAGTGGTGTTTACTTTGGTGACGAAGTAAATGCAGCGACACGTTACGTCATGCGAAAGAAAGTGGGCGGGACCCCGTCAACTGACCCAATTGCATGGGAGGACAATATAGAGTATGACACCGATATAATAGGTCCGTATGCTGTCACCATATCCTTTGTCGATCAGGCATCTACGCCGGTGCCTAACGTACCCTATTCCATCCCAGGAGTAGGACAGGGTCGTAGTGATTCCTCTGGAGTTGCTACGATTGGGATGTACAATGGGTCGTATGAAGTGGTGGCAGCGGTGACTAATGGTATTACATTTCCAACTACTGCATTAGTGGTGTCTGGTACGACGTCACTTACAGTACAGGGATCTGGTGGTGCAGCAATCACCCCGTCTCCACCAGGGTTTACTACAGGATATCTGTACACACGAGACGGGCAGGGGAATATTCTTCCAGACTGCACTTTGGCGTTTACGTTGGTGGCTCCCAATAAGGGAAAGGACGCCTGGAACAATATGAACTTTACAGCCACTAGCGATGGCAACGGACTGCTCCAAGTTCAACTTCTAGTTGATGCGGAGTATCGAGTAACATGGCCAACGGGCGAGGACACAGACTTCACGACTGGGTCGGGCGCGACGTTTCCTATTCCAGAGGTATTAGGCAGTCCGACATAAACCGTCGGGTGTCGCTTCAGGATATGGGTATAACATTGTGCCGTGCAGCTGAATCTCTATCTAAGATTGAACCACAACTGTCTTGGAGAGTTCAACAGTATGCTGTGGATGTAATGAAGATGCAGTCGAAGCTGGTTGAGTTGAGTCCTTTGATAGGAGCCACGATGAGCGATTTAAATCTTGTAGATTTGGTCCAAAAGACCACAGAAAGGTTAAAGGCATTACAGATGCCGGTTGGGGTTAGTCCAGACGACATCATCACTCCGGAGGAGAGGAAAGCCATACTGCAACTTCGGGAGATTATTCTAGGATCAGTAGTTAAAACCCACGATGATCCAGGACTAGGACGGTTTTCAACAGTTGGTCATCCAAGCATCGGAAAGGTGTTGGCGACTGCTGGTGGGCGAGCACTGTATACATGTTCGGGTATGAGTCCAGATACGGCTGACTGGATACCATATAAAATCTCATCGGTTCCTGAAGGAATGGACGGAGTGGGGATTACTGACGGATGTATGACATACAACGGTAGGAGGGTGTATCAGTACACTCGTGATTTGCCTGGTCAAGTAAATGGAAATGGACATGCGAGCAAAGGCGGTATCTGGGCTGCCATAACTGTCTAAGCCTACGCACCCTATTTCCCCAGGAGATGAACCAATGCCTTCGTTTCCAGAACGTCCAATCCCAGTGATCACATCGCAGTATATGGACGTTAATAGGTTCATACGGCGATGGGGATATCTCAACGTCGCAAAACATACGAATAAGGACGGAGGTAGTTCGTCTCAGAATCCAGTGATTGACGCTGCTGCATTGCAAGATGCTTATGATTACGCCGAAGAGAGTATGAATGCTGCTATGCGTGGTGGCGTTTATATGACTCCACTGACGTTTACAGGTCCTATACCCTTGACAATTGACAATTGGACGTCGGTGTTAACATACTGCAACATCTACTTTACTCGTGTTATCGAGAATACGGATAAGGTAGCCAAGGAACTTGATAAGATGTGTCAGTCGGTGTACTCTGACATCTCCTTGTATCGTTCAGGCATGAAGATGTTCGATACTGAGTCTGGTGTCTCATACGATGACAGTGGTGGTCAGGATCGATCTATGACTCCTGTTTACCCAGAGGATGTGATTCAGGACGTCTGGGATCGCGGGGCGTGGTATGGTTGGTGGATGGGGTATGGATATTGGTGGGGGCGTGCAGATATGACGCCATCGATTGTGAGTTCAATGTCATGAAGGTTCCAGTGAAGAAGATTGATGGTTCTATTCAGAAACTTCTTGAGGAAGCTGCTAGGGATATTGTGCAGGTAGTTCCTGTACGAAAGAAACGGAAAAAACCTTTGAACGCTGGTGAAGTTCAAGGGTATGACTTGGCTTCCGCTATCCCTGACCCGAGGGTAGTTGATCGAGCAGCTACCACGGGCAAACGGATGCTCACTCGGATCAGGGAAGTTTTATCCATGAGTGCTGTGAAAGTAGATGATTTTGGTTGTCCTCTGGGGGAAACTAGATTGGATACAGCAGCCATGGCGTATGTAGATCAAATGGAAGCAGGGAGCTTTATCCACACCAATGCTATCATCGAACGTGAAGATGGAAAGATAGGTGTGAATCAGATGACTGCTCCACAGATAAAGATGTACATTAACATGCCGACAGAAGGGGAGGAAGCTCCATGAGTACTGACCCATCACAACCGTACCAAGCGTACGGAGGATCGAGAGACCTATGGTCGTGCCGCGACGAAGAAATCCTACTGGAGGGACCGGCAGGAACCGGGAAGTCCCGGTCACTGTTAGAAAAGATGCATTTTTGCTGTATGAGGTACCCACACATGCGTGGCCTCATTTTGCGAAAAACACGCGAGTCGATGTCGGAATCGGTACTTGTCACATACGAAACGAAAGTTGTTCCGGCGGATTCTTCGATACTGAAAGGTCCGAACCGACGACTCCGAGCGGCGTATGTGTACCCGAACGGGAGCACGATAGTAGTGGGGGGAATGGACAAGTCGTCAAAAGTGATGTCCACGGACTACGACATGATATGTGTGTTCGAGGGCACCGAACTAATCGAAGGCGAGTTCGAGGATCTCACCACTCGTCTTCGTAACGGCATCATGCCTTATCAGCAGATCATCATCGACTGTAATCCTGGTGCTCCGACGCACTGGTTGAACATGCGTCCCAATAAAGGACACATGACACGACTGTTGAGTAGGCATGAGGACAACCCAGTACTGTATAATACTGAGTTGAAGGATTGGACACTTCCTGGAGAAAAGTACATTGCCAAGCTTGATCGGTTGAGCGGGAATCGCAAGCTACGTTTGCGATATGGAAAGTGGGCTGCTGCGGAAGGAATGGTGTATCCGGAGTGGGACAGAGCGACGCACGTTCTTAAAAAGCGGTTTGCAATCCCACCGCATTGGAAACGTTTCTGTTCGATTGACTTCGGATACACCACTCCTTTTGTATGCCAATGGTGGGCAGTAGATGACGACGGTAGGATGTTTATGTATCGTGAGATATATTTCTCTGGTAGGCTGGTGAGGGAACACGCCAAACAGATCAAGTTCCTATCTCGTGGTGAGTATATCTATGACACTGTGTGCGACCATGACTCAGAGAATCGAGCGTCGTTAGAAGACGAGGGAATACCAACTACGCTGGCGTATAAGGATATTGAGCGTGGTATTGATCAAGTGAAGGGACGACTCGTTCCATCAGGAGATGGGCGACCACGAATATTCTTCCTACCAGATAGTCGTGTCGAGCAGGATCCACAGTTGATGGAAGATTCAGTTCCAACTAGCACTATTGAAGAGTTTGACGGGTATGTGTGGAAAAAGACTACTGAAGCACACGGCAAGCAGTCCGTGCCTGTTGATAAGGATGATCATGGCATGGACACTATGCGATACGCTGTATCGTATCAAGATGGGTTACTTGGAACTAGATTCATCACGACGTTGGACGAGGCTGCGATTGTTACTGCGGCTCAAGTTAATTGGGATCCTTACAGTTATAGCGAGGCAGTCTAATGGCACGCCGAAGAGGACCCGACGGAAAATTCGCAAAGGCTCCCGCTAACCTTGGTGAGCAGACCGCTGCACAACAACCCGATGCATATGGCGGTGGTGCATGGGGCGGTGGGTTTGGAACTGGGTATCCGGGGAGTATCCAGAATATGGGTTTGCCCATGGGAATGTTTCCTATGGGTGGTACGTTTGGCAACCCTATGGGGTTTCCGGGGTGGGGTAGTAGATATTTTGGTAATCCTCAGACGTATCGGTTTATGCTGGCACATCCGACACTTCAGTTGGTGAAGTCGATTCGGACTGGAATCATTTATGCCTCCATTTGGGAGTATGAGAAGATTGATAAGTCGCTTCCAGACTCTGTTCTGAAGTTGGTGACTGATCAGTTAAATGCTCTACGCAATCTGCTTTTGAGCGAAGGCATGTCTCGTGCCCATGACTATGGTTGGTGTTGTGGAGAGATGATTTGGGACTACATTGACGCCACCCATGTGCTTCGGATCAAGCCACTACTGCAGGACGTATCTCGATTAGTGCAGGATGAAAATGGAAACGTTATATCCGTCAAGAACACCGGCCAGTACGGGATCACTCCTCAGCTTCCCAAAGAGATTACCATGCCCTATAAGGCATGGACTTACGCTTATCAGGGCGAGGCTGGATACCACTATGGACGCTCGTGGCTTGAGAATCAGCGAGTGTATGCCTGGCCTATGTGGATGGACGGTGCTCAGCAACTTCAACGACTGGGCGTCAAGATTTCTGGAGTAGTAACCTTAGCCACCACTCCGTCAGGTACATTCCTGGGTCCAGTAGACCCAGCGACTGGTAAGGCTAAGTTGGTCACATATCAGGAGCAAGCTCTGAAAGTCATAAAAGCACTTGCAGAGGGTGCTCCTGGGGCGTGGATACCAGGTTTGAATATCCAGCCTGACTCACGTGGTGGGATTGATGCTTTGAAGTTGATGGTGCAACTTGTCAACAAGTCACAGATCGATTTCAAGGTGTTAGATTTCGGATCGGTAACTCCTGCGATCACAGGTATCTTGGAAAAGATGAAACACGCCGAGGTATTAATGTTCGCAGGAGGACTCCGATCTAGTCGTACCGGACTGGAGGGACAGCATGGTACTAAAGAAGAAGCGGGTGTGCATACAGACACAGGGACGCTCAATGCGTCGGCTGATGACATCAACTTCGCGGAGGAGGGAGTGCAACCTCTGGCTGACGCTATTGTGGCCCTCAACGCCAGACCTTCGCCGGGAGGGATCAGGGTCAAGCCGGTATCATTGGTGGACCGGCAACAAGCTACGACAAAGGCGGTATTGTTGTCGCTCATAAATGATAAGAACATATCCTGGGAAACTGGCATGGCCTTGGATATGGACTACTTGATCAAGCAGGCTGGTATGCGTCTTCGCAAGCCGTTCGAGTATAGTAGGCTTGAGAAGGTTGCTACCAACGAAGCTGAACCTGAACCGGCTCCGGTGCCTGGAACCAATGGTAATGGTCAGTCACAGCCAGGCAAAGCCAATAAGGGTGGGGTCATGCCGCAGTATCAGAAGAAGAGTCCAAACCCACAAGGTGGGCGTCCACCACTGGAGTAATCAATGCCTCCACTTCCAACAACGTTTCAGAGTCCTGTTCTATTCGGGTCTACTGTTACTTTCAATAGTACTATGGCGTTTGCTCCGGCGGTGATACCCCCGTCAGCTATTGGGCCTGGTACTACTGGCAACTTCATGCCAGCGGAGTCAGTACGACACCAGATACGGAAATTGTATGTGTCTGGCAATAACGCTACTGTAGTTGCTTCTGAGCAGAAGATCATCTATAGGGCATATAAACCAGGCAATGTGATCGACTTCAATGCAGGATGTGTGGTGATTCCAGTAGGGGCGGCAACGGTCACGGTGGACCTAAAGAAAAACAACGTGTCGATTCTGTCGGCTGTGATAACACTGAATAATGCGAGTGTGTCACGTGTTGGGCAGATAGCGACATTGGGGGCTGGCTACACATATGCTGCGGGGGACTTGTTTGAAGTCAATGTCGTAGCCACAGCTGGTGGCGGTACCCTTCCCAATGGTGTATGGGGTGAGATGACATCGGATGAGGATCCACTCTAATGAAACGGAAACACCCACTTACCGGATGCTACGCTGATGAGTTATTCGGCATTTGGATCATCGAGCCTGAGGCTCACGACAAACTCGTCTCCTATGCACTGAAGTTCGATCTCACGACTCTTCGTTCCCAGGAAGAGAGCACCAAGAAAGAACTACCACCAAAACGGTATAAGGTGGATGGGCCTGTAGGCATTATCGAGATGAACGGACCTATCACAAAGCATCCGGACAGTTTTGGGATGGGAGCCTCTACCCTTCGTGCCCAGCAGTCGATCCGCGATATAGTTCAGAATGAGCCAGGTGTGGATCGTATTCTGATGCACATTGACTCTCCGGGAGGAACTGAGTTAGGTGTGGACTCCCTAGCTCAGTTCATCCGGAAGTATGATAGTCGTCATCTGCCTATCTACGCCCATGGAGATGATCGTCTGGCATCCGCAGCCATGTGGATAGGTTCCGCAGGAAGAGAGTTGACGGCGTCTTCGAATACGTGGGTGGGTAGCATCGGAACCTATGCGGTTCTGGAGGACGAGTCAGGGAAGTGGGAGAAAGACGGCATTAAGCGTTATGTAGTTTCGTCAGATGAAGACAAGGGACTAGGGGCGGATGGGAAGGTGAACGAAAGAGTGATCAAGGCGTACCAGGATCGTGTAAATAGTCTCACCGACTTATTCCGTAGTCGTGTATCAGAGTATCGTGGTATTTCTATGGATAAGTTGAAGGAGATTAAGTCACGAACCTTCATCGCTACGGGAGCTAAAGATCACGGACTAATCAACAAGGTGTGTACTTTTGACGACCGACTTGAAGAACTCAAAGGTATGTCTGCTCCGACCGCATTTCGCGGCACGGTAGGTAGCAGGTCAAATATTGCCGCGTCGGATAAAAGGAGCTCAGCTATGGCACTCACAGCCAAGCAGCTACAAAAGGTTGCGCAACTCGCCGGCGCAGGCATGACCGTGACGGCTGAGAATGCGGATGTGGAGATGTTCTCGATTCTAGAGAGTCAGGCCTCTCAGATTACTTCTCTGACTTCGCAAGTTGAGTCTACACAGGCTCAACTTCGTGAAGTGCAGAAGAAGATCCCAAAGCCGATTGACGCCGAACTTCTCCAGGGTCGAGCACAACTGGCGTCAGAACGATTTGATCTTCTGGGTCAGCAAGGGAAGTTGCTCGGTCCGCAGGTCACCATCCTTAAGAACCTCATTCATCCGGAAGGAGGTGAGATCAATGCCGCGTTGCTTGCCAACGGTCCGGACGGCAAGCCGTTGTACTCACCGTTCCTTGCGATGTTTGAGATCAACAAACCTAACGGTCTGAACACGAAGATCACCCAGGGTCAGCCTGCGCCGAAGAATGAACCCGGCGATGGAGAAGACGACGAGATCAAGGCTGCTCTCAAGGAGATGAACAAGAAGCGGACAGCCAATGGTCTTATGGAAGTAACAATGGCTGATCTCCTAGGCAAGGGCGATCAAGGTAAGCGCGGACCCGCAGCCGCCTAACACCACTTATCTTCCCAGGAAATCAAACCCTCAACCCCAGAGGATATCATGCCTACTGTTATTGAAGTATTTGATCTCTCAAGAATTCTGGTTCCGGTCCAGCACCCTGAAGATGCTCGCTGGGACTCAGTTGCGTGGGGTCCGAACCTCACGGTCCTTCGTGGTACTTTTGCCGGTCAGAAGACGGCTGACATGAAGATGTATCCATTTGTATCTGGTGCCGGCGATGGTACCCAGACGGCACGTGGTATCGCCATGTACGACTTCATGACTGACGCCAATGGAAAGGTCTTCTACGGTCCGAGCACAACGCCTTCGGCACGTGCAGGACCGTGGATGACATCTCCGCTGTACATTCGTGGTATCTTCGATTCAGAAGAACTACAAACAGCTGTGACACCTGCTGGCGAGGTGGATACATTTACTCCGGCAAACGTTGCCGTGGGTAATGTATTCACTCTCACAGCAACTCAGAAAAATGGCACCACGACCACAATCTCCTACACGGCAGCGGCAACAACCGCGGCTGATGTGGTGACTGGTCTCACGGCACTCATTAACGCCTCCAGCGACCCGGTATTCTACTCGGTAACGCCATCTGGCACCAGCACCCTCATTCTCACGTCGAAGAACCTCGGCACTACGTTTTCAATCGCATCTTCTGCTTCTGGTGGCACGGCGACGTTCACCAGAGCGGCAACAACGCCAGCCTCAGGTCGAGCGTTCTCGGACATCTCGGCCAGCTTCCCTGGCGCCAGGGTGCTTCACAACGGGTATTGGGCAATCATCTAGTTCACGATTGTTCAGCACTCAACCATAGGCAATTCTCAAGGAGATCAACATGCCTTTCGTATACCCGACTGCAATCGAGATGTTCCAAATCGAAGCTGACTACGTTGAACGTGGTCGTGCTGGTCGAGTTGGTCTCGATATCTTCCCTATGAAACCTCGTAATGCTCCGAAGGTTCGGTGGGCACAGCGAGATAACTTCTTTGGTATGCAACAGCTTCGCGGACTCGACGGTGCGCCGGTGCACGTGAATCGTGTCGGCATGAGGACGTACGAGTACGAGCCTGGTGTGTTCGGCGAGTACACAGACATCACTGAAACAGAACTCACAATTCGTGCCGGATCAATCGACATCAACGCTGCGCCAATCGGCGTTGGTGATCTGGTCACAGAGTCAACTGAGTTCCTGGTCGGTCGTGAACTCGACAGGATGGAAAACTCTGCGTGGTCGATCTTGACCACTGGTGTCATCTCCATCCTTCTGGATGATGTGGATCGTGGTACTCAAGTCGGGTACTCTGATTCCTTTAGCATTCAGACATTTACAGCAGCGAACTCATGGGCCAACTTCGCCAACTCCACACCGATCAAGGACATGCAGGCTGTCCAGCAGTTAAGCGTCGGTCGCGCTCTGGACTTCGGTGCCTCATCCAATATCTGGGTGAACCAAGTCACAGCTAACAACCTACTCAACAACGCCAACGCAAACGACTTCGGTGGACGCCGTACTCAGTACGGTGCGACGTTGAACTCACTCACTGACTTCAATAACTACTTCGGCAGTCAAAACCTGCCAAAGATCAGTGTGTACGATCAGGGTTTCTATCCAAGGAAGCCTACCGTCGGTTCCATCGCTGGCTTCCGTAAGTTCATACCCAATAACATCGGTGTGTTGGTTGGTAAGCGTACTACTGGTGAAACCATCGGCGAATACCAACTGACCAGAAATGCGTCGGCTGGGTTCCGTCCTGGGTCTTACCAGTATATGATTGAT
>Ga0318562_10001058_pt1 | contig 12356 bp, 11 predicted proteins | sample GRESIP066b5f18_FD_203688 | JGI IMG/M metagenome (GOLD analysis project Ga0318562, IMG submission 203688) | Tropical soil microbial communities from Luquillo Experimental Forest, Puerto Rico - GRE.SIPMG.066b5f18 | ecosystem: Environmental > Terrestrial > Soil > Tropical forest > Bulk soil...
GTTCCTGGTCACCGCCCGTCCGACGCTCGCGGAGCAGACCGCGGCGCTCACCCGCGAGCTCACCGAGCTGCCCGGGCAGGTCCCCGCTGCGCCGGAGCTTCCGGCGCCCTTCCACGTTCCCGCCGCCTCCGAGGCGCTGGCCCTCCTTCCCGAAGGCGCCGGACTCCGCGCGGCGCTGGGACTTCCACCTTCCCCCGAGGCAACCCCATGAAAATCCCCGACCTGCTCTTCTGGCTGGTGCTGATCACCGGCACCTACGCCGCCCTCGTCGCCTACTGGCTCGCCGCGGTCGCCCTCTTCGCCCCGGCCGTCGAGCGCGCTCGCCTCACCTACGCGACGCGCCCGGTGGGCTCGACCGTGCTCGGGCTGGTCCTCTTCCTGCCGCTCCTCGTCCTAGGGAAGGCCGCCCCCGGGCCGGTGAAGCTGGCCGGCGCGGTGGTGCTCGGGGCGCTGCTGCTCCTGGCGCTGATCGGCTCGGCCGGTCTAGCGGACAAGATCGGCGCCGGCCTTCCCATGCCCGACGACGGCGCCCGCCCCTGGCGGCGCGTCCTCCGCGGCGGAGCAGTGCTCGGCCTGCTCTTCGTCATCCCCGGGCTCGGCTGGTTCGGGATGCTGCCGCTGACCCTGGCCAGCGGGCTGGGGACCTTCCTCCTCTCCCGCTGGATCACGCCACCGCTCTCCGTTGCCTCGCCGGCGATCCCCGCACCGACGCAGCGCTGAACGACCTGGGCCTCAGACCGGCCCGAGCGGATAGCCGCCCGCGGTCTCCGCCGCGCGGACGATGGTCTCCCGCAGCGCCGCGGGGTCGAACGGACGAAAGGCGAAGAGCGGGGCGATGCGCCCCAGCTGCGCCTCCAGCGCCGGCCCCTCCGAGGAGGCACAGAGCGCCCGGCGCGCCCGCTCGCCGCTGCGGGCCATCGCGTCCGCCGTCCAGGCCCGGGTCATCGCCACCCGGACCGGGTCGAGCCCCTCCGCCGAGGCCGCTTGCCGCGTCCGAGCCACCATCGAGTCCACCGCGTAGGCATCCATCACCACGTCGGCGATGGCCGCCATTACCTCCTGGTGCTGATCGATCTGGGGCCCGAAGCGCTCCGCCGCGACCTTGAGGCAGGCCAGCGCGGCCAGCTTCAGCGCCTGAGCATCGGCCGCCGCCTCGGCCATCGCGTCCGAGCCACTGGGCACCGGGAGCTGCTTGGCCGACAGCATTCGCTCCGCCTCCTCGGCGGCGGAGAAGAGCTGCAGCTCTCCCTTCACCGCCCGCTTGAGGAGCATCCCGGTCACCAGCATCCGGTTGATCTCGTTGGTGCCCTCGAAGATCCGGTTGATCCGCGCGTCGCGGTAGGCCCGCTCCACCGGATACTCCTGGATGAAGCCGGCGCCGCCGTGGATCTGCACCGCATCGTCCACCAGCACCCCCAGCGCCTCGCTCCCCATCACCTTGAGGATCGACGCCTCGACCGCGAACTCCTCGATCGCGGCGATGGTCGGGCCGGGGTCGTCGCCCGGGCCCTTCTGTCCGGCCAGCACCGCGTCGATCAGACCGGTGGTCCGGTAGGTCATGGTCTCGATGGCGTAGATCGACGCCGCCATGCGGGCGAACTTCTCCCGGAGGAGCGGGAACTGCGCCACCGGGGTCCTGAACTGCTTGCGCTCCTGGGCGAAGCGCAGGGCGCTCCCCAGCTGGAGCTTCATCCCCCCCAGCACCGCTGCCCCGAGCTTCAGCCGGCCGAGGTTGAGGATGTTGAAGGCGATCTTGTGGCCCTTCCCCACCTCGCCGAGGAGGTTCTCCACCGGGATCCGCGCCTCCTCGAGGAAGAGGGGGCAGGTCGACGAGCCGCGGATGCCCATCTTGTGCTCCTCGGGCCCCACGGTGAGCCCGGGCGTCCCCTTCTCCACCACGAAGGCGGTGAACTTCTCAGCGTCCACCTTGGCGAAGACGATGAACACGTCGGCGAAGGCGGCGTTGGTGATGTAGAGCTTGCTCCCGGTGAGCAGCCACGATTTGCCGTCGGCACTCTTCACCGCCCGGGTCTTGGCCCCCAGCGCGTCGCTGCCGCTGCCCGGCTCGGTGAGGGCGTAGGCCGCCACCAGCTCCCCGGTGGCCAGCTTGGGCAACCACTTCGCCTTCTGGGTCGGGGTGCCGTACCAGACGATGGGCAAGGTACCGATCCCGGTGTGGGCGGCGAAGGTGACGCTCCAGGCTCCCATCAGCGAGTTGCACTCCGCCGCCAGCAGCGAGGTGGTCTTGTCCCCACCGAGACCCCCGTAGGCCTCGGGGATGTCGATCATCAGGAGGCCCAGCTCGCCGGCCTGGCGCAGCAGGCTCGGCAGCAGACCCGGCTCCTTGGATTCGATGGCCGCGGAACGGGGGAGCACCTGCTCCTTGCAGAACTGGAGCCCGGTCTTCTGCAGCAGCCGCTGCTCCTCGGTGAACGTCTCCGGGGTGCTGATCCGCGTCGATCCCGGCGGATGAAAGAGGAAGGCCCCGCCCTGGGGGACGTCGGTGGGATGGGCGGGTTCGAGCACGGCAGCCATCGGGCACCTCGGAGAGACTGATTCTGGAGTCAACGCATAGCGAGATTCGCCCGGGCTTTCCACCCCGCGTGCCGGGACCTCATCGAGGACGCGGGTACACCAGACACAGCTCGGTGAAGAGGGGCTCCTTGGGTCCCACCCAGAACGCGGTGAGGGCAGTGGCCACTGCCCTCAGCTCGGTTCCGAAGGACGGGACGAGGCAGGCATCCTCGGCGTGGAAGCGCTGCTGGAGCCGGGAGAGGCCCTGCCGGGCAGTGGCGATGTCCAGCCGTCCGCCCCGCACCGGCACCGTCGGACCGTTGGGGTCGGGACCGGGAAGCTTGCCCACCCCGCTCACCAGCTCCAGCCCGTCCTGCCGCTGCACCACGCGGATCTTCCCCGGCTTCGGCTCGTCGAGCCAGGCGTCGAAGGCGCGCTCGTCGCGGAGGTGGAGGGGGAACGCCACGCCCGCCTCGTGGACGAGCCACACCGGAACGTGGGCGTCGTCCAGCGCGGCGAGCAGCGGAGCCACCTGAGCGAGGTAGGTGTCCCCCTCGGCGACCAGGAGCACCGGCCCGCGCCCCGCAGCCTCGAGCACCGGGCGCATCCCGCCGTCGGCTCCAGGCAGGAATCGCGCCGGACCGACCCGGATCTCCTCGTCCCGCAGCACAACCCGGACCCCGGCGGTGGGAGGGGGTGCGCCCCACGGAGGAGCGGGGGCCAGCCGGTGAACGTCGGTACCGCCGTCCACCCCCGCGGCGGACAGTGGTTCCAGTGGAGCCGGAGAGAGTGAGGCCAGCGGCGGGGCCTTCTGCTGTTCACAGCCCAGGAGGAGGAGAAGACCGCAGAGCGGGCGCAGGGGTAGGTGGAGGAACACGGGAGCGTTTCCTGCAGCATGCCGCAACCGGCCGCGCCACGCGCGACCCCGGTTGTCGGGTCCTGACACCTGTTAGCGTCGCCGTCTCTCGTGCCGTCTCCCGCTCCGGTCGATTTTGGAAAGTACGAGCTGCTCGAGCGACTCGCGGTCGGCGGGATGGCGGAGCTCTACCGGGCACGCTTCCACGCCGTGGAAGGGGTCACCAAGCCGGTGGTGATTAAGAAGATCCTCCCCGCCTTCGCCGACAGCCGGGCCTTCGTCTCGATGTTCGTCAACGAGGCGCGGATCGCGGTCTCGCTCAGCCACGGGAACATCGCCCACGTCTTCGACTTCGGAGAGGTGAACGGCGACTACTTCCTGGCCATGGAGTACGTGCACGGCCAGCCCCTCAGCCGGGTGATGCGCCGGGCCCAGGCGCTGCAGTTCCCGTTCCTCCCCGAGGCCATCGCCCTGCAGATCGGGATCGCCCTCTGCAAGGGTCTGCACTACGCCCACACCCGGGTCGACGAGGCCGGGCACCCGCTGCACATCGTCCACCACGACGTCTCGCCGCAGAACGTGCTGGTGGGCTACGCCGGCGAGGTGAAGGTGGTGGACTTCGGCATTGCCCGCGCCCGCCATGCCACCGACAGCGCGATGCAGGCCAGCGGGGTGAAGGGCAAGTACCCCTACTTCTCGCCCGAGCAGGCCCGCGGCGAGCCGGTGGACCTCCGCACCGACATCTACGCCACCGGCGTCGTGCTCTACCAGATGCTCTGCGGTCGCCTTCCCCACGAGGGGAAGATGGTGCAGACGATGCAGAGCATCGCCCGGGGCGAGTTTCCGCCGCCCCGCAGCCTCAACCCCCGCCTCTCGGCGCGGATGGAGACCATCCTCCTCACCGCGATGGCCCACCGGCCCTCGGACCGCTACCCCACCGCCCAGGCGCTGGAGGTGGCCCTGGCCGCCGAGCTCCACTCCCTCGGTCCGCATCCCACCTCCATCGCCGACTTCATGAGCTTCCTCTTCGAGCCGGAGCTGGAGGAGGAGGGAGCGAAGGTCCGACATCCGCGGGCCCTCCTCGAGGCAATCCCCGGCTGGCGCCGCGCCGGACGCCCGGGGCTCCCTGCCGAGTCGGTGCCATCGACCACCACCGTCGAGGCCGTCCCGGCCCCGTCGCCTCCTCGCTGGGGGTGGCCGGTGCTGGCGGTGGTCTCGCTGGCCCTCATCGTCGGGGCGGTGCTCGCCGGAACCCTGGGGCGAACCCCGACCTTCGACCTCGAGCTGCGCTCCGACCCGAGCGGGGCCACGGTCCGGGTCGACGGGGTGGCGCTGGGCGGCTCGACGCCCCTGCGCATCACCCACCTCGGGGCGGAGCAACGACATCAGCTCCAGCTCGACCTCCCCGGGCGACGGCGCTGGGTGGGCGAGGTGGCCGGGAAGCCCGGAACCACCGTCCAGCTCACTGCGCAACTTCTTCCGGTGGAGGTCGAGGCGACCTCACCCCCTGCCCGCTGACTGGCAGCAGCCCGCGGAAAATCGAGCGGATCCGGCGATGCGCGCTTGGCCCCGTCCTCGCAATCTCCGGGTGGGAGACGATGGTCAGTCAGGTGCAACGGGCCCGCGCCAGGGTCCTGGTGGTGGACGACGAGCCGCTGGTGGCGAACGCGATGCGACGGCTCCTCGCGCGCGACCACGAGGTGGAGGTGGCCCACTCCGCGCACGCGGCGCTGGAGCGACTCAGTCGCTCGGGCTTCGAGGTCATCGTCTGCGACGTGATGATGCCGCGGATGAACGGCATCGAGCTCCACGCCCGCCTGGTCCAGCTCGCTCCCGCGCAGGCGGGGCGGATGATCTTCCTCACCGGTGGGGTGTTCGACGAGGTCGCCGAGCGCTTCCTCCACACCCACCAGCGGTGGTGCATGGGCAAGCCTTTCGATCCTGCTGAGCTGCTGGCCCTGGTGGCCAGGCGCATCGCGCACGCCGACCCGCTCGCGCTCGGAACGCGGATGGTGTAGGCCCTCGGCCCCGACATGGCCGAGACACCTCCGCCGTTGACCCTCGCCGTGGGCGACCGCGTGGTCTATCCCAACCAGGGCGTCTGCCGCGTGACCAGCGTGGAGTCGAAGGAGGTCGCCGGGCAGACCCTCACCTTTGTCACCATGAAGCGGGAGGAGGACGGGGCGGTGGTGATGGTCCCCGAGGCCAAGGTGCGGACCATCGGCATCCGCAAGGTCTCCACCCGCGCCGACGTGGAGCGGGTGTTCGCCTTCCTCCGCTCGGAGAGCGACAAGGCCAACCTCGACTGGAAGCAACGCGCCCGCACCAACGTGGAGCGGATGAGCCAGGGCGGCCTGCTCGGCCTGGCGGAGGTGGTGAAGGGGCTGCAAGTACTGAGCGAGCTGCGGCCGCTGCCCACCAAGGAGCGGGAGCTCTACGACAACGCCCGGCATCTGCTGGTCGCCGAGCTGGCGGCGGGCCTGGCCATCGCCGAGGTCGACGCCGAGGACTCGGTCGATCTGGTGCTCTTCCCGCCCGGCCGCGAGCGCCCCAAGCGCACCGCCGAGGAGTTCCGCTCGCCGGCCGGAGACGAGGAGGGTCTGGAGCTGGGTGACGAGATGCTCGCCCTGGGCGGCGAGCTCGACGGTGCAAGCGAGAGCGAGCCGGAGCCCGCCGAGGGAGTGGCCGAGGGCGAGGAGGCTGCGGAAGAGGAGGAGGCTCCGGCGAAGGCCAAGCCGGCGGCCAAGGCCAAGCCGGAGAAGAAGGCCCCGCCCGCGAAGGCTAAGCCCGCGGCCAAGGCCAAGCCCGAGAAGAAGCCCCCGGCGAAGAAGGCGGCCAAGCCGGCGGCGAAGCCCAAGCCCAAGGCCAAGCCGGCCAAGGCGGCGGGGAAGAAGAAGTAGTCGAGGAGCGGAGGCGACGTGATCCGACTGGTGACGCTCGACCCATACGACCCCAAGGTCGTCGACCGGCTGTGCAAGGTGCTCTACACCGCGTTCGGCGTGGGCTGCGAGCACGCCGGGGACATGGCCATTCCCGCCGGGCAGAGCGAGCCGTTCGATGCGGAGGCGCTGCTGGCCGCGCTGCCGTCGCCGCGGGCCTACGCCGACGACAAGGTGCTCTACCTCACCCAGCGGAAGCTGAAGCCGCGCTCGCTGATCTCCGGCGAGCTGCCCACCTCCGGCTTCGCCCTGCAGAACGGCCCGCGGGCGCTGGTCTCCAGCGCGAGCGTGAAGGACCCCGAGGCCGGGCTGAAGATCATCGCCCGCCACGCCATGCACCAGCTGGGGCACACCTGGGAGCTGCACCACTGCCTCGACCCGCGGTGCGCGATGTACCCGCCGTGGACGCTCAACTTCGATGCCGGCGACACCTTCTTCGACACCTTCTGCCGCGACAAGAGCGAGCAGAAGATCCGGTTGGCGAAATCGTGAGCGGGACCGGGCGTGAGCACGCGCGGTAGCCGAAGGTCGGGACCCATCCGAGTCGACCATGGTCGGTAGCGCCTTCCTCCGGGACCGGGCTCGGATCCGCGCTGCCATCCCCGCGGGGGTGTTCGCCCTCGTGGCGCTGTTCGGCCTCGGCTTCCAGCTCCACCTGCCGCGGGCGTTTCCCTCCGACGCCGATTACCAGGCTGCCGTCGCGGCAATCGCCGCGGAGCAAGCACCGGGCGACGTGGTGCTCCTCCATCCCTGGTGGACCGAGCGGGCGCGGCTCTTCCTCCCGGCGCCGATCCCGGTGGTGGGCTACCTCGGTGACACCGCCGATGACCTGGTCGCCCATCCACGGATCTGGGTGCTGGCCAACGAGCACCTCCCCTACGTTCCCGACGCCGACTTCCGGGCCCACTTTCTCCCCGACCGCACCCCGCTGGGCACGCCCCGGCAGTTCGGCCCGCTGACGCTCACTGCCTACCGGAACGGACGGGCGCGGACGGTGCGTTTCTCTGCCGTGGATGCCCTGGCGAGCGCGGAGGTAAGCGTGGAGTCGCCGGGGTCGGCCGCGGTGCCCTGCCCGCGCACCGGTGATGGCTTCGCCTGCCGCGCCGGCCGGATGGAGCCCGCCTGGCACGAGGTGCTCTACCAGCCGGTGCGCTGCTTGTTCCTCCTCCCTCCCGGTGGTCCGCCGCGCATCGCGGTGCGATTCCCGGACGTTCCCACCGGGACGCTTCTCCTCGAGGCCGGCATCACCTGGGAGCACGCCTGGAAGCACGACCGCTCCGACGTCCAGCTCGTCCTGGGCAGCCCGACCGGCATCCTCCACCTCCGTCTCCCGCAGGCCCACGAGGGATTCGTCGCCGGGGATGCGCCGATGCCCACCTCGGGCCCGGTGACGCTCACCGTGCAGGCCGACGATCCGCACGAGCGCGAGGTGTGCATCCGGCTCCGCGTGCTGGGGGATCCACCGTGAGCCGCGCCCCGGACCGCATCGACCGGCGCATCGCGCTGGCGCTGGGGCTGGTCGCCTTCGTCGTCCTCTGGGCGACCGAGAAGGCGGTGGGCTTCGTCCGCGACGAGAGCGTGTACTTCGCCGCCGCCGAGCAGTTCGCCCGCTGGTGGGCGCTGCTCTTCCACCAGCCCTCGGCGGCGCTCAGCGACCGGGTCATCACCCAGGCCTTCGACTTCAACCACGAGCACCCGATGCTGATGAAGAGCGCTTTCGGACTCTCGAACGCGCTGTTCGCCCAGACGCTGCACTGGGTCCGTCCGGCGACCGGGTTCCGGCTTCCGGCCTTCGCCGTGGCCGCCACCATCCCCGCCCTCCTCCACCTCTGGGGCTCGAGCCTCTGGGGACGGAGGGTCGGTCTGTTCGCCGCGCTCTCCTTCTTCGTCGTCCCCCGGCAGTTTTTCCACGCCCACCTGGCCTGCTTCGACATGCCGGTGGCGGCGATGTGGCTCGGGGTTGTGTACCTCTTCTGGCGCGCCGAGGAGGACCTTCGCCTCGCTCCCTGGACGGGACTGGCCTTCGGGCTGGCCCTGGCCACCAAGCACAACGCCTTCTTCCTCCCGGTGGTGCTCGCCCCGTTCGGTGTCCTCGCCACGTGGCGGGCCGGAGGACCGGAGGCGCGGAAGCTGCTCCTCCGGATGGGGCAGGTGGCGGTGGCCGCGGCGGTCTACGCGGCCCTCCTCCTCGTGGTGCTCGGGCGCGAGGGTCTGGTCCGCACCTGGGCCGTGCTCTCACCCCAGACGTTCGGGGTGCTGGCCCTGGTCGCCGCACTGGCGGCGCTCGCCTGGCAGATCGCCCGGACCGACCGAGCAGCATTCGTGCCTCTCGCCCCGCTGGTGGCGATGGGCCTCCTCGGTCCGGTGGTCTTCTACGTGCACTGGCCGTGGGTCTGGTACCACCCGGTCGATCGCCTGGCCTGGTACTTCGACTTCCACGCCACCCACGTCCACTACGCCTGGACCTACTTCGGCGAGGTGCTCCGCGCGCCACCCTTCCCCCTGACGTACGTCTTCATCGTCACCGCTCTGACCCTCCCGGTGTCGCTGCTCGTTCCGATGACCGTGGGACTGGTGCGGACCTGGCTCCGGAACCTCGGCGACCTCCTTCCGGCGCTCGCCCGACGTTTCGGTCGGGGCGGAAGCACTGAGTGGCTCCTGGGGGTGAACGCCCTGTTCTCCATCGTGCTGATCAGCTTTCCCGACGTTCCCCACTTCGGCGGGGTGAAGCACTGGCTCCCCTCGATGCCATTTCTGGCACTGCTCGGCGCTCGCGAGGTGGACCGGGCGGTGGCAGCCCTCCCGGGGGCGCTTGGACTTCCGGAGCGGCGCGTCAACGCACTGGCAGTTGGCCTGGGAGCACTTCTCCTGCTCCCCGGGCTCACCGCGACCGCTCACGTCCACCCCTACGGCACCTCGGCCTATGGCGAGCTGGCCGGCGGGATCCCCGGCGCGGCGAGTCTCGGCCTCCAGCGGCAATACTGGAGCAACAACGTCACCGGGGTGCTGCCGTGGATCAACGCCAATGCCCGACCGGGTGAGCGGGTGTGGCTCCATGAAGTGAACGGACTCTCTTTCCGGGATTACCAGCGCAATGGGATGCTGAGGGTAGACGTCGTTCCTGCGGGCGGCCCCGAGGACGCGGACCTCGCCGCCGTCCAGTACCACCAGGAGTTCCGCGAGCAGGAGGTGCTGGTCTGGCAGGCCTTCGGGACCGCGGTCCCGCTGACGGGCCTGTACCTGGACGAGACACCCCAGGTGATCGTTTACCGACGCCCGACGCGGCGCTGACCTCGGCTGGCCGGCTCCTCCCCCGTGGCGGGCGTCAAAGGGGAGAGCCGTGCATCGTCGAAGTGTCTTGGTCCTCGCAGTGATCGGCGCCCTCGCCGGCTGTAGCCGCATGATGGCCCCGACCCAGCGAGTGGAGCTCCGGAAGCTCAGCGGGGACTCCATCCAGATTGTCCCCACCGATGATTCGCTTCCTTACTGCCTGGTCTTCACCCACTCCGACAAGGTGACCCGGCAGCTGACCATCAGCAAGTCCAACCAGTCGGTGAAATGCCCTGCCGGACAACCCGTGTTGGGGCAGACGTACCGGATCCCCGCCGAGGAAGGGCCGGTGAAGATCCACGTCTTCCTCTCCGACCAGCGGCTGGAGGCGGCCTCGGTGGCCGCGCAGATCACCGAGATGGACAAGCCGAGCTTCAATCCCATCGACCTCCGGCTCCCGGGCCGGGTGGTGGTCCAGACGCTGGACTTCACGCCGGTGGAGTCCACCACCGGTGCCGTCGTCCCCGGAGCCTCGCCGCCCGCGGCAAGCAACGGCGTGCCCGGCACCTCGGGACAGTAAGGAAGGCAGATCCTCAGTAGGCGTTGCGGGCGATGGCCAGGAGGTCCGCCCGCGTCGTGGGGCGAGGATTGCCCTGGTGGGACGCATCGCGGAAGGCAAGGTCGGCGATGCTGTCCAGATCGGCCTCCTTCACCCCTGCCTCGGCGAGCCGGGTGGGAAGCCCGACCTCCCGGGTCAGCGCCCGCACCCGGTCGATCGCCTTGGCCGCCAGCACGTCGTCGCGCGCTCCGGAGGGCTCGCCCATCGCCACCGCCACCCGGGCCAGGCGCGCGGTGGACACTCCGCGGTTGAACTCCATCACCGAGGGGAGAACGACGGCGTTCGCCAGACCGTGGTGCAGCCCACTCCGGGGAGTGAGGGCGTGGGCCAGCGCGTGGGCATTGCCCAGACCCTTCTGGAAGGCCATCGCCCCTTCCATCGCGGCGATCATCATCTCCAGCCGGGCAGAGACGTTCGAGCCGGTGTGCACCGCGGTCGGCAGCGAGCGGGCCACCCGGCCGATCCCGTCGATGGCCACCGCGTCGGCCAGGGGATGGAAACCGTTGCTGAGGTAGGCCTCCAGGCAGTGGGTGAAGGCATCCATCCCGGTGGCGGCGGTGATGCGGGGAGGGAGGGCTAGTGTCAGCTCCGGGTCGCAGATCGCCACCCTGGGAAGCAGGGCCGGAGCGAAGACCACCGTCTTGCGCTGGGTGTCCTCGAGGAAGGCCACCCCGCTCCGGCCCACCTCGCTCCCGGTCCCCGCGGTGGTGGGAATGGCGATCAGCGGAGGGAGCGGGTTGACCACGAAGCGGTCGCCCCCCGTCGCATCGTCGTAGCGGCTCAGCGGCGGAGGATGCGCGGTCAGCAGCTGCACCAGCTTCGCCGCGTCGAGGGAGCTGCCCCCGCCGAGGGCAATGAACCCGTCGCATCCCGCCGACTGGTAGGCCTCCAGGCCGGAGAAGATCACCGGTTCGGTGGGATCGGGAGTCACCCCGGCGAAGAGCACGTGCACCACCCCGGCACCGCTCAGCACGTCGATCACCCGCTCGGCGAGCCCGGCCTGCACCACCCCGCGGTCGGTCACCAGCAGGGGGCGCTCCAACCCCAGCCGCTTCACCTCCTCGGCCAGCCGCTTCAGCGCCCCGGCACCGAGGAGGATGCGGGTCGGCCAGGAGAGAACGGCGATGCGGGCCTCGGAGGGAAGATCGAAAGGTGAGGGCATGGTCAGGCGAGCTCGAAGTAGCGCTCCAGCTCCCAGGTGGTGACAGCGCGCTCGTACTGGCGCACCTCCCAGGTGCGGGTGCGGAGGTAGTGGTCGACGAAGTCCTCGCCGAGGAGTTCCCGGGCCACGGTGCTCCGGTCGAGGAGGGCCACCGCGTCCCGGAGGTTGCGCGGCAGGGGCGCGGCATCGGCACGGTAGCCGTTGCCGACCACCGGCTCCGGAGGCTCCACGCGGTGCTCGATGCCCCACAGACCGGCGGCCAGCGAGGCGGCCATCGCCACGTAGGGGTTCATGTCCGCGGCCAGGAGCCGGAACTCCACCCGCATCGCCTTGCCGTCCTCGCCGATGACTCGGAGCGCGCAGGTCCGGTTCTCCTTCCCCCAGGTGGCGGAGGTCGGGGCCCAGGTGTTCTCCACGCTTCGCTTGTAGGTGTTCACGTTTGGCCAGTAGAGCGCGGTGAGCTCGGGCATTAGGTGCAGCTGACCGCCGAGGTAGTGGCGGAGGGTGGTGCTGGCGCCACCGGGGTCATGGGGATCGAAGAAGAGGTTCCGCTCTCCGTCGACGCTCCACAGCGACTGGTGGACGTGGCCGGAGCAGCCCGGAAGCTTCGCGCTGGGCTTGGCCATGAAGCAGGCGGTGAGGTCGTGGCGGGCGCAGATCTCCTTCACCGCCGACTTGAAAAGCACCGAGCGGTCACCGGCCAGCTCCAGCGGGCCGTAGCGGATCGCTGCCTCGAACACCCCGGGCCCGGTCTCGGTGTGAAACCCCTCCAGCTCCAGCCCGAAGGCGTTGCAGCCATCGAGGAGCGCGTGCACCAGCTCCGAGTTCTGCGAGGTGCGGAGCCAGGAGTAGCCGAACATCCCCGGGGTCAGCGGCTCGAGCTGGGTGAAGGCCTTGGCCCGCAGCGAGGCCGGGGTCTCCTTGAAGATGAAGAACTCGTACTCGCTGCCGAACTTGGGGAGGAAACCCATCGCCCGGGCCCGGGCGCCCACCCGG
>Ga0318562_10001059_pt1 | contig 12350 bp, 8 predicted proteins | sample GRESIP066b5f18_FD_203688 | JGI IMG/M metagenome (GOLD analysis project Ga0318562, IMG submission 203688) | Tropical soil microbial communities from Luquillo Experimental Forest, Puerto Rico - GRE.SIPMG.066b5f18 | ecosystem: Environmental > Terrestrial > Soil > Tropical forest > Bulk soil...
GAGGAGGAAGACAGCGAGGAGGAAGACGACGAGGAGGAACACGTCAAGGAGGCTGATAATAAAAGAAGAGAGCAGCGAGATAGATGATAACAGCATAGACAGTAACGAGACAGATCCAGATCCAAGCTGTTACCTTGATTCTTAATAGACTTATACCACCTAGAACAGGATAACTTATCATCTACACAACATTATATAACCCCTACGAGCAACATCATATCCACGAAACGTATTGAACTCATACCATCATAGTAAGGGATTATCTTATCAGATAACCTCGGTAGATGATAAGGATAGACGTCGTAGGAATAGTGGCCATCAAGGTATACTAGAATGGTAGCCGTCAAGGTACTTGACCATCAAGGTTAACCTATAACCCTCTACTCTGAATACCCTCAACCTTAACGCCTCTTAGGGGGAGTCTATATATGTAGTATGTTGTCTCCTGGATATTCGAGGACTCTATCTTCTCTCTGTCAAGAAATCTACAGCTTCATTATAGTGTATATCATGACATGGACTTATAAGCCTTGCGAATCATGACATGCTCCATATGATATACTCTCTACTTGATGAAATAAATAAGAGTATGTCCTGGGAAGCATGATATTATCACCATGAATAACGGTGAAGAGTGTCTGCTATTCTTCTTTTTCCTTTTCCAACTTATTCTTGTCTAAGTCTCACTCGAATCCATGACCTAGGGCATCCCAAGATTCCCCCTACCTATCCCCCTACATTACAGAATCATACTTCTACTTTTATTTATCATTACTTCACTAGCTGTGTGTCCGAGATGACAAGTGTCTATTACTCAAACTCTTCCCAGATCACTCTTGGCTTCTCATCAAGTGAGGCATCTCTTAGTCTCTTAGTACATTCTCCTTCATCCACATCCGCCTCATCGATCACTGGCAACCCCCACGCTAGATCTTTCGAGTTACTGGAACCACTTGTACTCTCTAGATTCTAAGTTGGACATCCCCACGCCGGCGTGGCTATCTAATGCCGCATCTACTGTTCCGATATTCAGTCATTGGACTCCCCCACGCTTAGGAGTATCCCCTCTTGAATCCTTTCCAGGATTAACCTTGGTTTCTGTGACTAAACTAGATACTGTCTCATGTATCTATATGTTTCCTCGTGATGTAATATCAGCTGAGATTCTATCCGCTAAGATGGACTGTCAAATCAACATCTTGTGTTTCCCTCCCTGGAGTACCCTCCTTAGTCGGCCCGGGATGCAGAACTTGAGATAAGACTTGACTCTTTACGTCGTGGTCAGCATGAAGAATAACCGCGTCTAGCGATATAAATCTCTTGTAGGTTTACTTCATCAGAGATTTCATAGACCTTTGGCAATATAAATAGGTCGGCATGTTGAAGAGTCCGGCTGTCTTCTCTTCTCTATCCCATCATCTACAAGCTTCAACTTTAACTATATCACTCTCATAATCTATCAACTTCTCGTCTAGTCACGAACTTTACTATCATAGCTATCAATATGTCTCCCTGGTATGTATTATCAGGATCTCATGCGATGCCATTACTCTGTGGACAGGCTCCAAGAAAGTCAAGAAGAGATTGCTGATACAACATTATTATATAGCTCTTGTTCCTCTTGCTCTTCCAACTGCAGTGGTTCTTGTAGTTCCTGTAGCTGCTCTTCCTGTGGCGTGAGTTATCAATCTGTAGTCTAACTTCAGCCTGGACTAACATGAAGGGGATATACAGCATTAAGCGGATTTGATCTATGCCTCTATTATGTGCCAAGGATCAATGGCAGGTAGATCATCTAGCTGAGGTATTGGTGTTTTCAAATGGAATGGCATATTGTGTCGGTAGGAGATTGTAGCCTATCTATCATGTATATGTTCGAGTCTATGGAGGATAGCATTGTAGGAAGACTACACTAACTCCTCAAGATAAATACTCAGACTTCAAGACACTTGCCTACAACCAACTTTTAATATAACAATACCTCTTACTTGATACTTGTTCAGAGCCTTGGACTATATGTGTAAGATAACAAGGCTGATGATCTTCCATTCTATATCTGACTATGCTTCACCTGCTTATGTTCGAGCGACAGGAAGATCGAGTCTACATCGCCAACTATTCATATCCTACTCACGTATTAGAGTCTTCGAAACTATATTCACCGGCCTGCCAAGTAAAGCCAAGATAGCATGGCATAGCTGGAAGAATTATTAGCGAAGAGAACAGGATCACGAGCGTTTCTTGAAAGAGAGAGGCTATCGAAGAAGATCACGGGCGTTCCTTGGGAGAGAGAAGCTATCGAACAGGATCACGAGCGTTTCTCGGGAGAAAGAAGTTATCGAATAGGATCACGACGAGTGTTAGATGGTTCTCGGTGACTTACAGATGTCAGGACGAGCATCAAGGAACTGGTTAATTCATGGACTAAAGCTATCGACTACTCTCTTGGATCAAATAAGAGTAACTAGATATGAAGCATCATTATAATATTTTCATGTAAATTTTCTCATCAGTAAACTAAAGTCAGTTAACCACCTAGTCCAAACCATAGCTGCTGGGAAGCTTTCTTATGATATACTCAGATAACCTCTTGTAAGACATCTTCATAGAAAGCATTATACTTACAACTTATTTTAACCATAAAACCTTCATGTAATAGTATCAGAAACTGTTGAATCGAAGAGAGAAGGGTGTATAGACTTTCATGGCTAAGATTTAGTTGACTTATAACTATGCAACGAGCTAGAATATTCCGCTGAGATAAACTCCCTTCAGATATATAACGCTAGATATTGTCTTCTTTGCATAGTCCATCCCCTTCAAGTATTATCTCTTCATTGTAAAAGCCCGTGTCTTGTTGTCAGTCTAATGAACTATCCATGGATGAGAAAAAGAAATTTCATCCAAAGACGCCTACCCAGCTTGGATTATAAGTGTCTGAGCTATCGAATGTATAAGCATACAAGAGAATAGTACAGAGGAAATTGTTCAAGAAGAATATTAACATAGATCTCTCGGAATGCGTCTGTGGTAAACCTAACGTCCTAGCAATTTGTGTTCTTGTGAAGCGTGTGAAGATAGTCATAGCAGCTAGTATGATAGGAGTTACTATAGCGCTGTAAGCTATAATTATTAGCATGTTAACGACATCAGGAACACCAACGATTACAAGATATGGAGAACCTGACAAAGCAGGCATGAGATGATGAACACTGGCGGGCATATCTATGTCTGATGTTAAAGACATTAAGCCAAGTAAGGTAAGGAAGAACCAAGTAATGCTTGTTGAAGTCCATAATAATCTGTCCATGTCCGCGAATGTAAGAGCAGAGGTAGCACTCATACATAGACATCCCTTAAGAGTGGTCATTGTTGACATGGACATGGCCTGAGTGATTTGTATCAACAGTTCTCCATTCTGCAACAAACTACTTTCGTAGTCTGATTCGATGATACCAGAACGACCAAAGAAGATGACAGCGGAGATGTTGAGTACTTCACCCATCAAGAGTGATATGAAGAACATGAGAGCAATGGTTTGTGTGTAAGGAATACCGCTCATAGCAACCAGCTTGATGGTCTGACAAGGTATACCTCCAACCAAGATAAGTATCCAGCGGCCGAAAGTTGCCTTCTCGATATCAACTGAAGTGAAATCCTCATCTCGGAAGCGATATGCGAGTTCAGATCGGTAGTGTCTCCAAGTCCATTCAGGTTGAGTTCCGTAATGATATAGTACTGCTCCCCAGAAGAGAAGTATATCAACAACACATTCTAGAGGAGATGATCGTATCCAGAATCGTTCATTAGCTGGTCGATCAAAGACACGACCAACAGGTTGTGTCATAGTTCCTAAGGCTAGAGGAACTATAGAGAAGAAGGCTACCTGCCACTTCACCTGACTAGAGTCATCTACTTATCAAGATAAGTTAAGAGAATGTATAGTCTTAGTAGATTATGATAAATACTAACCAGACATTCTGTCTACCAGGTATGAGTAGCTTAGGCGCTCGCTGTTATATAGCTCAACCCCCTCCCGGAGACTGGGCTTCACTCAGTTGATACCCTTAGTTCTGTGATTATTGGGCTAACTTTATCGAATCACGTTCAGTTGAAGGTAAGTAATAACTTCTGTTGTATACAGAGTAATGAAATATGCGAGGGATCTAAAGATATTCCTCGATGCCAAGAGGAGGAGGGTGGACAAGCGCGTTCAAGTTTCTCAGCTTTGCGTCGACGAGGCTTTTCAACAGCTGAAAGCGCCACAGGCTATAATATTGGCCAATTAACTGTGACTATGTCAGCAATCCCGAGACAGTCGTCTTTCGAGTAGTTGATACATGATGAGGGCAAAGGGAAAAAGTTGGCGATGTCTAAGTGGAATTGTGGTCATATATGGTGAATGACTATAGAAAGACTTTGCCTAACTAAAGATACTATAGAGGATCACCTAGTATGATAACATTGAAAGCTTAACAATGACCAACACTACCATAAGACTTGAGTAGTATGTGGGGGGTGGGAGGTAATAGAGGCGCGCAGAATCATGCTAGGGGGGGCGGCCGTGGCGTTTCAGAGAACCCATCAACTTCTCCCGCCGTGATGATTATAGATTTGGCTGAAACAACAAACCCTTGAGGCTGATCATGGCTATGGTAAGTCTCTCTAATCCACTAACTAGTACTAGCTAGAAAAGTTTCCGAGTCGCTTACAAGAGGGGCCAGTTGATGGGGAATATCGACAGAACAGCAATGCTGCGCCGCTACTAGGTTTCATTTTCGCATTAAAGAGATGAGGTCAGACAAGGTTTCAAGCCAATGATACTCACTGGCGTGGAGCTCGCGTCTTCCGGGTTGTAAGATAATATGGAGTAGTCCCTGGTCATCCGGAGGGTGAGACCAGTTCACCAGGTGAGAGTGTTTTTGCCTCTGACAACCTTTGAGATTTTAGATCTCGAAGAAGGTTTTATCAGTAGATATACGATGCTAGATATACTAGCGACGTTTCTACTAGTGTTCATCTTATGGACAATACCCTCAGCTGGTCAGAGGGATGATGATACTCGACTTGAGGCGCGACAAATTGAGACGCGACAAGTCGATGCGCCAGCACCTAATGTCTTCATTGAACGACTAAGCCAATCAAGTAAGCTAACAGAGAGATGTTTCCTTCATCTTCGGGAGAGTATCATTTACTTAGTTATGAGAGAGATCAACTAATACTTGGAGTGCTCTCAGTCGCCAGAGTTGGTGATTATATATACATAGAAGGCGGCTCAGTTGGACAATATGTCGGGAATGTCACCTCTCTCAAGGGAGGTAAGCTATATCTACACTCATACTGACTCTTGAAGATCTCTCTCTGATTTAGAATTTACAGCCAACTCAACCTTATCCATCCCATTGGGATCATCATGGACAAATCAATCATTAAAGATGGGCGAGATCCCTAGGAAGTTAATCTTGGATATGCCAAACCCATCACTATGGGTAGATACAACGACCAAGTCGATATACATGTGGGGGCAATCAGATTTCGGTAATGGAACTCTCTCGACGACAATCAAGTTCTGGAAGCTATCGACAGATGGATCAGGAGGAGGGAACTGGGAAGCTCAAGATCCTGTCGATCCAAACCAATGGTCGACCTTACAACCAACATCTTCGTCTGCATATACGAGCTGTAGTGGAGGTGGATTTACTTTCTCGGGAGTATATCAGAATAACATCTATGTCCCAGGACTTCTCTCTTACAACTTTACGACCAAGGTCTTCAGCAACATATCAGCTGCACCATATACTCCTCGTGGTACTAGTGAAGGAGGTGCTCTAATCTGTTTACCACAGTATGGTTCCAATGGACTGGTCATGTTCCTAGGTGGTCATACAAGTTATGGTGCCAACTTTTGGACACCTCCAGACCTCACATCCGGAGTGATTGGACTGGGTAACATAACATTCTATGATGCTATAGCCCAGAAATGGTACTGGCAGGCTACTACAGGATCTATACCTATATCAAGATATGGATTTTGTGCTTCCGGTATTCAAGGGCCAGGCAACACGTATGAGATGTAAGTCTTATAACTTCCGGAGGATGGATGAAAGGAGTCCTGTACTAATATGAGCCTCAGATATCTCTATGGTGGTGTAAATACGCAGAACGGAGGATATTTCGATGACTTATATGTTCTCAGTATACCAGGTTTCGTCTGGTTCAAGGCAAACTATACACCTACAGCAGCTTCTAGGTATACATCTTCATGTTCGACGACAGGAAACTCTCAAATGATTATCTACGGAGGTTTAACTACAGCCAATGCTCTAGGTCTTCCAAAGGGAAACTTCACTCCCGATCCATGGGCTCAAGGTGTTGCGGTTGTTGATCTTCCATCCATGACATTTAAGACGTCTTATGAATCCAAAGCATCAGCTTATGATAGTCCTCAAGTAGTAAAGGACTGGTATCAGAACGTGTAAGTCTTATATCATTGTTACATGTCATGTTCAAGAGCTAATCATACCATAGAGGGATTGATTCTGTAACCTGGTCATCAGATGCCGTGAAGTCAATATTCTCTAGTGCAGGTAAGGAGGAACGAAGACCTTATGGGCAGATAATAAGGCTAACCAAGATGATAATCGATCTAGAGGTTCCTAGTGGAAGTTCGAAGAAGACAGAATCTTCTACAGGATTAAGCGTTGGTGCCATCATAGGAATAGTCATTGGAGTGGTAGCAGTTCTCGTCATCGCTGGTGCAATAGGATTCTTGTGGTATAGACGACGACATCGCAACACTGGAGTAGACGCCACGGCTATGGATGAACGATCACATTGGAATAATCATGAACTAGATTCTCAAAAGGTATCAAGTCCACAGGAACTTCCAACTCCCTACGATAGTCGATATCATACGAAGAATCTTCATGGTCATCAACCTCCTCAAGAACTTCCGGCAGGACATCATCGTTATGGAGAGCTTCCTGGATATGATGCTCCCATAGAACTACAATAGTTCGCAACTATACTAGCGAAAGCCAGCTTAGCCATATATCCTTGAGTAACTACAAAGACGACGATATAGAATAAGAGGCCTCGGCAATAGAAGCCAGCTTGTCATAAGAGGTAGCGGGCAACATTGACAGTATTTGGAACAACAAGAAGAGTAAATAGAGGCAACAATGATGATAGTATATACTACTTGTTCATCCTATACAGAAACTAAGGTTAGAAGCCTTCATGGCTTATACTTAATCTTGTATAAGTCGAGTAAACCATCTCGTCATACTATTATCATAGGAACTGTGTAAGCCAGCTTCCCATACAAAAAGAATAACGTTAGCTCGAGCGAAGTAGGACTCTATCATGCGGTATAAGAAGACGCTTACTTTACGCCGCTTGAGTTCAAGCTATAGCCAACAAGCCTAGAATGTATGGTTACTCCAACACATTGGGGAGCTAGCTTATAATATCCTGGACTTATATGCTACCTTGTTATAATACCATGAGGTTCTAGGACTATAATAGGACAGTGGAACATCTTCCGTAGACGGTGGCCTTTAGGATTAGAAGTCTCTACAGTAGAGCTCCTCTTCGTTGAGGCTATCACAGCTGTCCTCTGGCCAGCTAAACTACAATAGATGGAGACTTGTGTTATATTTATTACACTACCAACTATGTTCAACTTCTTGTGATTATCATGATTCAGTGGAAAAGAATGCCGCATACTACCTTGATCTTATAGTGAATGGTCGACGATTCTTATACATCCAAGCCTTCGGGCCAAGACCTCTAGGTTTCAGTCGATCATTAGACTTCTCTCCTTAATCCATATACTTGGAACCAGATGTCTTCAACTTTGCCTCAGTGCTTAAAGAGTCAATATAGTTTGTCATTGGTGCAAATGTAATAATCTTCGGCCAGGTTGATCAAACAGGAGAGGGGGGAAGACCGGCGGAGAGACTATCATGAATCAAACTCCGAGGAAATAGACTCGGCAGTTGATATTAACACTGGTGATATGCATACTAAGGTAACATAAAAGCAATATTTCTGCTGGTATTCGTAAGCACATCGCAGGAATATCTGCATGCAAGAGAGCTGTGGGACCCAATGCTGTTCCGCCACGGACGTCCGCTCATGAGACTTAAGACACAATCCCTCCCCCCAACGATCCGTTCCGGACGTGCATATGAATGACATTCGGCATATAAGTACTTGACACCAGTAGAGGTTGAGAATTTTCCGTATTTTGATAGTTGGAGGTAACCACAAGTTTCATGAATGCTACATGACTGACGACAACCTCGGGCGTCTTAGGATATCACAACTCCCAGGAATCACCTATAACAACTATCATACCTATCTAAGGTGGTCTCAAGATGCGCTTACACTCTCTACATGATTTGGATAGGACAGAGGGTACTGTTCAGCTTCGCAAGTCAAGCACAGCTGAATCTTCCTCTCTTGTCTTAGTACCACGTCCATCAGAGACTGATCCTAATGATCCTCTTCGATGGCCAACTTGGAAGAAACATGTAGCCTTCTTTGCAGTCTGCATGTTTACTTTCATGACAAACTATGCCATCGGTGGACTTGCCCCTGCTTTCTATCTCCTCTCGATCGAGTTTGATAAGACTATGACCGAGATTAGTACACTTCTTACTTGGCCCATCTTGGTTCTTGGTGTATTCAACTTCTTCTGGGTTCCTGTGGCTAATTACTTTGGCAAACGCCCAGTGTTTGTATTTGCAAGTGGTCTACTCTGTATCTGTTACATCTGGGGAGCTTGTGCGGATTCATTTACATCTTTGTTATGGTCCAACATCATTGCCGCCTTTGCCGGCTCATCTACTGAAGCCTTGGGAGCTAGTATCGTCAACGACCTATACTTTCTTCATGAAAGAGGAGCTAAGATGGGAATTTACATGAACTTCATCAGTGGAGGAAACACCATAGGCCCTCTTATCTGTGGTTTCATCATCACAGGACTCAGTTGGAGATGGCACAAGTGGATTGCTGTCATCTTAACCGCCATCAACTTCATCATTGTGGTTCTATTTGTTCCTGAGACACGATACTATCGAGATGAGAACCAGAACGTTGCTCAGATTCAAAACATCGGATCTGGTTCAGATGAGGAACGTGGAGGTTCGGTCGAGAAAGCCGGAGCCAGTCGTACTGATGCCGTTGAAATTCAACAACTACCCAAGAAGACTTGGTCACAAGAGCTTAGCCTATGGTCTGGCCTTGCACCGGATACGAATCTCTTCAAGATGTTCATTCGACCATTTCCCATGTTCGTATATCCTTGTGTCATCTACTCATTTCTCGGCTACGCTGTGTCGTTGGTTGTTGTGGTTGCTGTCAACATCCTCAACTCCTTCGTACTACAAGCACCACCATATTCTTGGTCACCTATGATCAACGGCTTGATCAACATACCTGGACTTATCGGAAACATAGCCGGTGCATACGCAGGTGGCTGGCTAGTAGACGTATTCTGTGATTTCCTCACAAGGCGTAACAAAGGTGTCTTCGAACCTGAGAACCGACTATACCTCTTGATCTTACCAATGTTGATCACAGGAGCTGGTTGCCTCTTATTTGGTTATGGAGTTGAGAGAACACTCAACTGGACAAGCTTATTCTTTGGATATGGCATGGTTTCTTTTGCTCTTACAGCTGTTCCAACTATCACCATGGCATATGTCTCTGACTGCCTTATTCCTGTCAACTCAGATGCTCTCATGCTTGTTAATGGTTAGCATATCCCATCCTATAACCCCCTCCCCCAGATCATTGTATCGCTAATATAAGAAACTACTCAGGCTCCAAGAACATTGTAGCTTTTGGTTTCCTCTATGGAATTGCTCCATGGGTAGAAGAAGTTGGATATGTCAACTGCTTTGGTGCCTTAGCTGGTATTTTCGTTGCTGTTATTATTGTTGGTATGGTAATCTTGATACCCTTCGGAGGTATCATCCGACATAGACAAGGCAAATGGCGTATCATTCTTTGATGAGATACTAGATCCCTATCAGAGGTCATCTATGACTAGAGAGGGAATATGCCAATGCGAAGTTCAAGATGAGGTTTGTCAGGATTCATCGAACTTATAGTCTCTAGCTAGTACACACGGGCTCTATAGTCTTTCTAGCTAATACGCGAGCACTATAGTCTTCTAGATAATACAAAGGAAATATAGTCTTCTAGCTAATACAAAGGAACTATAGTCTTCTAGCCAATACACTGGCACTATAATCTCTCTAGCTAGTACATGGCCATCTATATCCCCGTGAACATCTTGTTCCCGCCATACATCATAGACAATATCAAGTTGAGTAATGAACTCAGTTATGAGCTTATAACTGGATATTTCCATGCCATCCATGATATCCAGATCTGAAAACAACCGAGGATTATAGAAACTATCCCGACGACGATGGAGATTAGAAGTGCAAGTAAGGCTATGAAAAGTGCATTGCCATCCGTACTATGCCTCTGAAACCATCGTTCTAACTTATTCCTAGGTGGACGTCTCATAGATAGATTATGAAGTTGTGCTATTCTATCTCCCCAGTATAAGTAATTAAAGTTATCTGGGAGTTCTCTGAACAACATGTATCCTTCATACTGTGCACAGTCTGGATCAAATCCTCGTTTGTCGATTAATTCATCCAGTATATCAGCCGATTGAGGATCAACAGCAGGGAAGATGATACCCTGGATAGAATGTAGAGTCTCAGTGAGTAGCTGTGGAGGTAATGTGCCTCTTGATAGAGAGAGCAGTTAGCTTCCGGTGATAGTCCAAGTCAAGGGCTTGCTTAACTTACCGCTCTAGGCTTTCCTTCATATCAATGGCCAACGGATCCAAGTCATCTTGATATCTAGCTAGTTGAGCCTTCAAGAATGCTACATGATGAAAGATATATAAGCAGTTCCCTCTCTGATCAAACAGAAGATGTTCTGCCAGATTATTTGTTCTCCGGAAGCGTATACCCAAACGTTTTAACAACTTCCAAGCCTTTAGCATTGCTCTCTGCTCTACGGCGACTCTGACAGCTCTCGTGGAAGACTTAAGACCAACTGGGAAAGATTTCCGTACAAAGTCTAACAGTGTCTCGGATGCTAACCAACATGTCGGTCTGTAATCTCCTAGGACGAAGTCGGCTGAATGCCAGTCCTTGGCAGCTGTATCGATCATCAACATGGCTTGAACAGACATGTTGATAGCCTTCTCAACATTGGCATTCGAATGTCGACCTGTCAAGGACTGTTTTATCTGGATTGAGGCATTTGCCTTGGTTATCTCGACATTGCTTCTAAGAAGACGTGCAACCTCGAGTATATTCTCGCAGGTTAAAGGTTGATCTTCTGGAGAATCATCTATGGTAACAGCCAGATGACTATTTCTCTGCACAAGATCATCATAGAGCTCGAAATATGCCGAGAAACTACCTTGCTTCCCTAGAAGCTGCTGCGAGATGTCTCTCTTGTCTTCTATAGAACTGAATCCTCCGGTTGTTACCATTGTGACCTAGGTAGGGCGGCACGTTCTGATTTAGTTGAGGATGAGGTACATTGAGGATTGCTTATTTACGCATGACAGGAAGAAGACTTGCTCGCCTTGTTTTCACATCTCAAGGCGACCAAGCCCGAAATGTATCTTGTGGCGTTCTCGAAGAGACTATGCTAAATCGGATGGGATGCCTCCCGACACCATTGCTTCAGCTCATGCAACCCACCCTACGCTGCGCCTCGTCGGGCGTAAAGTGATCTCAAGAAAATCATGCTCTTCATCTTCATATCTCGAACTTACCAATCTGTTGATGGTTACTAGTTATGCCTCAGCCTTTGTTTTACGAAATTATATTTCTAGTCCACTTCCTCAGCTGAGATATTTAACACAAACTTGATGAGTCCAAGGTACTGGCATCATCAGAGGTGTTCGCAGTTCAGAAGCCTTGCTCATTTGCTGCTGGACCAAGACGGCTCCATGGCGATGCAATTTGTTGGGACGATACCTTCTCGGCTTGGAGAGTTACTCAGGATATCATTCACATCAGTATATCTAGATTGGTATCAGAAGAATCCATCGCTTTCAAGCCAGCATATAACCGATGAGCTACTGAGTACAGAGAACAAGCCTATGAGGCCTCATGTCGTATTATCAGAGACAGAGCAAATACGTCTGTCGCTCTGCGGAGGCATTGAACGGCAGAGCTGCGAACTACACAGCCATCTATCCCAACCGGAGAGAATAGAGAATCCGACCACGAACCTATTAGTGCCCGATGAGCAAGAGACGACATGCTCTCACTCAGAAACAAATCTCCATTGTGAACAGC
>Ga0318562_10001060_pt1 | contig 12333 bp, 14 predicted proteins | sample GRESIP066b5f18_FD_203688 | JGI IMG/M metagenome (GOLD analysis project Ga0318562, IMG submission 203688) | Tropical soil microbial communities from Luquillo Experimental Forest, Puerto Rico - GRE.SIPMG.066b5f18 | ecosystem: Environmental > Terrestrial > Soil > Tropical forest > Bulk soil...
CAATCAAACCAGGCCGCGCAGCAAGCGAAAATCAACTCGGACATCGCCGCTTCGCAGGGGCTCGGGGGCCTCGGCGACCTGATGAACAAGGCGAACATCGCAAATTACGGGCTCCTGTCCTCCGCGGGCGCAGGTCAGTCGATGCAGGCGCAAAACCAGATCAACGCTCAAATGGCGAAATTCAATCAGGCGTGGAATTATCCACAGCAGCAGCTTGGAACCTTGTTGTCCGCTCTGGGGATGACGCCGCATGACACGGCAACGACAGGCTCACAAACCACGGAGACCACGACACCGACGAACTGGGCGCAGTTGGCCATGGGCGGCTTGGATACGGCTGCGGGTCTCTGGAAGGCTTCGGACAAGAGCCTGAAGACGGACATCCAGCCGCTCGGCAAAGACCCAATGACCGGCATCCCGATGCACGCCTTCCGGTACAAGGGAGACCCGAAGAGCTACCCGAAGACGGTTGGGCCGATGGCGCAGGACGTTGCGAAGGCCATGCCTGGCGCAACCGCCCCGGTCGGCGCCGGCAAGCTCGCCATCGCGCCGGCCGTGCGCTCTGGTTTCATCGCTCCGAAGGCCGCCGTCACGGGCGCCCTCGCCAATCCGCGCGCCGGCGCCAGGGCGGGCACGGGTGGACTGCGGAATACTCCGAGCCGGCGCGCCGTAGGGGCGCTCGCCTATGCCTGATTATTCCGAGACGCAAAATTTTTCTGGCGGCGTGTATGGGCAGACGGCGACGCGCGATGCGCAACCGTTCAAGGGCATCGTCATTCATGTCACTGGCAAGCCCAATCTTCAGTCGGAACTCGATTATATGTCGAAGCCCGATCCCAACCGGCCGGGGCAATATGGTTATCATTATCTGATCGACCGGGACGGTAAAATTTATCAGACCGCGCCTTTCAGTGCCCGCACCAATCATATTTTGCCTTCACAGGGCTTCAGCAACAATAATTCGCTCGGCGTCGCTTTCGTCGGCGGCGACAAAGGGATGACGCCGGATCAAATCGCTGCCGGGAAACAGCTAACGGGAGAACTGCAAAAGCAATTCAACATTCCGAGTAATATGATCGTCAGCCACGGAATGCTCGACCCGAAGACAAGAGGAGCGGGAAACAATCTCGGCGTCGATAATACCGCGGAGGGAGCGCAATTCATCACGGCGCTTCAAGGAGGAGGAGGCACACGAGTGGCAGACAGTGGTGGTGGTGGCGGTGGCGGCTTCAACCTTTCTCAGAATATCTATGATTACCTGAAGGACAAAGGCGTCCCAGGCGACGTCGCCAAGGGCGCGATTATCTCGATGATGGGCGAATCGGGCCGGAGTCTCGATCCGACCTCCTACAACGACAAAGATCCTGGCGGCTCGGTCGGATTCGCACAATGGAATGGGCCGCGGCGGGCCGCTTTGGAGACAATGGCGAAAGGCCAGGGACTCGATCCGCACAGTGCGGAAGCTCAATTCAACTACTGGAAGGCTGAACTCGAGGGTGCTCCCGGCGCTATCAACCAACCGGATGTGCTCGACGCTTTGAAGGCGGGTAAGAGCGTCTACGACGGAACGAGCATTTGGACGAGGAAATTCGAGCGGCCAACGGTCGACAATTCGGCGCAGCGATTCATCGGCAATTACAAAGCGGTGAACGTCGACGATAGCGGCAAGCTGATGATCGCCGCTGGAGCCCCTAGCGGAGCAACCAGTGAATCGACGGCCGCTCCCGCCCCGACGTTCGGCCAGGCCCTGCAGAAGGGCGACGTGGGAGGCGCGCTCGCCGCGCTCACGGCGAAGACCGGCAAAGAAGGAGACCAGCCGAGCGCGCTCGAGAACATCGCGAAGACGTTCGGCGGTGACCAGCAGCAGCAACAGAGCGGGATGCGGGAAAGCGCGCCGATGCTGCCGCAGGCGCAGGACACGAGCGCGGCGCTTTATGGGCCGGCGAGCCAGCTATGGCAGCAGACGGTGGCGTCGATGGCGCGTCCCCTGACGTGGTCGAGCGCACCCCCTGGCGCGGGCGCCGGCCAGCAATACCAAGTTCCCGGCATGACTTTGAACTCAGTAGGTCCAGGCTATGGTTGACAGTCCTCAACAAAACATGATGCCCCTGATGATGCTGTCAGGGATGTACGGACCAAACATCTATTCGCAGTTCCAGGGCCGCATTCCGATGGCGGGTTACGTCGGCGCCCCGACCGACGCAATGGGCAACCCGATTCAGCAGCAGCCTGGGACGACGCTGAACTCGGTGCCTGCCGCGGCAGCGCCCAATCCCAGCCAATGGGGTTACAACAACGACGTGATCAATGCGATGGCAAGAAATATTGTTCCGGGGGGCGACAACGGACCTAGGATAGGCGACATCGTAGATTTGCGCGCCAAGAACAACGCGATGTACGGAATGAAGCCCACCGCTGGCCCCTATGGAATGAACGCCGCGACGCCGCAAAATTCTCAGGCCGGGGCAGGCGCCGGGGCGGCGCCGGGCTCGATGAATACGGCGCTGGGTCTTCTCGCAAACCCAGGCCCGGTGACCACGCCAGGCGCGACAGTGCCTCAATCGCCGGTCGGGGCGGGGCCGAGCGTGCTCCAGAGCTTCCTCGCCAACCAGCAGGGCGGGGCCGGAGCTGGGAATTACAGCAGCGCTGGGTTCTTCAACACGCTCAACCGGCTGAGAGGACAATGACTGAAATTAACATTCAACTCGAGCGCGTCAGGCCCGCCCCATCTTCTCCTGACAAGAATACGGAAACTCGCTATCGGGTCACGCTGGGCGCTCGGGTATTGGGTATTTGGCGCGATCCCGAGTGTTCGGCGGCCCGTAAGCTGCTTGAGCTCGGCTTGGCGAAAAGAGAGGATACCCTGCGAACTTGGCGCGGCGATCAGCCGTGTATGCATGGCGGCATAGGATGGCTTGCCGATCGTCGAGTTAGTGAATCGGATCGGAAGGGTCAGACAGGTACGCCTCGATTTGTTAGATGGGTTCCGCCTCCCGTATTGGATCTCTCTGGGGGTAGGCTAAAATCGGGCCGGAACGACGATTAGGTAGAAAGGTAGCCAAGCCATGGCCGTCGGCGTCGGAGGCCTTATCGCCAATCTAATGGGCGGCGACCCGTCCGCCCAGCTTGCAGAAGCGCTAGCAGGCCGCGCGCCGCCCCAGGGCGGGCCACAGGCGGCAGGAGGCGCTCCGGGCGGCAGTGGTGGTCCTTCCCCCGCCGATGGCGGCCCTGGGGCTCCTGGAGGCCAGCAGCCGCTTATGGCCCCGGCCCAGGTCTATGCCCCCGACCCGATGAACGCCTCGACCCTGCAACTGCTGCTGAAAGCGCATCAGCAAGACGAATCCGCGAACATGATCAACCGGGGCCTTGAAGGCATGGCCGCCTCGTTCGGCACCGCCCAACAACAGCACGACGCGATGGCGAACCTGGGGAACTTTCCGCAGCAGAACACCCTTGGCGCAATCCAGAGTTCGCTCGGCATCCAGGCCGAGGCTGAGAAGAATGCGAAGGAAGCCTCGGCGCGCGCCGGCTCCGACATCATGGGCCAGCAGATCCTCAATTTGAAGCCTGGCCAGGGACAGACGGCCTACGACATGGGCATATTGCCCGATCTTATAAAAACCCATCTCGGGAGCCTCGAGCCGACCGACGCGGTCCGGACCTTCACCCAGGCGCAAAAGATCGTCGCGGACCAATGGCTCCGGACGCATCCGGGGGACATAGCAGGCGCCCAGGCGCATGCGGACGACGTCGTGCGGCCGGAGTACCTTGCCAACTCGCTTCTGCCGGGCGGCGGCGGACTAGAAGACGCGGACTATTACCGGTACGTTGCGCAACAACGCGCCGCCGGGCAGCCGGCAGACCCATTCGACATCTGGAAGGGCAAACAAACTGCTCAAGTAGTGGCGACAACGGAGAAGACAAAAGGCGTCGCTGACGCCACGACGGCCTTGCCTGGGCTTACTGATCAGCTTTCTAATATGCAAATCAAGGTTAACAACCTTTATAACGGTCGTCCGTTGATGGAAGACATAATGGGGGATGCCAACAAGCGCAGGATTGCCGCCAACATTTTCAATTGGGACGGGAAGGGGCAGGATCCTGCCATCAATGCCGATCTATATGGGCTTACTCCACAACAAGTTGCTCTCGTCCAGAATGCGCGCCAGCTTCACTTGCAGGATTATTCTGCGAACTTCAAAGAGGCTGGGAGAGGGCAACGCTTGTCGCAGCAGGAAGCGAAATTGCTCGGCAACGCCGCCGATCAGCTCGGCACTTTCACCAATCCTGACGCCTATTACGGCGCCCTGGACGCTCTTAACAGTCACATCAGGCGCGCTCGCGCCACGGCTTATGGCGAAGCGCAGCGATACGACGATCTTCCGACGGAACTGCGCGGGGAGCTTGATCCCTCGTTTTTCCAGGAGGGGAGCTATAACGCAGGCGCCAACCGGCCGGAATGGGCGAGGCCAAAGGAAATCGACCCCAACGACCAGGCCGCGTACAACGCCTTGCCTGCTGGGCAGGCGTTCACGCCCAAAAGCGGGCCGCACGCCGGCAAGGTCTACATTAAAGGCATTCGAGAAAAAGACTTCTTCTAGCTAGGGGACGGATCGTGGCCTGGAACCTGAACGACACAATCGACCAAAACAACAACCAGGTTCAGCAACCCCGGTCGCCTGCAGCGCCGCCTCCCGCAGCGCCGCCTCCCGTAGCGCCGCCAGCTTCAACTCAGGATTCCGGCCCGGACGCCTATGACCCGTCCTGGCGACCGAGCGACAACGCCATCCTCAATTTTCTGACCCGGCCGCGCGCCAAGACCGAGAACATCGGCGCAGCGTTGAAGGACTACGGGCTCGCGGGGCTCGATGACATCACGATGGGCTTCGGCACGCACCTGCTCGGCCTGGACAAGGAAGCCGAGCAGGCGCAGCAGAACCTCGGGATCATGCGATACCCGACTGCGGCGCTCACTTACGCCGTAGGGCCGGGAGCCGCGTACAAAGCCGGCATGGAAGCGCTCGGCGGCAAGGCCCTCACCAGAGGCATTCTGGGTGCGACGACAGAGGGCGCGCTCGGCGGCGCCACATCGGCGGCGGGGCACGGGGGGAGCCTCGAGGACATCCTAACCGGCGCAGAAACCGGCGGCGTCACGGGCGGCGCACTGAGCACGGTCGCCACGGCCGCCGCTCCAGCCGTGCGCGCCGCGGCTAGCAAGATCGGACTCACCTCCGCCGACGACCTCACTCAGTCGCTCCTCGCCGACAAGCAGGCCAAGTTCAACGATTTCGATCAGATCCAGTACAACCCCACGCAGATGAAAAACGCCGCCGACGCGGTGCATTCTCAGGTTTACGCCGGCGACGACGGGACGTTTTTGCGTGACACGTCCGAAGTGAACCGGATTCTCAAGAATTATAGCAGCGATATGGACGTCGCGGCGCTACTCGGCAACCCCGCAAACGCCGGCGGCTATCAGCAGATGATAGTTAAGCTCAACAAGGTCATCGCGGACGGCGGAGCGCCGGGACGAGCGGCCAAAGACGCGCGCGATGGGCTCATGCAAGCCTTTCCCACTCTGCAGCCGACGAACGCGACGGCGGCGGAGGCGGTGAGCCGTCTCGGCGCGGCCAACGCCGCGCATGCCGCGCACGCGAACAGCGAGCGGCTGGGCGATTGGCTGGATACAATCAACACCTATCCCTCCAAGACCATGAGCCCCGGGGCCGAGGCGTCGACCGCGCTTGGAAACGACCCGCAGTTCTATAAGGGGCCGGGGCAGAGCGAGGCGCTGACGAACATCGGGCGGGCGGGAACGAGCGGAATCGGGGACATCGCGGCCCAGACCGCTCCTTTCGGATTGGCGGGTCTCGGGTATAAGGTTGGCGGCGAGACAGGGGCTGGTCTTGGTTTCGGGCTAGGCGTCGGGGCGAGGGTCGTCCAGCCGATTGCGCAGCGAGCAGCGGTCAGGCGCTCGATTTTCGACGCCTATCCGGCGCTCACCGGCAGACAGCTGACCAATCCGGAAGAGACGGTTGGCAACCTGTTGAGGAACCTGGTCGGCGGCAAGCTGGCGTCTGACCGGCAGCCGAAGCCGACGGATTGGATTCCGCCTGGAACGGGCGGGTTCGCCATGCCCTACATGAACTATTAAAGCTCGCCGAGGCCGATGACGATGATAGCGATGATAAGGAGCCAAAACATTTTAGAGCCTTTCGTGGAACGGCGGCATGGCGTTGACGAGGTCGCTGACAATCTCGCGCCGGTCAAACTTCATCTCCGGAAGGTTGATTTTGCCGCTCTTGCGGTGCAGGACTGTGTACGAGCGCTTCTCGATGCGGGCGCGTACATCGAACCCGCGCTTCCGCCAGTAGGCGTTGATCAGGTCGCACAACGTTTCGTCGTTCAATGGTTCGGGCATGATTACCTCTGTCATCCGGCTGGCGGCGTGCCGTAAATGTTGCTGTAGAACGTATAACTTTGCCCTGCGGGCGTAGTTGCCCATTCCGCCATCTGGGTTTGAAGTCGCGTCTCATTGATCTGATAGCTTCCGAAATTGATCGAATTGCCATTCTGATCTTGATACAGCAGCGTGTTGTTCATGAACTGGTTGATCGTGATATGCTGCCCGCCAGGCGAAGCCAAGATCGCGCCAGAGGCTTGCGTAAGCCCTAAAGCATCCGCGAGCGTCCCGGTCGCGTAATTCAGCGTCGATGGATTCGAGTCGAAGCAGAAGGCTCCGTTCGGCTGAATCTCGAAAAGGCTGTTTGTCGGACTCTCGACCTTGGCTGCGACCGTCAAAAAAGGGGAGCGGACCGTGAAATCCCCGCTGATCTGCTGAGCGTTGTTGACGATCCAATCGTTCGCGTCGACCTGACCGACGATCGCTGTGTCGGGCGCCACGCCCGGGCCAGAGACCTGGCAGCCGACCTGAACCTGGCCTGACGTCGTGCTGTTGACGTGCAGGAGCCCGTAGCTCTCGGTGAAGGCTTGTTCTGTCGAGATGTTCGTGTGCGACCAGTTGAAACACCCATAGGACCCCGGGCCGCCCGTCGCGCCTGCATGGAACTCGATCACCTCGTTCGAAGTCGGCATCGGGTGCGTGACGCCGGCGCCGTTGACGATGCCGCCTATCACGAGAGGCTGGTTCGGATCCGAGAGGCTGTCGACTGTCAGCTGTGCGCTCTGGAACGTGCCGAGGAACCCGATGCTTTGAGGCGTGATCGTGTCGCCTGTCGTCTGGGCGACGACCTGGCGGTTGAGGTTCAGCTCGGACTGGATGGCGAGCGCCTCAGTCGTGATGGGGGCGTTCGTCGGAATGGTCAGCAGGTTGTTGACGCCGTATTGCCAGCCATTGAAGTTGATTTGCAGCGATCCGCTGTCGCCGCCGATCGGCGGGAGATTGTCGAGGTTGGCGCCGAGGAGGTGCGGACGCTGGCCAAGAGCCAGGCGGGTGAGGTACATCACCGCGTCGTCCTTGCCCGCGCCGCGGAAGTAGCCTCGGGCAAGCCGGTCCTCCGGACTGCCTGTGCCGAAGTAGGCGTCGACCTGGGCGCGGCTCGTGAAACTGAGCGCAGACCCTGCGGGGATGTCTGACTGCCACATTACGAAGAGACGGCCTGACGGGTCAAACGACATTGCAGTCCTCCAGGTTAAAAAGATAGTCCTTAATTAAATCCTTGGAGAGGCGTTGTCAAGAGGCGGGAGAGGGACCGCGGTTGGGTGGTGACGCAGATCCCCCTCCCTAGAGCCAGCCGGGAGGTTGGCTGGCCCATCCGGCGTTGACGCGCGCAGGTTCTTGAAGACGGTCTGGTAGAGCGCGTCCTTGCGCTGCAGCGCCTTGACAATCTTACGGTCCAACGGCGAGCCGGAAAGGTCAATGTAAAGAACCCGTTCGCCAGTCTGGCCGCGTCGGTGAATCCTGTCCTCGATCTGGTCGCGCGTGTCGGCGCTGTAGCTGTTTTCGAAGAAGATCATCGTGCGGCATTTGTCCTCCTCGGCCAGTCCACTAGCCGTCAGCGTGTGCCCGTACTTCGAGGCGTCGCATTGCGCGAACAAAAGGCGACATTTTGGGTCCTCGTTAAAAATGCGCTTCTGTTCCTGGACTTCCTCCGGCTTCATTCCGCCCTTAATGTGCGCGGGACGATAGTTCGTCAGGGCGCCCTCGAGGAGGTTCAAGGTCCAACGATGCCGGTAGACGACGACAGCCTTTCCTTCGACCTCGTCGAGGAGCAACTCTTTCAAGAGCGCCAGGCGCGGGTTATGCGCCGGTTCGACAAGCTGATGTGCGTTGCCCGTCGCGTCATAGACGAACCCGATCTGGATCTGCGCGAGCTTGGCGTACTTGGCGATGGCGACGTCGACGGTGATGACCCCCCGCTCGACTTCCAGCAGGAACTCATGCTCCATTTGGTTGTATTGTGCGAGCTGTTCCGGCGACATCTTGTAATCGCGGATTGTGAAATCCTTTCTAGGGAGCGTTAGCCAGTCCTTTTTTTTCGCCTGAAAGACAACCGGCCGCATGTAATTGGCCAAGACGCCCGGGTTTTTGGCGGCGACGACCTCCTTGTTTTCCCAGCCGCCCATCACGCAGAAAGCGCCGCGGAAAGCATAGTAGTTTATGTTCTCGAAGAGCCCAATCGCCCTTAGCTGAGCCCACAAGTCATGGGGCCCTTGTGTCTGCATGCGCCCCGACAGGAGACGGACGAACTTGCAGCTTTTGGCGAGCCAGTGGACGGACCTTGTTTGGCTCGTCTTGTGCCCCTTGATCTGGATTGATTCATCGACCGCCAAATAGGTGGGGCCGCGTCGCGCCCAGGCGATGACCGCCTTGAGCACTTCAGGGCGCCGGACCGCTTCGTAGTTCACGATGAGCACTGGCGGCGACCCGTGTCGCTCGCGCAGGAGCCAGGCGTTCGCGAGAGCCTTTTTCGAAGATTGGTAGACGAGAGACTCGAAACAGAACTGGTGCTTCTCGAATTCGTCGATCCAACCCTGTTTAAATGTGTTTGGACAGATGACGACCATCCTGTCAACGCGCTTACGGAAATAAAGATAGTCGAATTCCGTCGTTGCGATTAAAGTTTTCCCCAAGCCCTGTTCGCAATTGTAGGCTACGCCGGGTTTGTCGCGCGCGAAATCAAGCGCAGCGATTTGGACTGGATCGAGGGTCGTAGTCATTGCAGCCGTGCAGGTTTGATGATTTCTTCGTGAATGATCGGGACAAGGTCAAGAGCGCCCTGGATCAACTGTCCGGCCACGTTCAAACGAACTTGTTGCGTCAACTCCGCATCGTCCGGCTGGTAGTGGCCGGCGATGAAATAGGCGAATGCTTGAGTCAGGACCGCGCCAATAAATTCAGGCTCGCGACCCCTCATGAGGGGCTTGATTTGCTTCTCAAAGAAATCGATCGCCTCAGTGACCTTGCTCATTGCCTCGCCTCCAAATATTTGTGCAGGGCGTCCATGTCCTTGAGGTTGGGAAAGGTGGAGCAGGTTCTCATGTCCGCCTTTTCCTGCCAGTCTGTGAGGTACATCCGCCCATCTTTCCAGCCAATCAGGACAACGTGCAGGCCAGCGGCGATGATCATCGTGCCTTCTACGAACTGTCGCGGAGTCGGTTCGAAGAAGTTGCCATTGATGACCTTGCCCTCCGCGAAGCAAATCGGGAGGTCAGGGTATTTCAGGACGAGGTCGAGACGACCGACCGCAAAGCGGTCCTCGATGCGGAAGGCATAGCCGCCGGCCATGTGGTTGATGTCGGCGACGAGACGCCGCTTATAATCGCTTTCGCGCATGGCTGGCCTCCTGACGTTCAAGAAAAATTTGGAGGGCTGCCCGGAGCGCCCGGGAAGCAACTCCGAGGTGAACGCGAAGGTCGATCTCTTTCGAAGAGTTCATCGCAGCTTCGCAGTGGACGATGGCTTGCTCGAGGAATTCCCCCAACGTGAAATAGAAGGCGAAGTCGCGCATGTCCTCGAGGTCTGGGTTCACCGAAGTTCCTCCGGTTGCCGGCGCTGGATGGCTGCCCATATTTTCTCCGCGATGTCGCAGTTGCAGCGCATCAGGAACACATACGGGTTGTCGCGGAAATCGGCGTAATATTCTTCGCAGCCGTCGATCTCGTGTTCGTCGAGCGAACGGAGAATCTTCAGCGCATTGATGAAGCTGCGCAACTTGCGCGCCTCGCCATCTTCGACCTCGATACTTTCCATTATCTTAACATTTCCAACACGTTCCATGCGTCCCTTCGAGCCAGGTCCATATCCATGAATTTCTCGGTGCAAAACTGCTGTTCGTCGGTGTCGCAGTTGATGATCAGCCAGCCGAAGCGCGGCGCTTTCTTGTATTTGAATATAACCAGGCGATAAGATTTGCCGCCGCGTGAAAAAACGCGGGTGCGGTTGCCGCTCGCCGTTTTGTGCCAAGCCTCGAGGTCGCTGTAAACGAAGCGCTCGTGGTTCGGGTCTACGTGGAGTCCGGGATGGCGCCGCGCCTTTTCAATGTCGGGGAACAGGTGCGGATGCTCCTTCCGCGCCCGTACGACCATTTCGGCCGCAACTTTCCGTATGTGGGCGTTGCCCCGGAGGTCCGAGGCAATCGCTATGATCTTCTCAAGACGCTCCGGCGTCATCGGCTAACTCCGCGCCGGAAACCTCGTCCTTTAGGGCGAGGAGGAGGCGCGTTGCGCTTCCACGTACGCCTTGACCCTTTCCAGAGGAGCGCCGCCCGACGAAGCGGCGAAATAGCTGGGCGACCAAAAGGCGGTTTCGCCTGATCGGCGCGCCATCTCACCGAATCGTTTGCGCAGCATGCGACTCGACGTCCCCTTGAAAGCGTTGACCAACTTCGAGACTGAGAGCTTGGGCGGATATTCGACCAGAAGGTGAAAGTGGTCGGCTTCGCCGTCGCAGGCGAGGAGATTGCAATCCATTGCCTCGAACATTTGCGCCGCGTGATCCTGCAATTCCCGCAGAGAGCCCGCGTCAAGCGTCTTGCGCCGATATTTGGTGACGCATACCAAATGACACACCAATTTTGAGACGGAATGCCGCTCCTTACGATAATTTGGGAATTGCACTTGAAGACCTCGCGCAGACCAATTAGATGGCCTGCATGATTCTCACTTTTAAATACCGTGTCAAGGACGCCTCTAGCCGCCGCCATCTGGCGCGGTATGCACGCGCTTGCAACACGGTGTGGAATTTCTGCGCCGCGACCCAGCGAGAAGCAGAGCGCCGTTGGAAAGCGGGCCGAAAAATCCGTTGGCCGACGGCGTTCGACTTGATCAAGCTCTGCACGGGCGCAGCCGCCGAAATCGGCCTGCATTCCGATACGGTCCAAGCCATCTGTCGCCAGTTCGCCGCGTCCCGCGACGCAAAACGCCGAGCGCCCAAATTCCGGGCGAGCTTCGGAGCCAAGAAAGCCTTGGGCTGGATTCCGTTTATCGAGCGGGCCGTTCGCGTCGACGGAAACGCCATCGTGTATCTCAAGCGCAAATTCTGCTTCTGGCGCTCGCGCGACATCGGCGGCGAAATCAAATGCGGCTCGTTCGTCGAGGACGCTCGCGGTCGATGGTCTGTGTCCTTCCAGTGCGAAGTTCCCGACAGTCTCCCGTGCGGCAACGGAGAGATTGGGATCGACCTTGGATTGAAGACCGTGGCCGCGATGAGCGACGGGACGAAAATCGAGAACCAAAAGCTTGTCGCGCGCTATGCTGGGAAACTGGCGCTCGCGCAGCGAGCCAGGAATAAGCGCCGGGTGTGTGCGATTCACGCCAAGATAGCCAACGCCCGCCGCCATCAATTGCATGTCGCGAGCACCAAGCTCGCGGATGCAAATTCGCTGATCGTCGTCGGAGACGTGAGTCCGGCCAAGCTCACCAAGACCAAGATGGCGAAATCCGTCTTGGACGCGGGCTGGTCGACGTTCAAGGAAATGCTGCGGTACAAAGCTGCCAGAAGGCGCGCGGTGTTTCTCGAAGTCTCCGAGCGATGGACTTCCCAAACGTGCTCGAGCTGCGGAAGCATTTCCGCCAGCAGTCCGAAAGGTATGGGCGCGCTTGGAATAAGACGCTGGGCCTGTTCTGAGTGCTTGGTTGAACATGATCGCGATACCAATGCTGCTCTAAACATTCTGCGCGTCGGGCTGGAACGTCAGCCTCTCGCTGGAGAAATCCCCGTCCTTTAGGGCGGGGAAGACGTTAATCTCAGAACGGTATCTCTGAATCATCAAGCGCACTCAGCTCGTCACGGCGAGTGAAATCGGTGCGCGGCTCCGCATTGTCGTTCGCCTCGTCGTGGAGATCGGTGATAAAGCCGCTCTTCGCGAACTG
>Ga0318562_10001062_pt1 | contig 12328 bp, 10 predicted proteins | sample GRESIP066b5f18_FD_203688 | JGI IMG/M metagenome (GOLD analysis project Ga0318562, IMG submission 203688) | Tropical soil microbial communities from Luquillo Experimental Forest, Puerto Rico - GRE.SIPMG.066b5f18 | ecosystem: Environmental > Terrestrial > Soil > Tropical forest > Bulk soil...
GTTTCCCCCGATATTTTCTGGAGGTCGCGGATGCTGATATGGCCCATCGTATTTACATATACCTGCATGTAATTGCTTGCAAGATGAGCCCGTTCCGACAGGCAGCGAAGCCGCCGTGCGGCTCGAGGTCTTTACTCCCAGAAGATCCGCAGGCCTGCAAGCAGGCCGAGAACTTCGTCGATCGCCTTGCCCTGATCTTGGATTCGATCGCCGATCACACCCACCGCCGTACCCTCGCCCGGTAGCGCTCATATTCGTCGCCAAAGGCGCGTTGCAGATGGGCCTCCTCGCGGCGGATGACGAACAGCGACATGAACAGGACCACCGGAATGAGGAGGAGGAGCGCCCAGAGCGAATTGGCGATGATGGCGATACCGGCATAGATGAGGGTCAGCGACAGATAGAGCGGATTGCGGGTGTAGCGGAACGGCCCCTCGGTGACGAGGTGGCTCGCCGCCCGGTCCGGCCGTACCGTCGTGCCGGCGGTCCGCATCGTGCGGATTCCCCAGACCGGACCGAGCGCGATGCCGGCTGCCAGGATCACGGCGCCGAGCGGCCAGGCGATGGCCGACGGCAGGAGATGAACCGGGTATGCCGCGCTGAGGAGAATGCCGACGACGAGGACGGCGATGTAGAGGAGCGGCGGCGGGAAGCGGATGCCGGGACCATCGTCATGATTCTCGAGTGCCATTTTGGTTCTCTCCTGTCGAGGCGACCAAAGAAATTTCGCGGTCATGTCACACCAAACACTGCTGCCTCGTCATGTCATCGCAACCACTTCACATGACGGAGAAGCAACGATGACATCCCGACTGAACCCCTTTGCCAAGCACTACAATCTCGTCAGATCGCTGATCGACTTCGGCAACGCTGCCCAGGACGGCCTCGACCCGGCGCTCGCGGAGCTCATCAAGATCCGCGCTTCGCAGATCAACGGCTGCGCGGTCTGCCTGGCCATGCATACCCGTGACGCCCGCAAGAACGGCGAGACCGAAGAGCGAATCTATCTCCTCGATGCCTGGCGCGAGTCGTCGATCTACACGGAACGCGAGCGTGCCGTGCTGGCATGGACCGACGCCGTGACACGCGTCACCGGTGGCGGCCCGTCCGACGAAGAGTATGAGGTCTTGCACGCCCACTTCAGCGAGGAAGAGCAGGTCAAGATCACGCTCCTCATCGGCGCGATCAACGCCTTCAATCGATTCAATGTCGGATTCCAACGCAAGCATCCAGGCTCGGCGGGACGGAAGGCCGCCTGATGGCCCTGGCATCGCAACGCGACGCAGGGGCTTCGTTCGATCCGCTGCGTCCGCAGCTGATCCGTGTCGCCTACCGCATGCTGGGATCGGTGGCCGAGGCCGAGGACGTCGTCCAGGACGCGTTCCTGCGCTGGCTCGACGCCGACCGCAGCGTCGTCCGCGAACCCGAGGCGTTCCTGCGTCGGGTGGTGACGCGGCTCTGCCTCGACGTCCTCAAATCGGCGCGCCGCCAGCGCGAGACCTATATCGGGCCCTGGCTGCCCGAGCCGATCGTCGATGCCGAAGCCGACGAGGTCGACGACGACGTGACCTTGCCCCTGATGATGGCGTTGGAGCGCCTGTCGCCGCTCGAGCGCGCCGCCTTTCTTTTGCATGACGTCTTCGGCGCGAGCTTCGACGAGATTGCCGAGACGATCGGCCGCGACCCGGCGACCTGCCGGCAGCTCGCGAGCCGCGCCCGCACCCACGTGCGGGCGGAGCGTCCGCGCTTTGCGGTTCCGAAGGAGCGCGGCCTCGCGATTGCCGAAGCCTTCTTCAAGGCGTCGCGTGCCGGTGACATGACAACGCTCCGCTCGCTCCTCGCCGCGGACGTCACCGTCCATTCCGACGGCGGCGGCAAACGGCCCGCGGCCAGGGTGCCGCTCAGCGGCATCGACGAGGTCGTGCAACTCCACACGTCGCTGGCCCGGCTGTTCGCCCAGACCATGTCGCGCATCGTCCGCTACGCCCTGATCAACGGCTTGCCGGGCTTCATCACGGTCGAGGCCGACGACACCCTGCAGACTACCGCCCTCGAAATCGTCGACGGCAAGATCGCCGGCATCTATATCGTCCGCAATCCCGACAAGCTCCGCCATCTCGGTGACGGCGCGGTGCATTGAGTGGCGATTGCAACAAGGCGACGAGGAAGGTGCATGACGACTGCCAAAAGCGAGACCATCGGATTCATCGGCCTCGGCCATATGGGCCACGGCATGGCGAAAAACATCGTCGACAAGGGTTATGCGCTCACCGTCATGGGCCGCAGCCGCCGCGCCCCGGTCGACGATCTGAGGGGTCGCGGGGCAGCCGAGGCGAAGAGCGCCGCGGAGCTCGCTACCCGTTCGACTATCGTCTTCCTCTGCGTCACCGGATCGAAGGAGGTCGAGGCGATCGTGCGGGGCGAATCAGGCCTCGCTTCCGGCCTGCGGCCGGGTTCGATCGTCGTCGATTGCTCGACCTCGGATCCCAATTCGACAATCGCGCTCGCTGCCGAGCTCGCGCCGAAGGGCGTCGATTTCGTCGACGCGCCCCTCAGCCGCACGCCAAAGGAAGCGTGGGAGGGCACGCTCGACACGATGGTGGGAGCGAGTGCCGCGGTCTTCGAGCGGCTGAAGCCGGTGCTCGCGACCTGGGCCGGGCGGATCGTTCATATCGGCGAGGTCGGTGACGGTCATCGGATGAAGCTCATCAACAACTTCCTCTCGCTGGGCTATGCGGCGCTTTATGCCGAAGCGCTGGCGCTGTCGCAGAAGGTCGGCATTACGCCGGCGCGATTCGACAGCGTCATTCGCGGCGGCCGGATGGACTGCGGCTTCTACCAGACCTTCATGCGCTGGACGCTTGCCGGCGATCGCGACGCGCACAAGTTCACGATCGCGAACGCCTTCAAGGACCTCCGCTACCTCGAGGCGATGGCGGACGCGGCCGGTATCCCCAACCCGATGGGCAACGCTGCCAAGAACGCGTTCGCAATCGCCCACGCCGCCGGCGCCGACGAGGACTATGTGCCGATGCTCGCGACCCATGTCGGTCGCGCCGCCGGCGTCGACCTCGCGCCAAAGCAGAACTTGGGTGACGCTTGTCCGTGACGGGTTGCACGCATCAATCTCGGCCTGAGCGCATGTGGTTCTAGTTTCGAGGGCGCGTGTAAGCGCTGGGGAGCTGGTTGATCGACCTGAGAACGTCGATGTAGCTCCGATCCATGTCGCGCAGCCTCTGCACGAGCGTCCGTATGAGCCGAAGGAGCTCGTCGGGATTGTGGCGGATGAGGCGTTTGAGCTCGTCCGGGTCGTACACGGCGCAGGTGGTTTCGGTTATCGCAACGGCGGTCGCAGACCGTGGAGCGTCATCGAGGAGGCCCATTTCTCCGAACAGACTGCCGGGACCGATCTCGGCGAGAGTGTAGGACTGGCCATCCTGATCGGCGCGGATTTCGACCGTGCCGGCTATGACGAGAAAGGCGCCATCGCTGCGGTCGCCCTGCGAGAATATGCGGTCGCCGCCACTGAACCTGACACGGCGCATGTCGAGTGCCTTCTGGAGTTAGGTGATCGCGCATGGCGGGCGCCATCGGCGCCGTGATGCGATTGCCCCGAACTATCTATGCGATCCGAACCGAGTGCGCCACATGAATGGCGCCTCCGGCGGCAAGTGTGACCGGAGGCACACCGCCCGGCAAGCTGCCACGGGGAAGCTCAGGCGCTGCACGCCGGCAAGACTGCGGAGGCGGCAACCGAGCAGATGCCGGAAGCTTTGGTCCGCTTCGATGAGACGATTTGCCGACCGTGCAAGCTCGGCGACCACGCCGGCCTGGAGCATGCCGGCTCCGGGCCGCAATGCCGATAGCAGCCGTGCGACCTCGCCGGACATGCCCACCGCAGGCGCAAAGCGCCGCAGCTCATTGGGACCCGCAAGACTCGGGTCGGCGGCACTGTTGCCCCGCCCGAGGTCGATCCAGATTAGCTCATGCCGCGATCCGCCTCGCCAGGCTGCACCAGCGCAATGTCGCGGCTCGCGGCCCAGGCGGCGATGTCTTCCCGCTTCAAGGCGGCGGCCATCAGATCGGGGAACTGGTCGGGCGTGCAGGCAAAGACCGGTGCGCCCATGGCCGCCAAGGCTCCGGCGTGGCGCGCGTCGTAAGCCGGTCGGCCATCGTCGTTGAGCGCGAGGAGCGCGATGAGGTTGACGCCTGATGCGACGAGCGCGCGGGCGCGCCCGAGCATCTCCTCGGCGTTGGCACCCTCCATGAGATCGCTGACGAGGACGAGGTGGGTCTTCGCCGGCTCAACGACGAGGTCGGCGCAATAAGCGAGCGCCTGGTTAATGTCGGTGCCGCCGCCGAGCTGGACGCCGAACAGCACTTCGACCGGATCGCCGAGGTCCTCGCTGAGATCAAGCACCGAGGTGTCGAAGACGATGAGCTTTGTCGCGATGGCGGGGATCGAGGCGAGCACTGTCGCGAAGATCGAGGAATAGACGACCGAGGTCGCCATCGAGCCGGACTGATCGATGCACAGGACGACATTCTCCATATTGGACCGGCGGGCATTGCGGCCGTAGCCGACCAGCCGCTCCGGCACGATCGTTCGATGGTCGGCCTGCCAATGCCTGAGGTTGCGCATGATAGTGCGCGGCCAGTCGATGTCGGACGAGCGCGGACGGCTGGTGCGCCGCTGCTTGTTGAGGGCTCCCCGCACCGCCTCGACCATCCGGCTCGCAAGCCGGGACATCAGCTCAGCGACGACCTTGCCGACGACCTCGCGCGCGGTGGCAATCGCCTTCTCCGGCATCGCCGAGCGGAGCGAGACGAGGTCGGCAACGAGGTGGACGTCCGGCGTGACGGCGGCGAGGAACTCCGGCTCGAGCAGCATCTGCTTCAGGCCCAGCCGCTCGAAGGCATCGCGCTGCATCACCTGGACGACGCTTGAGGGAAAGAACTCCCTGATGTCGCCGAGCCAGCGGGCGACTTGCGGTGCCGATCCGCCGAGCCCACCCCGGCGCTGCGCGCCTCGCCCTTTTCCCCGTCCCGGCTGATCGGATTCGCCCGGAGACCAGCCGCGCGCTCCCGGCCCGTAGAGGCCGCTCAGAGCCCGATCGAGACGTCGGTCGCGCTCGTCGAGGCCGCTCCCGTCCTCGCCGCCAAGAGCGAGGCGCCAGCGCCGCAGCCGAGCGGCTGTCATCGCGGCGGTGTCGGACGGCGTCGTCAAGATCGCGTCTCCCGATCAAGACCAAGAATAGTCAGGAGGAGCGGAAGTGCCGCCGCGAATCCAGGCGCGGTTTCCCCGGCGCGAGCCGGTCGCGGCGAACCCGCGTCGGGGAGATCGCCGGGGGCGACCACCGGCTCTCGGCTAACGGCGTCGAGCAAGCGGCGTCGCTCGGTGGCGTCGAGCGCGCCGAAGGCACGCCGCAGCATCGGCAGGAGATTGGTGAAGGTCTCCTCGTCGAGCGCGGTAAGCCAGTTGCTGGTCAGTGTACGGAGGTCGGCATCGTGAAGGAGGACCTGCCCGGTCTGGCCGAGAAATCCCTCCAGCCACCGCCCGGCGGCAAGCGGCGGCACGGCCGGCGACAGGGCCCGGGAGAGATGCGCCACGGCCGCCTCGACCATGAGAGCGCCGCGGTCATGGAGGCTGCGCACGGCAAAGCCACGGAGAAGCTCGTCGCCCTCGCCGTCGTTGGCGAGTCCTCCGAGGGCGCAGAGCCAAGCCTCGGTGGAGGCGGCGCGATCGAGGAGGGCGAGCGCCTGGTCGACGGCAACCAGCACGCTGCGCAGCGCTTCGGCTTCCGGCGGCTGCAACCGGCGGCAGGCGTGGACCAGCCCGGCGCAGACCGCCTCGACGAGACTGACAACGAGGAGGCGAAGCTCCACCACGGGAATCGCTCGCGCCGTGCCGTAGCGCAGGATGGCCGCGAGCGGCGGAATTGCGCCGGCCAGCGCCGCCACGTCGCTGGTGGCGACGGCACGCGCCTGCAGGAGCGATATGGCCGTGCGGGCCGCTTCATCGAGCCCGGCAAGCAGGCACCCGCGCACGATGTCCGAAAGATGCGCGAGCGAGGGCGCGGCCTGGGCGGCGGCGATGGTCGCATTGCCGGCGGCTTGCTCGATGGTGGTGCCGTGCACCAGGGCCTCGGCAAGGGCGACCGAAAATTCCGGCTCCCAGCGCAAAAGCCAATTCTCGCGAAACGTACCGCGGCTCGAACCCGCTCCCTGGAGGCACCCCCACGGCACCTTGATCATATCGAGCCGGTGAAGAAGAAGAGATTTGGCCAAGCCGCTCTCGGATCGAAGATCGAGCGAGATCTCTCGGTCGAGGGCTTCCGGTTTGAGCTTGAGCCGCTTCTGCCAGCGGGCAAGGTCGATCGCGAGCGGCATCTGCGGCACGCTCTCGTCGATCGCGCCGACGCCGCGGCCGGTAATCAACTCGCTTTCGATGACCGCCATCGGCGCCGCCTCGCCGAAGCAAAGCGCCGCGCGGCTGGCAGCCCGCATCTCCTCGAGCCCGGGCAGGGCGAGGTCGCGGATTCCGGCGAGCGCTTCCGCCAGCCGCGCCGCTTCGATCACCGATGCCGTCGATGCCGGGCGGCCGCTCCGGCGGAGAAGCTGCGCGACCCGCACCTGCCAACGCGCCGTGAAGCTCCGCGGCGAGAAGCTCGGCGCCGCCCCCTCGGGCCCAAACTCGCCCCAGACATGCGAGTACCAGCCGGGGGAAACGACGCCCGCGCCGTAGCCGCTTGCGGCGGCGAGCCTTGTCTCAGTCCAGGGAACCCACGTCACCGCGACTTTTGTCCTCGGCAGGCCTTTGAGGAGCTTGCGGTCCTCGGCCGCCGCACGCTTTTGCCGAAGAGCCGGCACGTGCCATGCTCCGCAGACGACGGCTACCGAGCCTTCCGCCTGCCGGAGCGCAGCGGCAATTGCAAGCCGCATATGCGCCTCACGCAATTCTTCGACCCGCTGATCCGCGGCGTCGAGTGACTGTAACGGATCGACTGCAGCGCGCAGCTCGGTCATCGCCGCCTCGATTGCGGCAAACACGGCCGGGCCTTGGCCACCCTGCTCAATTAGGGCGTTCCACCACGCCTCGCCGTCGTCATAGCCGGCGATTGCCGCAAGGTGGCCAAGAGGGTCGCGCCGAACCGCCGTGACGGGATCGGGCTCGGTTGCTGCGGCTTCCTCCGCGGCCGAGGCGGGCAAGGCCGGCGGTTCGCTATCATCGTCGGAGTCGTCAGGACGATGCTCGCGAGAGACGGCTCGCGTGGCCTCGGCCCGCATGGCCAGCTTGTGCTCGGCGGGAAAGTCGATGAAGCGGACCGGCCGCTCGCCGGCGAGTGCCCAGCGCAACGCCTGCCATTCCGGGGAGTAGGCGGCAAAGGGATAGAAGGCGGCGTTGGAGGGATCGTCCTGTCCGTAAACCAGGATGGCGACGGGCGGGACCATCTCCGGCGACCCGGCGTAGCGCAAAACCTCCGATGCGTCGGCCGGCCCCTCGATGAGCACGATCGCCGGGTCGAGTTGATCGAGCGCCGACAACAGACTGCGCGCCGAGCCCGGCCCGTGGTGGCGAATGCCAAAGATGGCGAGACGTTCGGCGGCGATGCTCACATGACCTCGCGGATAGCGGTATAGAGATCGGCCCAGTCCTGGCGCTCGCGCACCACCGTCTCAAGATACTCCTGCATCGCCACGCGGTCCTGCACGGGATCCTTGACCACGGCGCCGACGAGGTTGGCGGCAAGGCTCCTGGCATCAATCGCACCGGCGCCAAAATGCCCGGCCTCCGCCCAGGCGCCGATGGTCACGGCGATCGCCTCGGCGGTCGAGAGCGTGGCGGTCGGGCTCTTCAGCCGGAGCTTGCCGTTCAGCGTCTTTCCCTCACGCAGCTCCCGGAAGATGGTGACCACCCGGGCGATCTCGCGCTCGGCGGGCTCGATCTCGGGGAGCTGCAGGCCCGAGCCGATCTCGGCGACGCGCTTCAACACGATCGCGTGCTCCTCCTCGAGGCTTGCCGGCAGCGGCAGCACGACCACGTTGAAGCGGCGCTTCAAGGCAGAGGACAGCTCGTTGACGCCCTTGTCGCGGGTGTTGGAAGTGGCGATGAGATTGAAGCCGCGAACCGCCGACACGGAGCCATCGATCTCCGGAATCGGCATGACCTTCTCCGAGAGGACGGTGATCAGCGTGTCCTGCACGTCGGAGCCCATCCGCGTCAGCTCCTCGAACCGCACGATCCGCCCCTCCGCCATGGCGCGCATCAACGGCGTCGCCACCAGAGCCTCGCGCGTCGGGCCCTTGGCGAGGAGAAGCGCATAGTTCCAGCCGTAGCGGATCTGGTTCTCGTCGGTACCGGCCGTGCACTGGACGAGCATCTGCGACGACCCCGAGATGGCCGCCGCCAGATGTTCCGACACCCACGATTTGGCCGTCCCGGGGACGCCGAGAATGAGGAGAGCCCGATCGGTCGCCAGCGTCGCCACGGCGGTCTCGATCAGACGGCGGTTGCCGATGTATTTTGGTGCGATGGCCGCGCCGGATGGAGTGGTGCCGCCCATGAGGTAGGTGACCACGGCCTGGGGTGAGAGACGCCAGTTGGGCGGGCGCGGGCGCGAGTCGTCTGAAGTCAGGGCGGCGAGCTCAGCGGCGTAGAGCTCCTCCGCGGGCGCTCGCAGCTGCTCGCCACGGTCTGTCGCGTCGGGCGCGGTCATGACGGTTTCCCCCCTTTCTGCTTTCAGTCCCCTGGAGTCCTGACGACCCCGCTCAACGGAGCGTCGACACCGAGCCCGAGGACGAGGTCGGCAAACGCCCGCGAGGCCTGCGCAATGCCGGGTGCGGACGCGATCGTTTCGAGGAAAGCCGTCATTGCTGCCACCGAAAGCATCGCCGCGGTAAAGACAAGCGTGCCATCGTCCCTGCCCTTGTCGATGACCCGCGCTACGGCATCCTTCCAATTGGCGGAGGAGAGCACCTCGGCGGCGGCTTCTTCCGACAGGAGGATGCGAGAGCTCACGAAATCGAGCAGTTCAACGCCCGGCGGATAGCGATCGCCGGCGAGCAGCTTGAATAGCGTGAGCGTCTGAATAGTCGATGCATCGCCGTCTTCCACCGCTCTTGCGAGAAAGCCCGGCAAAGCGGCCGCCTCGTTCGGCAGCGCTCCAACCAGCTCTCGCACCGGTACGCCAACCTCGGCCGCAAGCTCACGAAGCGAGAACCCCTCGAATAGACCTCCTCGGCCCTGCCTCAGACCGCTGGCACCTGCGGGGGGAACGAAGGTGAGGGTGCCGACGGCCGACGCGATCCCGACAAGACGCAGGAGCTTGCCGGCAACGCCGCCGCCTTCGCGCTGAAAGCAGGCAGCGGCGGCAGCGAGCCGCTTGGTGCGGTCAGGCGCGCCGGGCACGCGTGCTCGCACGGACGCCGCAGCCGTTTTGACCATCTCAGAGCGGTCCACGGCGGCCCGCTCAATCAACGGCAAATCGTCAAGACTGATGCGAATCGCTAGCGCGTTCACAACATCAAGCCGGACAAGGGCGGGCAGCGAGGAGAACACAGTCTCGAGCACGGCGCGTGTACCCGCCGGATCGAGCGCCCGCCGTTGGCGAAGAAATGTCAGGCGGGCGACACTTGGCGCCTCCGTCCAGTTGTCTGCGGTGACTTCATGGCGCGGTCTGCCAGGACCCAAAGTCCAGCCATTGGCCTCGGCCAGAGCGACAAAGGCCCATTCCGCCGGACCAAGCTCATCGCCCTGTGGCTTAAGAACGGTCATCAGCCGAGGTAGATCGAATGGGTGATGCCTGAACCCGGCGGTGATGACGCGGCGTGCGGCCGCCAGCACGACGAGACCACCCCACTCTCTTCCAACGCTCTCCACGATCCGCACGAGAGCTCGGCGAGCCGGGTCCGGTACAATCGGGCGAGGATCGGAATGCAGGCGTATCGCCACTTCTGGGAGCGCCTGCTCAGCGGGAAAGGCGGGCCGCTCAAATCGGAGACGCTGGCCAGTGAGCGCGAGCAGCGGTAGCGCTGGCCCGGACAACTCGGTGGCGTCTGCCATCAAGGTCGCGAGTGCCGGCGGCACCACGAGCGGACGGCGGGCTGTTCCGACCAGGAGCGCCTGTCGCAGTCCCTCGAAGTCGCTGCCGGTCAAAACCTCCATCGGTCAGCTCGCGTACCACGGCCCGATCGCCGTCTGGGCGGCAAGCAATGATGCCGAGCGGCCGTCCCACGCTGCCAGCGCAGCGATGGCGCCGAGGCCGAGGAGAGGCAATGCGCGGTCGGTCTGGCTGGCATCGAGCGGCAGGATGACTCCTGCCCCATCTGCCAGGCCGAGGCGAGCGGTGTTCAGCGGGACGACCCTCACGCCGCCAGCCGCAACCGGCCAGAGCTCGATCCATGGCTTTTGTCCGGCGGCCGCGTCCCACCCCGCCAACCCTTGTCCCAGGCCTTCGGGCAGCGCTGGCCACGATCGGGCCCTGTCAGCCGGTGTCCTCGTCGCCAGCTGAGCGCGAAGCGGCGCGGCCGACGGGTAATAGACGACTTCACCCGAGATCACTTCGCCCGCGACAAATGGCGCTCCCACGTCGCCTGCCGATACCGGGACATAGTCGGTCAACAGCGCAAATCGAGCGCCGTCGGTTGGCGGCGTGGCGTCGAGAAGCCAAGTATCCAAACGGCGCAGGGCGTTCGGCTGCACACTGCTCCGGGTTGCGACCATGATCCAGGTAGAGGCGATGCGCACGGCATTCTCATCGGCGAGGAGCTCTTCCCGCCTCATGGTCCATCCTACCGCGCGGCGGACATCTTCCCGAAGACCGAATGGAAGGCGATCCCGGTTGCGGTACGCGGCGGAGATCAGCGCAAGACCCGCCAAACGCTCGATCACCAAGTCTTCACGGCTCGCCTCCGGCGTCTTGAACAGGTCGGCAACCAGCATGTCGAGGCGGTTGGCAAGGCCAGGGGCCTTACGGTCGACGAGGCGCGTCGACAGCGTGCGCACCCCCTCCCCGGCGCGCTTCCCAAACCCGGCCAGGCCCAGGCTGACCTGATCCGCGATCCAGCGGTCGAGCTCGTCCAGGCCGGCGAGAATATCCGCTTCCCGCTCCTCCTTGAGGCGCTGCCGCTGCGCCTCGCTACGGGCAGCCATCTTCGGATCGACACTTTGGGCCTCGGCGAGATCGATGCTCGCCATCGCCTCGGCGAGCGAGGCGCTGGGGGTTGGTTGTGCATCGGCCGCTGCCGCCGGTGGCGCCGCCGCCCGCTTGCGGCCGCGCCGCGCCTGCCAATCGAGCACCCAATCGGGCGGTGGCGATCGAGCGAAGGACCCCGCTGCAACGGAGGCCATCAGCATGAGCCCGAGCACGTGCTTGCAAGGCAGTTTCCGACTGGGGCAGGTGCACTTGTAGACGACCTCGCCGGCCGTCGCCGAGACCACGACCCGGTATGGCGCCGAGCCCGAGCCCTGACACTCACCCCAGATCAGCGCTTCGCCCTCGCCCCGCATAAGGACCGGCCAATTCACCGATTTCGCCAGTTTCAGCCCGGCCGAGAGCGAAGCCTGATCCGGCGCGAGCTGCTCGATGCGATCATGGCTCGGAAGGTTGGTCATGTTCTCCATCGATCAACGGCTAGCACAAACCAAGAACAAGGAGGAATCGTATCGGCCTTCTCCGCGTCGCCGAGGCCACCCTTCCAACCGCGCAGTCGCCGGAATGGCCTCTCCCGGCAACGCTATACTTTGCCGGGATTGGCAGAGTCTTACGCGTGATGGAACGGTTCGAGCGCAGGCATTATCTCTTGCTCCGCTTAAGCAGTGGACTGTCGTGTGGTTGAAGATCGGTTGGAGAACAGGAGGCCGGCAGGCGGGAGCCGCGTCGCCCTCAAGATCGACATCGCGGTCATCGGTGCCGGCCAAGGCGGCCTCTCCTCGGCTTATCACCTCAAGCGGCGCGGACTCGCTCCGGAGCACGGCTTTCTCGTTCTTGACCAGTCGCCGCATCCGGGCGGTGCGTGGCAGTATCGCTGGCCGTCGCTGACGCTGTCGACGGTCAACCGCATCCATGATCTTCCGGGCATGAAATTCTCGGAGGCGGTCGGCGGCGCGGACGACACGGTCGAGGCCGCGGTCGCGGTCCCAAGATATTTCGCGGCCTATGAGAAGGCGTTCGAGCTGCCGGTGCATCGGCCGGTCAAGGTCATCGTCGTCTGCGATCGCGGCGAACGCCTCAGGGTCGAGACCGATCACGGCCTCTTCGCAGCGCGCGGCATCATCAATGCCACCGGAACCTGGGAGACGCCGTACATCCCCGAGTATCCCGGCGCC
>Ga0318562_10001064_pt1 | contig 12311 bp, 10 predicted proteins | sample GRESIP066b5f18_FD_203688 | JGI IMG/M metagenome (GOLD analysis project Ga0318562, IMG submission 203688) | Tropical soil microbial communities from Luquillo Experimental Forest, Puerto Rico - GRE.SIPMG.066b5f18 | ecosystem: Environmental > Terrestrial > Soil > Tropical forest > Bulk soil...
TCTGTGCGCCCTGGGGGAGGACGAATTCGCCCTGGTGCCGCGCGCGGATACCGGCCGGGTGGTGCCGCTCGCCGTGAGCGTCCCCGCCCGGATCCCGGCCGGCCCGGTGTCGCCCGGGCCCGGGGTGGCTGGCGGCGACGGGCTGGCCGCCGTTCCGGCGGAGGGCCGGCCGGGCGGTCCCGGTGTCCCCGGGAACCCGCCGCGATGACCGGTGCCCCGGCGTTCCGCGCCGGCCGGATCTACCTGGGCTGGCAGTACGCGCTCGCTCATCCGGATCCCGGGCCGCCGCCCCGCCGCCCCGTCCCCACCGAGCAGGAGCAGCTCAGCCCCGGCTGGCTGGCCGCGCAGCGGCGCGAGGAGAGGCTGCTCACCCGCTACTGGAAGATGCTGGCCGGCGCCAGCCTGGCGGCGATCGCGCTGGTGCTCGCGCTCGGTGCGGCCGGCCTGCTCAACCTGGCGCTCACCGTGGCCGGGGCGGCCGTCTTCGCGGTCCTGGCCGGCCTGGCTGTGCGGGCCATCTGGCGCGGTGACCGGGACCTGCGGGCCCATGTTGCCGCGGAGACGCGCCGGGTCGCGGCGGCCCGGGCCGCCCAGCAGGGCCAGCTGTTCGGCCGGCTGGAGGAGCACGCGCGGCGGTTCCGCGACTGGCAGTCGTGCCAGCAGCTGTTCACCCGGCAGCCGCTGTGGTATCCGGTCTCGCTCCCGGACGGAATCGACCGGGTGGATGTCGCCGGGGGCACGCTGGCCGGCTGGTCCGCCCTGCTCACCATGACCGGCGCGGCCCGGCTGGCGGCCGGCGGCGAGGTGACCGTGATCGACCTGTCCGAGGGGGCCGTCGCCCGTGACCTGGTGGCGCTGGCCGGCCGGCTGGGCATCCGGCCGCTGGTGTGGGTCCTGCCCGGTGACCTGCCGCGGCTCGACCTCGGGGTCGGCATGCCCGCCGGACCGCTCGCCGACGTGCTGGCGGTCAGCGCGTCGGCCGGCCCGCCGGCCGAGGGCGCGGCCGATCCGGCCCGCGACCACGCGATCGTGGAGCGGGTGATCGGCGCTCTGGGGGAGGGCGCCGGAATCGCGAACGTCACCGCGGGCCTGCGGGCTCTCGCCCAGGTCGGCGACCCCCGTGACGACATCGAGGCGGGCCTGCTCACCGCCGCCCAGCTGGAGCGCGTCACCGGCCTGTTCGGCCGGGGCTCGGCCGACCGGGTGGTGATCGAGCGGGCCTGGGCGCTGGAGGCCCGGCTGCGGGCGCTGGACCGGCTCGGCTCGGCACCCGGCCCGCTTCCCCGCAGCGCGCTGCGGGTGATCGCGCTCGACCGCGGCGGGACCACGTTCGGCAACACGATGCTCGGGACCTACGTCACCGTGTCCCTCACTCACCTGCTCCGCCAGGCCCCGCCAGGCCGGCCGTGGCGGCATACGCTCTGCCTGGCCGGCGCGGACAAGCTCCGCGGCGAGGTGCTCGACCGGCTGTGTGACGCCTGCGAGAGCACCCGTACCGGGCTGGTGCTCGCCTACCGGTCGATCCCCGCCCCGGTCAGGGAGAGGATCGGGCGCGGGAACGCGGCCGTGGCGTTCATGCGGCTCGGCAACGCCGAAGACGCCAGGCTGGCCAGCGAGCAGATCGGGACCGAGCACCGCTTCGTGCTCAGTCAGCTCACCGACACCGTGGGCGCCTCGGTCACCGACACCTCGGGCTGGTCCTACACCAGCACGGTCGGGACCGCCGGCTCGGTGTCGGCTTCGGCATCCACCAGCCAGACCACCGGCCAGAGCCGGGGACGCGGTCACACCAGCGCCGACGCCGCGCCGTTCGGGGCGCGGACCGGGTCGGGCAGCCGGGAGCACAGCGCGTCCACCGGCACCAGCGATTCGGAGTCGATCACCGAGGGGATCAACACGAGCACCTCGTGGGGATGGAGCACGTCCACCGCGATCGGCGCGAACGAGTCGCTGGCCAGAACGGCGCAGCGGTCCCGCGAGTTCCTGGTCGAGCCGCATCAGCTGCAGCAGCTGCCGCCGAGCGCGGTCATCGTCAGCTACGCCTCCGCCGGGGGGCGCCAGGTCGTGCTGGCGGACGCCAACCCGGCGATCCTGGTGCTGCCGACGGTCAGCGCGCTGAGCCTGGACGAGGCACGGCAGGCCGCGGCCGCCGGCCCCGGGGCGTCTTCAGCGGGCGAGCCGCCGGCGGAGGCGGCCCATCCGGGCAAGGCGGGCTCGTGGCAGGCGCCGGCCGTCGTCCCCGCCGACGGTGACGACGGCCGTCCCGCCGTCGGTGACGACGGCCGTCCCGCCGTCGGTGACCAGGACCGTCCGGAAGACGGTGACGAGGAGCGTCCCGCCGGCGGTGACGAGGACCGCCCAGCCGGCCCGCGGGCCCCGGTCAGCTGGCGGTCGAAGAAGGGCAGGCCCCCGCCGAACCTCGGGCCGCCACCGGAACCGCTCGACTGGCGCACCCACGACACTGAATGACGGCGGGCCCAGGCGCGCGGTGGGTGGCTGCCCGGCGGCCCGGTGGGGCAGGATGCGGGGTATGCCCACCCACGTCGCGCTGCTGCGTGGCATCAACGTCGGCGGCAACAACAAGATCGCGATGGCGGACCTGCGTGATGTGGTGGCCTCGCTCGGCCATACCGAAGTCTCGACCTACATCCAGAGCGGCAACGTGCTGTTCACCGCGCGCGAGGGGCCGGCCGCCGCGACCACCGCCCTGGCGGCCGATCTGGAGCGGGCCATCGAGAAGGCCTTCGGCCTGCGGCTGCGGGTGGTCGTCCTGTCCCGCGCCGAGCTGGCCCAGGTGATCAGCGACAATCCCTATCAGGCCGAGCCGAACCCCAAGTGCGTGCACGCGATGTTCTTTCCGGCCGAGCCCGGGGAGCAGGTGCGGGAGTCGGTGGCGGCGGCCGGGCAGCAGGCGGCGGCCAAGGGGGGCCGCGACGAGGCCACGGTGGTGGGGCGCACCCTGTTCCTGCACACCCCGGACGGCTACGGGCGCAGCGAGCTCGCGGTCCGGCTGTCCCGGGCCCGCGGCCCCGTCGCCGACGGCACCGCGCGCAACTGGGCCACCGTGACCAAGCTGCTCGCCCTGTGCGACTCCTGATCGTGTGCTGCGGCCCTGACCGGCCGTGGCGCGCCGGTGTTCCAACCGGGCACTCTGCCCACACCAGTCTCATCAGCCAACCTGGTCACGCCAGCCTCAGTCCACCGCGGTGCCCAAGGCGGTGGGTTCCGTGATCATGGTCGCGGGACTTGTTCCGGATTTCATCTGCCATCCCGATATTGCGCCGTGTGGTGGTACCGGACCAGCCCGCCTGGTAAGCACTCAGTGTGACCACAATTCCCCTCTTGGGTGACGGGGCCGCCGGCCCGTGGTTCCGGGTCGTGTCCCTCACGGCCCCGCGGCCCGCGGGCCCGGCCGAGCAGGACTTCGTCAGCATCCTGCCCGCCGCGCTCGCCGCGGCCGGCCAGGGCCGCCCGCTCGTGGCTGGCTGGCTGTGCCGGGGCGCCGGCTCGCCGCTCGAGCTGATCACCAACGCCGCCATCTCCGAGCCGGTCCCGCCACCCGCGCCGTTTCCCCCGGTCGGCGCACCGCCCTTGCCACCTCCGCCCGGCGCACCGTCCTCGCCGCGCTCATCGGGCCCGCCGGCCGCACCGGGCGCGCACCCTTCCCTGTTACCGCCGCACGCCTCGCCGGGCGCCGGGCTCGCGGCCGGCCAGGCGCTGCTCTACCCGCCCGGTTCACGGGGCGTTCTGGCCCGGCCGGGCTGGCTGGAAGCCTGGGACAGCCTGGTGTGGGTGCTCTGCCCGGGCCGCCAGGCCCCGCCGCTGGCCGATGCCGCGGCGCCGGAGCCGCCGCGCGAGCCGCCCCGGCCGTCCCAGTTCGAGTCGGCGCTCGCCGCGCTCATCGGCAGGCCTTTCGGCTGGCTCGTGGTGGCCGAGCCGACCGGCCTCCTCGACGCCGAGATCGCCGAACTGCGCACCGAGGTGAACGTGCTCCGCCGCCATGACGAGGAGCAGTCCCGGTTCGGCGCCGAGCGCACCGGCCGCCGCCTGGCGGAACTGGACGCGTTCCGTGAAGCGGGCCTGTGGCACGTGCGGGTCCTGGCCGGCGCCGCCACCGAGGCGGACGCCGCCCTGCTGGCGCCGGTGCTGGTCGGGTCGGTCGATGTGAGCCACCACCCGTACCGGCTCGTGACCGGCCGGGAGGCGTACCGGCTGGCGGAAGCGCTGCGGGCCACGGCGGCGGACCTCCAGGGCGAGGCCCAGGCGCCGTTCACCACCACCGCGGGGGTGCTGGCCGCGCTCACCGGCCTGCCCAGCCTGGAGCTGCCGGGGCTCCGCGTGGTCGAGGCCGGCCACTTCGACCTGACCAGCGAGACGGGGGAAGCCGCGGGGTGCGCCGCCGGCGCCGCTGGCCGACGGCCGCAGGCCGGACCGGGTGGACATGAGGGGCGGGACGGCCAGGCTGGCCGGGCCGCGGGTCCGCTCAGCCTCGGGGTGATCCTGGACGGGCTGGACCGGCCGGTGGGCGAGTTCGGCGTGCCGCTGGCGACCCTGAACCGGCATGCCCTGGTGACCGGCGCGACCGGGGCGGGGAAATCGCAGACCGTGCGGCATCTGCTGGAACAGCTCACCGGGGCCGGGCTGCCGTGGCTGGTGATCGAGCCGGTCAAGTCGGAATACCCGGCGATGGCCGGGCGGCTGGCCGGGCCTGGCCAGGGCGAGAGCGCGGCGGTCACGGTGATCAATCCCGCCGACCCGGCCGCGATCCCGTTCTCGGTCAACCCGCTCGCGCCCGAGCCGGGCTACCCGGTGCAGGCGCACATCGACATGGTGCGCGCCCTGTTCCTGGCCGCGTTCGACGCCGACGAGCCGTTCCCGCAGATCATGTCCCAGGCGCTGCAGCGGGTCTATGAGGAATGCGGCTGGGACGTGGTCACCGGCGGGCGTGTCCCCGGCGCGGCCACCGATCCGGTCGTCCCCACCCTGGGCCGTCTGCAGCGGGCCGCCCTCGCGGTGATCGAGGAGGTGGGATACGGCGCCCAGTTACAGGCGGACGTGCGCGGCTTCGTGGACGTGCGCCTGCGCTCGCTGCGGATCGGCTCGGCCGGGCGCTTCTTCGAGGGCGGCCACCCCGGTGACGTCGCGGCGCTGCTGGGCCGCAACGTGGTGCTCGCGATCGAGGACGTGGCGAACGACGAGGACAAGGCGTTCCTCATGGGCACGCTGATCATCAGGATCGTCGAGCACCTGCGGTTGCGGGCCAGGGAAGGGCGCCGGGAGGCGCTGCGGCACGTCATCGTCATCGAGGAGGCCCACCGGCTGCTCCGGTCCGGCCGGGAAGGCCGGGCCAGCGCCCACGCGGTGGAGTTGTTCGCCAGCATGCTGGCGGAGATCCGCGCCTACGGCGTGGGGCTCGTGATCGCCGAGCAGATCCCCGCCAAGCTGCTCCCCGACGCGGTCAAGAACACCGCGCTCAAGGTGGTGCACCGGCTTCCCGCGCGGGACGACCGCGACCTGGTCGGCGCGGCCATGAACCTTGACGAGGACCAGTCCCGCCAGGTGGTCTCGCTGCCGCCGGGTGTGGCGGCCGTCTTCGCGGACGGCATGGACCGGCCGGTCCGGGTCCAGGTGCCGTTCGGCGGGCACCGGGAGCAACCGCGGCCGGGCCCGCCGCCACCGCTGGCCGCCCGGCGGGGCCCGGCCTGCGGTCCCGTCTGCACGGGCGGGCGCGCCTGCACCCTGCTGGAGATGCGCCGCGCCGAGCTCCTCGCCTCCCCGGGCGTGGCGGGAGAGCCGGGCGGGCCCGCCGAGCCTGGCGCGGCCTGGCTCCGGCTGTGGGCGCAGACGCTGGTGCTGGCCTTCCTCACCAACCATGCCCGGCCGGCCGTGCCGGACCGGCTGCGCCGCTGGTGGCCCACCCTCGATCGCCGGTTGCGCGAGTGCCTGCTCGCGACCGTGGTCGACCGGGCGGTCCGGTCCCGGGCGCTGGCCGTCCGGACCTGCTACGACCCGGCGGCCCTCGCAACGGCCGCGGCCGGCGCCGGGCGGCACATGCTCGACCAGGGCACCGGTGAGGGCGGGCCGCCGGGCCCGGACTGGGTGATCCCGCAGGTGCGCTGGCTGCACGAGTTGGAGCGGGTCTGCCCGCTGGCCGGCCCGGCCCCCGATCCGGCCGGCCGCGCGCCGCCGCCCCGCTTCGGCCTGCCCGGGCTGGCGGGCTGGCCGGGCATGCGGGTGGGGCACCGGCTGCGGGCGCTGCGCCGCCACCCGCTGTCCACCGAGCTGCCGGGCAACCGGGTGCTGGCCTGGACGGTGCTGCTCGGAGACGACGACCAGGGCGGTTTCATGCGGGACCTGGCCACCGTGGGGGTGGGCCTGGAGGCCGGGCCGCGCCTGCGCCGGGCGGCCGGCGCGATGGCGGCGGGGGCCTGGCTGGAGGTGGTGCTGTCGTGGCCGCGCAGGTTCGTGGACCCGCCATGACCAGCGGCCGGATAGCATCGTCGGCCATGGGCAAACTTCCGCTGCGCGCGCGCCTGGCCACCACCATCGGCGGCGCCGCCGGGAGGATGTCACGCCTGGCCGGCCGCGGGGACGGATCGGTGATCGGCGGGGTGATCGGGCTGCGGGTGGAACCCGACCTGCTGGCCCTGCTGGCGGCGGACCGCCGGGTCGTCCTGGTGACCGGGACCAACGGCAAGACCACCACCACCCGGCTCATTACCGCCGCACTCGGCGCGCTCGGGCAGGAGGTCGCCTCGAACGCGTTCGGCGCGAACATGGAGGCGGGCCTGACGGCGGCGCTCGGCCAGGCGCCCAACGCGTCGATGGCGGTGCTGGAGACCGACGAGAAATACCTGCCAACCGTGCTCGCGGCGACCAAGCCACGGGTCGTCGCGCTGCTGAACCTGAGCCGTGACCAGATGGACCGGGCGGCGGAGATCTGGCTGGTGGCGCGGAGGTGGCGGGAGGCGCTCGAGTCGGCCCCGGACTGCCGGGTGGTCGCCAACGCCGACGACCCGCTGATCGTGTGGGCGGCCGAGAGCGCGCCGGACGTCGTCTGGGTGGCCGCCGGCCAGCGCTGGCACGAGGACTCGTGGTGCTGCCCGCGGTGCGGCTCCCACCTGTCCCGGGACGAGCTCGGCTGGCGCTGCGGCGAGTGCGAGTTCACCAGGCCCCCGGCCCGGTGGGTGCTGGAGGGCAGCTCGGTGATCGACTCCCAGGGGCGGGTGCACGAGCTCTCACTGTCCCTGCCCGGCCAGGCCAACCGGTCCAACGCGGTGATCGCGCTCGCGGTGAGCGAGGTGTTCGGGGTCCCGCCCGCCCAGGCCCTGCTCCGGCTGCGCGACGTTGCCTCGGTGGCGGGCCGCTACACCCTGGTGGAGCGGCGCGGGCGGCAGGTGCGGCTGCTGCTGGCCAAGAACCCGGCCGGCTGGCTGGAGGCGTTCGACGTGCTGGATGAGCCGCCGGTCCCCGTGCTGCTCTCGGTCAACGCCAGGGAACCCGACGGCCGGGACACCTCCTGGCTGTGGGACGTGGACTACCGGGTGCTGCGGGGCCGGCCGGTGCTCGTCACCGGGGAGCGCCAGCTCGACCTGGCGGTCCGGCTGGAGGCGGACCTGGTGCCGTTCGAGCTGGCGGACGGGATCGACGAGGCGGTGGACCGGGTGAACGGCAGGCTTGACGTGATCGCCAATTACACGGCGTTCCAGCAGATCCGGGTCGCCCTCGGCCGGGCGGCCTGACGTGGCGGCCGGCCTGCCCGCGGCCCGGGGCGCGCACACGCGGATGCCGCGCGGCCCGAGCAGCCTCCGCCTCGTCTGGGTCTACCCGGACCTGCTCAGCACGTACGGGGACCGCGGGAACCTGCTGGTGCTCGAGCGCCGGGCCCGGCTGCGCGGGCTCGACGTCGAGGCGGTGATGGTGAACGCCGACCAGCGCGTTCCCCAGCACGCCGACATCTATCTCATGGGTGGCGGCGAGGACCTGCCGCAGATCCTGGCCGCGCGCAGGCTCCGCGCCGACGGCGGGCTGGCGGCCGCGGCCCAGGGCGGCGCGGTCATCTTCGCCGTGTGCGCCGGCTACCAGCTGCTCGGGATGGAGTTCGGCGGCGAGAACGGCCAGCCGCTGCCGGGCCTGGAGATCCTGAACATCCGCAGCGGGCGCGGCCAGCGGCGCGGGGTCGGGGAGATCCTGGCCGACGTGGACCCGTCACTGGACGTGCCCCGCCTGACCGGATTCGAGAACCATCAGGGCGTGACCCGGCTGGGGCCCGGGGTGGCGCCGCTGGCCAGGGTCGTGGCCGGGGTGGGCAACGGCGACGGCACCGAGGGCGCGCTCGCGGGCCGGGTGGCCGGCACCTACCTGCACGGCCCGGTGCTTGTGCGCAACCCGGGCCTGGCCGACCTGCTGCTGACCTGGGCGGTGGGGGCGCTGCCGCCGCTGCCGGCGGGCGATGAGGAGTGGACGCAGCGGCTGCGCGAGCAGCGGCTGGCCGCCGTCGCCGGGCCAGCGGAGCCCGGCTGACCGCCGCGGCGTCAGTAGACCAGGGCCTGCGTCCCGTCGGCGGTGACCTCGGCGACGAAGGTCGCCGCCCCGCTGATCCGGATTCCGTCGATGACGTCGCCGGGGCCGATGTCCCGGCGCGCGGCGCACTGCGTGCAGAGCGTCACCTGCCCGCCGGCCACCACGCTGGCCAGCAGGTCCGCCATCGGCGGGGAGTGCGGCAGCACGATGTCGTCGGCCCGGCCCGGCAGCGCGAGCCAGGCGGCCTCGGCGGCCAGCCAGAGCGACACGGCGACGCCGCTGGCGAGCGCCGTCGCGGCCACGGTCAGCGCCTGGCCGCAGCGCTCGGGTTCGTCCTTGCCGGCGGTGACTTTGATGACCAGGGTGTGGGCTGCCATGGTCGCACTGTAGCCCGCGCCGGGATGCCGCGGCGGCCTGGCCGCCGAGCCGGGGCCGGCCACGCCGGGGCCCGCTCGCGGCCGCTGGCGCGGCATGTCGCGCCGCCGCCACCGGAGCGCGCCGATGCGGCTGCGTAGACTCGGCACATGCAGGGGATGGTCAGCGGGGTCATAGTGGTGGCCGCGTTCGCCGCGGTCGCGTGGGCGGCGGGCTTTGTCGCCGTGCGGCTGTACCGGATGAGCCAGCTGGCCCGGTCCGGCGGACCGGACATGGCGGTGGCGGACGGGGCCAGTAGTGCCAGTGAGGCGCCTGATGCCTGAGAGGATTCTGGAGCCGCATCCCGACCTGGCTCCCCTCACCTTCCTGCTCGGCCGCTGGGAGGGCGTGGGCGTCGGCGGCTACCCGACGATCGAAAGCTTCCGCTTCGGCCAGGTACTCACCTTCAGCCACAATGGCAAGCCCTACCTCATCTATGTCAGCCGGAGCTGGCTGCTCGACGCCGACGGCGTGCCCGGCCGCCCGCTGGCGATGGAGACCGGGTTCTGGCGGCCGCAGCCCGAGGGCCAGGTCGAGGTCCTGCTGGCCCACCCGTCCGGGATCACCGAGATCTACCTGGGCGAGGTGACCGGCTCGAAGATCGAAATGGCCACCGACGTCGTGGCGCGCACCTCCTCGGCCAAGGAGGTGACCGCTGGGCACCGGCTCTACGGCCTGGTGGGCGCGGATCTGGCCTACGCCTACGACATGGCGGCGGTCGGCCAGCCGCTGCAGCCCCACCTGTCGGCCCAGCTCAACCGCACGGCCGCGGCGTCCTGAACGTCCTGGCCCGCCCCTCGGACAGCCCGCTGACCAGTCATTTTATGGCGGCGGTGGCGCAATGCCGCGGTCACGCTTCTCGCATCGTGCGCCCGGCGCCGCGGTAATAACCGCAATGGTGCGCCAGAACTGAAATCCGCGCCCGGCTCGCGGGCGGGGCGGCACGGCCAGCGGGCCGCCGCCGGCGGTGATAACGGCCAGGGCGGTGATGCGCCGAAGGTGGCGAACCGGCCGATCTGAGGATTTTGGCCATGCCGCTGAAGGCATTCTCATAGTCTGTAGGCCGGCGGGAACAGCGCCAATCACTGTAGCTTGATTACCGCGCTGCGCCACCACGGCGCCACCTGCAGTAATCATTCTTAGTGAGTAAACGGGTCACGTACCCATGCAACTCGTCTTTAAACATAGACTTAGGCGAGCATCAAATGGAGCAAAAACCTCACCACGACCCTGGCTACGCAATAGACACGCCTGTAACTGCCTCGCGGGAAAAATGCCGGCGTTTTCGCCGGACCTGCCCATGCGCCGCAAACATGATTGTTTATGATCACCTAGTGGCTAGCTGACTGGGAGGCATTGGCTAGCCGAGTAGGAGCGGAGGAGAAAGCACGTGACATCCCGCTGCACCCTCTCCGGGCGGGGGCCGGAGGTGACCTTACAAGCTTCACGCGCTAACTAAGGCGGTCCCGGCCATGTGTTCGCAGCACGCGGCCGGGACCCTTGTCGGACCTCAGGAGGAACCCCGACATGTTCAGTATTCCAGTTGTCGGACTTGCAAAGTCCCTGATGGTGGTCACGATTTCGCTGCATCCGGCGACGGCCCACCACCAGACCTACACCGTCAAGGCGGGCGACACGCTGACGGCGATCGCGGCCCGTGAGTACGGGCACGCGGCCGACTGGCCAGCCCTGTGGTGGGCCAACCGTCACCAGGTGTCCAACCCGAACATGATCGCGGTTGGCCAGCGGCTGCAGCTGCCGGGCTCGCATCAGGTGACATCGACGATGGCCCACGCCGCGATGGCCGCGATCCCGGCGCCACCACCGCCGCCAGCGGCCCCGGTGGCTGTTCCCGTGGCTCCCTCGACCGGCACCGTGCCGGTGGCCACGGCGCCCGCGCCCGCCCCGGCGTCGTCGGGCGGCGTGAACTGGAACGCCATCGCGCAGTGCGAGTCCGGCGGTAACTGGAGCACCAACACCGGCAACGGTTTCTACGGTGGGCTCCAGTTCACCCAGGGCACCTGGCTCGCCAACGGCGGCGGCCAGTATGCCTCGTCCGCCAGCCAGGCCACCGCGGCGCAGCAGATCGCCGTGGCCAACAACGTGCTGGCCAGCCAGGGCATCGGTGCCTGGCCGGTGTGCGGGGCGAACGGCTAACCAAGGCCGTCAAGGCGTCACCCGCCTGCACCTGGCGCAGTCCGGCCGGGGCGGGCGGGTGACGCCGTTTCATGGGCGGCCGTCTCTATGGGCGGCCCGCGGGAGCGGAAGCGGTGGAAAGTAAAGCCCCCGGGCCTCTCCCGTACGGCCATACGCCTGGCATCCGCATGGAGCTCATGACACGTGCGCCGCACGCACGGTCATCCGCGCCGGGATGCGAGGCTGGCCACGCGGGGACCGGCTGGACAAGGCCGGTCAGCCCGGGGGCTCGGTGTCTGCCGTGTATTCGCCGGCCGCCGCCTTGCGGCGTGCGGGCCACGCCCCGAGGGCGGGCCTGCGCGGCCGATGATCGCACCGCCGGGCTTGCGCCGCGGCCGGTGCACCGGCGGGACGGCGGCTAGCTGACAGCCACCTCGCGAGTCCTACTGCTATGCATGCTGTTGGACCACCTCCTTTCCCGCGTTGGCCGCAGGCTATGTCAGGTGGCCGATGAAGGGCAAGCGAGTTGTCCGCCAGCTGGACGGTCATGCCCGTCGGCTGGGCAGATGGTGGCGCTCATGCCCTAGTCTCGGGGCCATGACGCAGGCGTGGGACAAGGAGCTGCGGGCCCGCGGCTACCGCGTCACGCCCCAGCGGCAGCTGGTGCTGGAGGCCGTCACCAAGCTCGAGCACGCCAGCCCCGAGGAGATCTGGGAAGACGTGCAGCAGACGGCCAGCGGGGTGAACATCTCGACCATCTACCGGGCGCTGGAACTGCTGGAGCAGCTCGGCCTGGTCACCCACACCCATCTGGGGCACGGCGCCCCCCGCTACCACCTGGCCGCGGAGGCGGATCACGTGCACCTGGTCTGCGCCAGCTGCGGCCGCATCACCCAGGTCCCCCCGGCCGCGGTCGAGGCGCTGGTGACGGCCCTCGACGACGACCATGGGTTCCAAACGGACGTCGGGCACCTCACCGTTTTCGGCCGCTGCGCTGCGTGCCGGGCCAGCGAAGACGCTGGCCCGACCGCGTAGCCTTGAGTCATGGAATCCCCGCTCCTGGCCCAGACCGGGGCCGTGCCCGCGCAAGGGCCCGACACCGGGGTTGCCGCGCACTACGGCGACCCGTTCGCCGAGCAGCGGGCGCTGGCCCGCTCGGCGGGCGTGGTGGACCGGTCGCACCACGGCGTCCTGCGGATCACCGGCGAGGACCGGCTTTCCTGGCTGCACAGCCTGAC
>Ga0318562_10001065_pt1 | contig 12300 bp, 7 predicted proteins | sample GRESIP066b5f18_FD_203688 | JGI IMG/M metagenome (GOLD analysis project Ga0318562, IMG submission 203688) | Tropical soil microbial communities from Luquillo Experimental Forest, Puerto Rico - GRE.SIPMG.066b5f18 | ecosystem: Environmental > Terrestrial > Soil > Tropical forest > Bulk soil...
CCAGGAACCAGTTACTCAACCCCGCATGGAGTGGACCGCGGCCTGGCTCGGAGGCGGTGGCGAGCGCACGCCCCGCCGCCTGACGTTCGGCGAGCGCTTGGCTCAGCTCATGGGCAATCTGCGGCCGCGCCTCGAGGATCGGCATGAGATCGGCCTTGGCGAGCTCAAAGACGGTCGTGGTCGCGAGCGCCGTGATGTTTGCGCCCGCCGGCGATCCGGTCAGCATGCCGACCTCGCCGTAATGGTCGCCCGGCCCGAAGCGCAACGGCTCGCGCTCGATGCCGCCGGCAAAGCTCGTGACCGAGAGGACACCGCGGCCGACAATAAAGAGCGACGACAGCACCGTCTCCTCGGTCACGACGACCTCGCCCCGCTCATGCACCTCCTGCTTGAGCTTCTTCGCGATCGCCTCGCGCTCCTCATGCGTCAACGCGGCGAAGAGCGGCACGATGCCGAGCACCCTCTCGGGCGCGCTCGGCGAAGGTGAGGCAGGCTCGCGGCTCTCGGGCGCCGGCAGCGGCCGGTCTTTCGCTGGCGCGAGGCGGATGCCGGATACGGCGGCATGACGATAGATCAGGTCGAGCAGCTCGTTATGTGCCGAGACCGTGACGCCGAGCCCCTCGACATAGGCCGTCACCTCATATTGCGTCTGCCCTTCGTCGATCGCGGCGACCTTGATTGTCGGCTGCGGCACGGTGAGGATGGGCTTCGCGTTCAGGAGCGCAGCCTCGATCACCTCGATCCCGACCGCCGGCGGCGAGACGAGCCGGACCGTCGCCTCGATGCCGTGAATGCTCGAGGGGAAGTTCAGGTTCACGATCTTGGCCTTGGCGATGGTGCTGTTCGGCAGGATGGCGAGATCGCGCTTCCCGGTCAGCACATGCGTCGCCCGCCAGTTCATCTCGACCACTTGGCCTTCTGTCGTGCCGTCGATATTGATCTGGTCGCCAGTGCGGAACGGCCGGCTGAAGCTCAGAACGAGGCCCGAGAAGACGTCGTTCAAGGTGCTCTGCAGCGCAAGACCCAGAATGATCGCGATGGCGCCCGAGGTCGCGAGCAGCCCCTGGATCGGCAGGTTGAACACATTGGCGATGATCGCGAAGATTGCCGCGAGATAGATCAGCGCCGACAGAAGGTCGCGGATGAGCTTGCCCTCGCGCGGCCGGCTGTCGAGCACGATGATGCTCGAGACCACAGCGACCAGGAACCAGGCAGCCCATAGCCACCAGGCGACTTTCAGGACGCCGATGATCGTATCGCGGAGCGGCATGCCGCTCGATTGCAGCGGCTGATAGGGGACAATCCCGCCCTGCAGCATGAGCACGGTCAGCAGGAGCAGGAACACCACGCGCGCCACGGCGCGCCAGCTCGGATGCTGGCGAAACAGCAGCCGGCTGACGAGCGCCCCGATCGCGATGACAAGGAATCCCCCCGCGAGCGGATCCCTCGCGAGGGCTACAGCGTACTCGCTCCAATCATTCATGCCATGTCCCTGGCCTGCGGCCCTGCGTCACCCCGTGCGCGTGGCAGCTCCGGGCGTCGGTACAGATTGAGCCGATTGCGCCTTGGCGCGCAACTCGAGAAGCCCGAGCAGCACCTCGTCGCGCTCGGCGGCGAGATCGTCGATCCTGCGCGAGCCGATCTCCGCATGCACGCCGTCGATCAGCATCTTCTGCACCTCGGGCGTCAATTGCGGCGAGCCGAGCACCTTCCACCAGGCCGTCATGGGGCCGGTGAATTGCTGGAAGAAATGCTCGATGCCGCCCTCACCGCCGCCGAGATGGTTGAGCATCACTTGACCCATGATGCCCCAGCGCAGCCCTGGCCCCCAGCACAGGGCTGTATCGACATCGGCGACCGAGACCACGCCCTCGGCGACGAGATGATAGACCTCGCGCGCAAGCGCCGCCTGCAGCCGGTTCGCCACATGGCCGGGGACCTCCTTGCGCAGCCTGACGGTGCGCTTGCCGATCGCGGTGTAGAACTCGGCGGCCCGCTCGATCGTCTCTTCCGAGGTCTTGGCCCCGCCCACGATCTCGACGAGCGGGACGAGGTGGGGCGGGTTGAACGGATGGGCGATGACGCAGCGCTCGGGATGGGCGGCACAGGCCGACTGGATCTCGCTCATGGTGAGCCCCGACGAGCTCGACGCGATCATCACGTCGGGGGGGATGAGCGCGTCGAGCTCGCCATAGAGCTTACGCTTGAAATCGATGCGCTCGGGGCCGTTCTCCTGCACCAAGTCGGCGCCGCGCACCGCGGTTGCGAGATCGGCAACGAATGTCAGGCGCGATCGCGACGCGCCGGGCGAGAGGCCGAGCCTTTCGAGCGCCGGCCAGGCGGCGTCGACGAAGCGCTTGAGCGCGGCCTCGGCGCCCGGCGCGACATCGGTCGCAGTGACGTCGAGCCCTTTCGCCAGGAATTGCGCGGTCCAGCTCGCGCCGATGACGCCCGTGCCGATTATGGCGATGCGGCGGATGGGCTTCGACATGATCAGCTCTCCTTCGAGGTTATGTCCGCATAGGCGACGCCGGTGAGATTGCCTTGGGCGAAGAGCAGCACCCGCTCCTGCGAGCCGTCGAGCTTCGCCTCGTAGAGGGATCCTGCGAGATCGGTCACGAACATGCGATTGCCCGGAACATCGAGAGCGATGCCGATCGCTTCCATCAGATGCGTCACCACGATCTCTGGCGCATCGCCGGGACCACGCTTCACATCGATCGGCGCCCGGTTGACCGTGTTGCCGCGCGGGGGATCGCCGCGATCGGTCCAGTAGAGCACGCGATGCTCGAGATCGAGCTCGAGATCGATCGGTTCGGGGAGCGCATCGAACACGGTCTCGATGTCGCTGCGATTCGCGGCGCTTTCGCCCTTCGGGATCTCGACATTGGCACGGAAGATGCGACCGAGCCCGGCATTGTCCGGCCCCTTCTGGGTCCAGTAGATGTGCCGGCGCTTATGGTCGATGGTGATGCCGACGCACCATCTCGTCTGGTCGCGCCGGTCGGCATCGCCATGCCCGCTCTCGACGAGCGTCTCGATCTGCGATCCGTCGAGATTGGCGCGCATGACGCGCATGCCCTCGCGGTCACACCAGTAGAGCTTGCCGTTCTCCTTCTCGAGATGGATCTGCTTCGGAGTGAAGGTCGAGCCCTGCGGAATGATGACGGTGCGATTTCCGCCGTCGAGATCGGCGCGCTCGATCGACCCGTCATTCAGGCTCGGCACGCCCATATTGGTCCAGTAGATATGCCCCGCCTCGACATCGACGACGATGCCGTCGCAGAGGCGGCAATCATTGACGATGACCTTGTGGTCGCAGCCGTCGGGCTGCATCGAATGGATGCGGCCGCCACTGAGCTCGAGCACGAACAGGCGCGGAGAAGCCTGCGTTCCCCGTGCCCGTCCCGACCCTGAATCCACCACCTTGTCCTGCGCGCCCATCGTTCACTCCTTGGCTCGAGCGTCGCCGGCCGCCTTCGATCCGGCAGCGACTGTGCCGCTTGCATGCAACGCCTCGATCGCGGCAGCATCGAAGCCGAGCTCATGCAGCACCTCGTCGCTGTGCTGGCCGAGATCTGGCGCCGGCCGCGGAGGCTCCTTGCGCGTTTCCTTGATGGTGATCGGGCTGTTGATGGTAAAGCGCGGGGTCGCGCTGCCATCGGCGATCGGAACGACGATCTCGTTGGCGTAGAGCTGCGGGTCCTTCACGATCTCTTCAGGGATTTGCACCACGCCATAAGGGAGCCGCGCCGCGTCGAGCGTCGTTTTCCAGAACTCGAGCGGCTTTGCGCCGAACACCCGATCGAGTTCGGCGACCAGCGCCTCGCCATGCTTCGCGCGGCCGGCGGCATTCCCGAAGCGCGCGTCGCCGCCGAGGTCATCGCGTCCGATCGCCTTCGCGAAGACCGGCCAGTTCTTGTCGCTTTCGACGAAAGCGAGCAGCAGCCAGCGATCGTCGGACGTCCAGTAGCTCCCGCCGGCGAGCGGGTTCTGCGGCTTCGCCCGATCGTTCTGCCCTGAGAACTTCCCGCCGCACAGGGCGGCCTGCAGCCATGCCGCCGTCGCCCAGGCGCCTTCGGCAATCAGCGATGTCTGAACGTTGCAGCCCTTGCCGGTGCGCTCGCGCCGATAGAGGCCCGTCACGATGCCGGCATAGAGCGAGATCGCCGTCGCATGGTCGCCGATGCCGGGAACCGGAATGGCCGGCGGGCTTCCCGCATTGCGCGTATATTCCATAAGGCCGGAGCGGGCCCAATATGACGTGATGTCGAAGCCCGGCTTGTTGGCCTCGGGGCCGTTCTCGCCATAGCCGGTGAGGTCCGCATAGATCAGCCTCGGATTATGGGCTGAGATATCCTCATAGGTGACCTTCAGCCCTTGCCGCACGCGCAGTGGGAAATTGGTGACGAAGACATCCGCCCATTTGGCGAGCCGCGCCAGGACCTCGGCGGCCTGCGGACTCTTCAGGTCGATTGCGAGGCTGCGCTTGTTCCGGTTGGTGAGCTGCCAGGTGTAATTCTCCGCGAGTGGAGGATTGGGCGGTGAGCGGTAGAAATAGCGATAGGGATCGCCGATACCCGGCGGCTCGACCTTGATGACGTCGGCCCCGAAATCCGAGAGGACGGTCGTTGCCGACGGCCCGGCGATGAAGCTCGCGAGGTCGACGACCTTGAGGCCCGAAAAGACGTTGTCCGCCGCCATGCAAGTTCTCCCAAGGAAGCCCGCGGATCGCTGAGCAAGCGGGAGCTGGCCCGCCTCGCCCGTTGCGATGATCAGAGGGTTATCGAGCGGATGGGCTCGGTCCCCCGCCTCACACGAAGGCGCCGATGCCCGTGATCGCCTTGCCGACGATCAGGTTCTGCATCTGATAGGTGCCTTCATAGGAATAGAGCGCTTCGATATCGGCGAAGAAGCGCGCCACATTGTAGTCGGCGACGATGCCGTTGCCGCCGAGGAGCTCGCGCCCCCAGGCCACGGTCTCGCGTCCCTTCGCCGTGCAGTAGGCCTTGGCGAGCGCTGCGTGCTGGTCGCCGAGCTTGCCTTCGTCGTCCAAAGTCGCGAGGCGCACCATCAGGCATTGGCAGGCTGTGAGGTTGCCGAGCATCTTGGCCAGGAGGTCCTGGACGAGCTGGAAGGACGCAATCGGCTTGCCGAACTGGAGCCGGCTCTGCGTATAGGCGAGCGTGTTCTCGAAGGCGCCCATCTGCGCACCCGTCGAAGCCCAGCCTACCATGTAGCGCGTCATGCGCAGCACGCGCGCCGTGTCGCGGAAGGAATTGCCGCCCTGAAGCCGGCTGGCCTCGGGCACCCTCACATCCTTCAGCGTGATCTCGCCATTCTGCACCACCTTGAGCGCAACCTTGTGCTCGATCTTCTCGACGCTGAATCCGGGCGTCGTTTTGTTCTCGACGATGAAGCCCTTCACCTGGTTGTCGGCGACGTCGCGGGCCCAGATGATCGACAGGTCGCACCAGGGCGCATTGCCGATCCAGCGCTTCTGCCCGTTGAGGATCCAGCTGTCGCCGTCGCGCGTCGCCGTCGTCGTCAGGCCGCCGCTCGCGCCCGAGCCCACCAGCGGCTCGGTCAGGCCGAAGCAGCCGATCTTCTCGAAGCGCGCCATCTGGGGGAGCCATTTCTGCTTTTGCGCTTCCGATCCGTCGAGATAGATTGAGCCCATGGCGAGCCCGCTATGCACGCCGAAGAAGGTGCAGATCGAGGGGTCGACGCGGGCAAGCTCCATCGCGACGAAGCCGAACTGCTTTTGGCTTCCGCCCGCGCAGCCATAGCCTTGATAGCCGAGCCCACCGATGCCGAGCTCCTTGAAGGAGGGCAGGAGCTCGAAGGGGAATGCGTCCTCGGCCCAGTAGCGGTTGATGATGGGCTTGACCTTCGTCTCCATGTAACCGCGCACCTTCTTCAGGAGCGCGAGCTCGTCAGGAGCCAATACATCGACGAGCTGATAGAAATCGCCGTTCGGAGCCGGCAGCTCATGCGCCTGTCCGCCCTTATGCCCCGCCACTGCTGCCGCTGAGACTGCCATTCTTATTCTCCTTGACCTTTCGCGCGGAGGCTTTCGCGCCGCCCTGGTCCATCAGGCTCGTTGGCCTCTACTTATGTCGAGACTCTGATTATTTGAGAAACGAAGCGGCTTTTGACGAAAGCCGCCAAAAGAATTTCGAGTTGCGTCATGCGGCCTTGACGAGAGAGGCCGGTTCTTCGGCGCGATCGCCGCGCATCGCGCGCCGCCAGGCGCTCGGCGTGGTGCCGGTCGCGCGATGGAATCTCGTCGTCAGATGCGACTGATCCGAGAAGCCGACGGCGAGCGCGATGTCGCAAAGCGGCTCGTCGGTCGCGAGCATGAGCTCCTGCGCCTTCTGGATGCGGCGCTCGATGACGAAGGCATGCGGGCTCATGCCGAAGCAGCGCCGGAAGGCACGCTGGAAATGGCTGGGGCCGAGATGGGCGACGGCCGAGATCTCCCTTGCGGTCATCGCCTTGCTGAGATTGGCGTCGATATAGGCGGTGACGCGCCTCACCTGCCATGGCACGAGGCCGCTTGCCGCCGCCCCGCTCATGGCGCTGCCGGGCGTCAGGGCATCAGCCGATTCGAGCACGATGCAGGCCCTCACGATATGCTGGCGGGCCGCCTCGCAATTCACCGGTAGCATGGAGAGGCTCTCCCGCAGCAGCTCCGCGACAGCGCGGGCCGCAATGGGCGGATCGGCATCCTGCGGGTCCCGGGTCGGGACCGAGATCAATGAGGCGCGCGTGCTCTCGATGATGCCGGAGGTGAACATCGGAAAACCCCTTGCCTTTCGACGTTGCCGTTCGACTTGGATGCTTCCTTCCGTCCACAGATTGCCTCGGCGGAGGCAAGAGCGCTGTTAAGTTGTGTTAAGTTCGCAAGGCGACCGGTTTCTGCAGCGCGTCCGGCGGGGCAGCTCGCTCAGGCCGAAGGGCGATCTGGGCTCTTGCCGAGCTCACACAGCAGCCGCCTTGCCGCCATGAGATCGGCGGTATGCAAGCCCTCGGTGAAGCGCAGATAGACCGGCTCGAGCAGGCGAGTGGCCTCCGCGGTGAGGCCTTGCGTTGCGCGCAGCCGGCTCAAGCTCGTCGCCGCCCTGAGCTCCCAGCTCAGCGCGCCCTGCTTGCGGGCAAGCTCGAGGGCGCGCGCGAAGTAGGCGCTGGCTTCGCTCTGGTCACCGCCTGCCGCTGCGAGGGCGCCCTTGACGCGCAGGATCTCTGGCGAGCCCCAATGCACCGTGTTGCGGTCGCGGCGCTCGAGCTCGGCCATCACCAAGCGGGCTTCGTCATGCCGATCTGCTGCGATCGCGCCTTCACAATGATGCGCCATGAAGAGCGGGCAATAGACCTCGTAATTGCCCTCGGCCAGAAGCCGCAGCCCATCGCCCATCAAGGGGCCTGCGAGATCGAAATGACGGCGCTTCGATTGGCAGAGGCCGAGGAGGCAAAGCCCCATCCCGACCTGGCTGCCGATCGCATGCGTCCGCGCATGCTCCATCATCTCGACGATGTCGTGCTCGGTCGCATCGATATCGGCATCGGCGAGATAGGCGTTGAAGGCGGCCCAGGCCAGGGCGACGCTGATCGGCAGCGCGAAGGGGAGGGGTTGCGCCTCCTCGACGCCGCGCCTGGCGCAGAGCCTCGCCTGATCGGGATAGCCCTGCAGCCATAAGGTGCTGGAGAGGAGGCCGAGCCCATCGACCTTGCGGTCATAGCCGACCGCATTCGTCTGGCTGAGCCGCGCCGTCTCGGTGTCGATGTCGAGGGAGCGCTCAAGATGCGTGCGCGCCTCGGCGAGGCGGCCGAGATGATGCTTCGTGTGCCCAAGCATCCATTCGGCCATGGCGGATGGCCCCACATCCTCGACCTGATCGGCCGCGCGCGAGCATTTCGTGGCGCTGCGCAAGGCGTCGTCATAGAGGGCGGCCCTGATCTCGCTCCCCCAGAGCGGCAGGAAGCAGGCGAGCTGGCCGCCGACATCACCGAGGCCCTCGGCGAGCTCGAGCGCCTTGGTCCATGTCGCGGTGAGCTCGGGCGAGAGACCAACGGTGAAGATCTTGGTGCTCGCGAGCGCGAGCTGGATCGACAGCAGGCGCGGTCCTGCGTCGGGCTTCGTCTCGTCGACAGCGGCTGCGGCCTTGATCATCCAGTCCTGGCATTCGATGAACAGCGCCCTGCCGAGCCAAGTTGGCACCGTATGAATCGCGAGATCGACGCCGAGCGAGGGGTCGGCGCCCTCATCGAGGGCCCAGCGCAGGGCCGCGCGGATGTCGCCGAGATCCTCGGCCGAGGCGCGAGGCTCGCTGCTCGTCCCTTCGGCGTCCCGCACCGTCCGCCGCAACAGGTCGAGATAGTATTCGGCGTGGCGACGGCGAAGCGGCTCGCGCTCGCCGGCCGCGGTCAATTTCATGGCCGCATAGGTGCGCGTCGTGTCGAGGAGGCGATAGCGCGGGAGCGACCCCGATATGTCGGCCGATGCGAGCGATTTCGCCGAAAGCCCCTCGATCGCGTCGAACACTGCCTCGTCGCCGAGCTCCTGATCCTCGGCGATCCGCCGCGCCGCATGCAGCGTGTAGCCCGCGACGAAGACCGAGAGCTGGCGCAGCACCGCGCGCTCGGTCTCGGAGAGGAGATTGTAGCTCCAGTCGAGCGTCGCGCTCAGCGTCTGATGGCGGGGCGCGGCCGTCCTGCGGCCCGGCCAGCGCAAGGAGAGCTGGCTGTCGAGGAGTTGCGCCGTTTCGCGCAGCCCTGATGTGCCGACGCGGCCGGCCGCGAGCTCGATCGCGAGCGCGATGCCGTCGAGCTTGCGGCAGATCTTGCCGACGATCGGCGCATCCGCCTCGCTCAAGGCGACCGGCCCGCCGCCGCTCGCGGCTCGCTCCATGAAGAGGGTCGCGGCCGGAAAGGCGAGCACTTGCGCTGCGGTCAGCGTCGGGTCGTCAGGCGGGCTTTCCAGCGGCGGAAGCCGATAGACGTTCTCGCCCTCGGCGCGCAGGATCTCCCGGCTCGTCACCAGAAGATGCAGGTCGTGAACCTCGGCCGCGAGACGTTCGGCGAGCACCGCCGCCTCGGCGATCAGATGCTCGGCGCTGTCCAGGATGAGCAAGGTCGGCATCGCCCGCACATGGGCGATCACATCCGGAAGCGGGTCCTGCGACCGCACCGGCAGGCCGAGCGCCGAGGCGAGCGCGCCCGCCAGCAATTGCGGGTCCTTCAGCGGTCCGAGCTCCACGAAGCAGACGGCGCCGCGGAAGCCCTGAACCAAACTCTGCGCCACGGAGAGCGCGACCGTCGTCTTGCCCATGCCGCCCGGCCCGACGATGGTGACGAAGCGGTCCGCCATCACCTTGCGACAGAGCTCGCTCACCACCTCGTCGCGGCCGACCATCCGCCCGAGTGGTGGCGGCAGACGATACATCGCCTCGTGCGGAGTGTCCTCGGCCACAATACCAGTCTCGATCACCTCGCGCGTCGTCGGTGCGACGAGGCTGTAGCCTCGGCCCGGCACATTGGCGAGATAGCGCTGGCCCGCCTCGGAGGAGCCGAGCGCCTTGCGCAGCGCTGCGATATGGACCCTGAGCGCGACCTCCTCGACGAAGACGCCGCGCCAGACCCTGGCGATCAGCTCCTTATGGCCGACGACCTCGCCTGCATGCTCGACGAGTGCGAGCAGGATGTCGAATGCGCGGCTGCCGAGCTTGACGGATTCATCAGCCCTCTTGAGCAGCCGCTCTGCAGGAAAGACTCGGAAGGGTCCGAAAGAAATGACTTCATACACATGCTGTTGAGGCATCGCAAATCTATATCTGCGCTCGAAATCAAGCTGTTAGCTCTGTCACCATCCCTTCGCTGGCTGATTTAAGCCGCCGCGACTCGGGCGGTCAAGCGCGACGTTTGAACGCGGCATTTGGGCGTGTGCGCTCTCGGCGCGCGTTTCCTGCAAAGCGCGCGCGCCTCGTGCAAGGCCGGCCGCCGCAAACGCGGCGAGAGTGAGCCGACCAATCGCTGCGCAAGAGGTCGCCTCCAACCTGTTCGCCGCCCATGCGTGTCCTCATCGTCGTCACCTCGCATGATCGCCTGGGAGCTACAGCGCGCCGCGCCGGCGTGTGGCTCGAGAGCTTCGCCATCGGCTATTATGCCTGCCTCGATGCGGGGCTCGACGTCAGCATCTGCTCGCCGCTGGGAGGGCCTGCGCCCATCGATCCCCTGAGCGATGATCGGCACGCACCATCCGATGTGCTGCGGCGCTATGCAGGAGACGAGGATGCGCGCGGCGATCTCGCCGACACGCTGATGCTCTCGCAGGTCTTCCCCGCCGATTTCGCCGCGGTCTATTATCCGGCGGGCCGTGGTGCCTTGTGGGATCTGCCGAGCGACCTCGAATCGCGCTCGCTGATCACCACGTTCCACGCCTCGCAACGGCCATGCGCCTTTGTCGGGCATGGCGCGGCTGCGCTCATCAATCTCCGCGGTGCCGACGGTGCGCCACTCGTCGCCGGCCGCAAGCTGACGGCGCCGAAGCCCGAGGAGGACGAGGCCTTGGGGCTTCCGGCCGACGCGCCGTCGCTCGCGCGCGGATTGACCGAGCTCGGCGCCCGCTATGTCGCGGGTCCCCCGCATGCGCCGCACTCCATCCGCGACGGCCATTGGATCACGGGCCAGAACGCGGCATCGAGCGCGGCCGTCGCGAAGAACCTGCTCGAGGCGCTGTCATGAGCAAGATCGCGAGGTCTCGCGACGTCTGGAATCTACAATTAGAGCCGGAACGTCCAAGCGCGCCTGTGGGCCCATCCCTATCGTCAGCAGCGCGGATGAATGTCGGGCAGGTCACGATGCAAGCGCGGCGTCGATGCTTCTTCGAGACGGCCCGTCATTCGCCACCAATACAGAGCGGGGAGCGCAAGCCATGATCGGCCAGCTGAGCAGGGGCGAAAGGCAGACGGCGCTCCTCATCCTCGTCGCGCTCGCGCTCTGCGGGCTCGTCTTTGCGATCGCCGGCAAGGACGATCCGATCGGCGTGCATGGCGCGATGATCCTCGTCCTCTCGGTGATCGGCGTGTTCGCCGTGATCGGGCATTACTACGATCCCGAACCCAGCGAGGATCGGCTCGGTGAGTATTACGACGACCCGATCAGGGCTGGCATCGGATTTTCCATCTTCTGGCTCATCATCGGCCTGACGGTCGGCGACTGGATCGCCTGGATGCTCGCCTACCCCAACTTCACCTTCGACGCAGCCTGGTCGACATTCGGGCGCTTGCGCCCCGTGCATACATCCTGCGTCATCTTCGGCTTCGGCGGCAACGCGCTCATCGCCACCTCCTTCCATGTGATGCAGCGTACCTCGCGGGCGCGCCTGCCGGACCAACTCACCCCCTGGTTCGTGGTGCTTGGCTATAACCTCTTCTGCTTTCTCGCCATCACCGGCTACCCGATGGGGATCACCAAGTCGAAGGAGTACGCCGAGCCCGAATGGTATGCGGATATCTGGCTCGTCATCGTCTGGGTCGCCTATTTCATCCTCTATCTCCGCACGCTCGCCCGCCGGCGCGAGTCGCACATCTACGTCGCCAACTGGTATTACATGGCCTTCATCCTGGTCATGGCGATGCTGCACATCGTCAATAATCTCGCCGTGCCGGTCTCGCTCGGCCATGCCAAGAGCTATGTGATCTGGGCGGGCGTCCAGGATGCCATGACGCAATGGTGGTATGGCCACAACGCCGTCGCCTTCTTCCTGACCTCCGGCTTCCTCGGCATGATGTATTATTACTTGCCGACGCGTGCCAAGCGTCCGCTCTATTCCTATCGCATGTCGATCATCAGCTTCTGGGGCATCGTCTTCTTCTACCTGTGGGCGGGTTCGCATCACCTGCATTACACGGCCTTGCCCCAATGGGTGCAAACGCTCGGCATGACCTTCTCGGTGATGCTGCTCGTGCCGTCCTGGGCCTCTGCCGGCAACGCGCTCATGACCTTGAACGGCGCCTGGGACAAGGTGCGCGACGACGCCACCTTGCGCTTCATGTTCGTCGCCGCCGTCTTCTACGGCATCACGACCTTCGAGGGCTCCTTCATCGCCATTCGTCCGGTCAACGCGCTCTCGCATTATACCGACTGGACGATCGGGCATGTGCATGCCGGAGTGCTGGGTTGGGTTGCGATGATCAGTTTCGGCGCGATCTATGCGCTCGTCCCCTCGCTGTGGAAGCGCAAGGAGATGTATTCGCCAGGGCTCGTCGAGGCGCATTTCTGGCTCGCGCTCTCCGGGAC
>Ga0318562_10001066_pt1 | contig 12284 bp, 7 predicted proteins | sample GRESIP066b5f18_FD_203688 | JGI IMG/M metagenome (GOLD analysis project Ga0318562, IMG submission 203688) | Tropical soil microbial communities from Luquillo Experimental Forest, Puerto Rico - GRE.SIPMG.066b5f18 | ecosystem: Environmental > Terrestrial > Soil > Tropical forest > Bulk soil...
CCACGACACGAATCCTCCTGATCTGAGCTGACGCGTCTCGCCGGCGCAGCGCCGCGTCACGTTCATTCGATCCAGGAGGTCACTCGTGTTGCATTCGATGCTCGCCCTGGCGCTGCTCGCAGCGCCGCCACTTCGCCTCTCCGCGCTCCTCGAGGACGCGCGCCAGAGGAATCCCGAGCTCCAGGCCGCGCAGGCACAGGCGCAGGCGGCAGCCTCGTCGGTGTCTCCGGCCGGAGCGCTCGACGACCCGATGTTGACGGTCGAGTACTGGAACGGGCCGGTCGACTTCTCGGTCGTGCCGATCATGATCCAGCTGACCCAGACCTTCCCCCTCGGCGGCAAGAGGGGCGCACGGGAGGATGCGGCCGCCGGGGAGGCCATGGCCGCCCGGGCGGATGCGGCGCGGCGCCGTCTCGATCTGGATCGCGAGGTGAGCGAGCTCTACGCCACCCTCTACGTCACCGATCGGAGCCTGGTCGTGCACGACGAGGTGCTGGGAGTGCTCCGGACGCTCCAGTCGGTCGCGGCCGCGCGGGTGAGCTCGGGGAGGACCGAGGTGGTCGACCAGCTGAAAACGCAATCAGAGCTCCTGAAGGAGGAGGCCGAGCACGAAACCCTGGTCGCCGAGCGTACCGTCGCCCTGGCGAGTCTGGCGGCGCTCCTGGATCGTGAGCCCGCCGAGCTCCAGGGCCCGGTCAAGGAGCCGGGCAACGTCGGGCCGGTCGGTCCTGAAACGGAGCTCGTCGCCCGGGCGCTGGAGCAGAGACCGGAGCTCCAGGCCTCGGCAGGAATGATTTCGGCTGCCGATGCGCGGATCCGTCTGGCGAAGGCGGCAGGTGTCCCGGACATCACCCCGCTGGTGGCCTACATGCACACCTTCGGCATGCCGTCGCCGAACAACTTTCTCTTCCTCGGGGTGCAGACCAACCTCCCCATTTTCGGGGGCAGCAAGATCGACCCCGCGGTGGCGACAGCCAGGTCTCGCCTCGACGCGGCAAGAGCTCTCCAGCATGCGCTCCGAAACCGGATCGGAGCCGAGGTCCGGACGGCAGCGGCCCGGGTGCGTGCCGAGGAGCAGCTGGTGGAGATCCAGCGCCGACTGGTCCCCATCGCCAGACAGGCCCTCGACGCCTCGATCTCGTCCTACAGCGCGGGACGAATCGATCTCCTCACCGTCCTGGACAGCGCACGAGAGTCGTTGATGCGGCAGATCGGTCTCGCCGAGCACCAGGCCATGGCCGAGCGGAGACGCGCCGAGCTGGAACGCGCGCTGGGGCCTCCACCCGCCGGAAACGGGGAGGCACGGTGATGAGACGCTCGCTCCCGCTCCTCCTCTCGGTGCTGGCCACTGCAGGCTGCGGCAAGGCTCCCCCTCCCCAGACCACCACCGCAGGCGACCTGAGCGTCGGGCTGGCGCTCGATCCGGATCCGCCGCGCGCTGGAGACAACGCGCTCCTGGTCACGCTCCAGGACGTTTCGGGCAAACCCGTCGAGGGAGCGGCGCTCGCCTTTGAATACGCCATGCCGGCGATGGGCGCGATGCCGGAGATGAAGGGCGGTGGCGAGACCCAGTCACTGGGCCAGGGTCGGTACCGGATCGGCTACCCGCTTCAGATGAACGGCGATTGGACGCTGAACCTGGGAATCGACGCGCCGGGCCACCCGCGGGCCCGGGTGAGGCTCATGGTCTCACCGCCGCGAAAGGGGTTCACTGTGGAGAAGGGCGCCGCACCTGGTACTCGGACTGCCGACGGAGGCGAGGCGGGGGGCATCGAGGTCTCGCCGTACCGCCAGCAGCTCGTCGGGGTGCGCTTCGCGACGGTGGAAGAGCGAGAGCTCACTCGCTCCATCCGAGGATTCGGACAGGTGGAGGTCGACGAGCGGCAGCTCGCGGACGTCACCCTCCGTTACGAGGCATTCGTCGAGTCGCTGTCGGTCGCCGAGACCGGACGGGCAGTCAAGGCCGGCGAGCCGTTGCTCACCCTCTACAGCCCGGACCTCCTGGCGGCGGAGGAGGAGTACCTGGCCGCGAGTGCCGGAGGAGGTTCGGAGTCGGCGCTGCGCACGGCCGCCGGCCGGCGACTGCGATTGTGGGGATTGAGCGACGTGGATCTCGCCCGGCTCAGAAGCGAGGGACGGACTGCGGGGCGCCTCACCCTCCGCTCGCCGGCCAGCGGCGTGGTTCTGGAAAAGAACGTCGTGGTCGGGACCCGGGTCATGCCGGGACAGGTCCTCTATCGGATCGGCAACCTGGGCAAGGTCTGGATCCAGGCCCAGTTCTTCGAGAGCGAGGCGCCCTTCGTTGCAGTCGGGGAGACTGCGGCGATCTCCGTTCCGGCGCTCCCGGGTGAAACGATGGAGGGCCGAGTCACCTTCCTCGCTCCGAGGGTGGACGAGAAGACCCGGACGCTGCGGGCCCGCATCGAGCTTCCCAACCCAAAGCGCCTCCTCCTTCCGGGAATGTTCGCCGACGTGAGGGCGGAGCGCTCGCTGGGAAAGATGCTCTCGGTGCCCACCACCGCGCTGCTGATGTCCGGCGAGCACCGCTACGCCTTCGTCGATCGTCCCAACTCGCGCCTCCAGCCGGTCGAGGTGGAGGTGGGCGTGACTGGCGGCGAGTTCACTCAGGTACGCTCGGGCCTCTCCGCCGGGGAGCAGGTCGTCATCGGGCCCACGTTCCTCCTCGGCAGCGAGGCGCAGCTGCGCGACGCCATCCCGCGGTGGAGCGCGCAGTGATCTCACGACTCATCGCCTGGTGCGCGTCCAACCGCGCGGTGACTCTCCTGGTCGTCGCCGCGCTCTCGGTAGCCGGGGCGTACTCGCTTCGCCACACCCCGCTCGATGCCGTTCCCGACCTCTCGGACGTGCAGGTGATCGTCTTCTCCGAGTGGGAGGGGCGCTCTCCGGACCTGGTCGAGGACCAGGTGACCTACCCGCTGGTCACCACCCTCCTCGGAACCCCCCATGTCACCAGCGTCCGCGGCCAGTCGATGTTCGGCTACTCGTTCGTCAACGTCATCTTCGAGGAGGGGACGGACATCTACTGGGCCCGGAGCCGTGTCCTCGAATACCTCAACACCGCGACGGCCAAGCTGCCCGAGGGAGTCACCCCGCGCATCGGCCCCGACGCGACCGGGGTTGGATGGGTGTACGAGTACGCGCTCGTCGACCGGACGGGGAAGAACGACCTCACCTCGCTCCAGGCCCTCCAGGACTGGACCTTGCGCTACGCGCTTCAGGCTCTCCCCGGTGTGGCCGAAGTGGCGAGCGTCGGCGGATTCGAGAAGGAGTACCAGATCGACCTCGACCCGAACCGGCTCGGCGCCCTGGGGATCTCCCTCAGCGAGGTGAGCGAGGCGGTCCGCCGCTCGAACAACGACGTGGGGGGGCGGGTGCTGGAGATCTCCGGAACCGAGCATTTCGTGCGCGGGCGGGGATACGTCAAGACCCGGGCAGATCTCGAAAACGCCGTCCTGACCTCGAGGGAAGGGGTCCCGGTGCGAGTCCGCGACGTGGGCATCGTCCAGATCGGTCCCTCCGAGCGGCGGGGCATCGCCGAGCTGAACGGGCATGGGCAGACGGTGGGGGCGGTGGTGGTGATGCGGATGGGGGAAAATGCGCTGGATGTCATCGGCCGGGTGAAGGCACGGCTGGCGGAGCTGAAGCCCTCCCTGCCGCCCGGGGTGGAGATCGTCGCGACCTACGACCGGTCGAACCTCATCCTGGAGAGCATCGCCACCCTGCGACACACGCTCATCGAGGAGTTGGTGGTGGTGGCGCTGGTCATCGCGATCTTCCTCCTTCACCTGAGGAGCACGCTGGTGCCGGTCCTGGTGCTCCCCATTGCGGTGCTCCTTGCCTTCATCCCCATGCGCTGGATCGGCCTGGGCTCGAACATCATGTTGCTCGGGGGGATCGCCATCGCGATCGGCGCAATGGCCGACGCGGCGATCATCGTCGTCGAGAACGTCCACAAGCGGCTGGAGGCGTGGGAATCGAGCGGAGGGGAGAGCTCCCGCTCCGCGGTCGTGGTCAGCGCGCTTCAGGAGGTGGGCCGGCCCCTTTTCTTCTCCCTCCTGGTGATCACCGTGGCCTTCCTGCCGGTGTTCACGCTGGAGGGCGTGGAGGGGCGGCTGTTCAAGCCCCTGGCGTGGACAAAGACCTTCTCCATGGGGTTCGCGGCGCTGCTCTCGATCACCCTCGTCCCCGCCGTGGCCGCCGCGCTCATCCGCGGGCGCATCCGGAGCGAAGCGCAGAACCCCGTTTCCCGACTCCTGATCCGGGCCTACGACCCGGTCTGCCGGTTCGCCCTCCGTTTCCGGTGGCCGGTCATCCTTGCCGCCGGATGCCTCATCGTGCTCACCATCCCCATCGTCGGACGGCTGGGCAGAGAATTCATGCCGCCGCTCAACGAGGGCACGCTCCTCTACATGCCCACCGCCGTGCCCGGCATGAGCGACACCAGCGCCGGCGATGTCCTCCAGCGCCAGAACGAGCTCCTGCGCAGCTTTCCGGAGGTCGAGCGGGTCTTCGGGAAGGCGGGGCGCTTCGACAGTCCGACCGACCCTGCCCCGCTGGAGATGTTCGAGACCGTGGTGACGTTGAAGCCGAAGAGCGAGTGGCCGAAGGGGCAGGACTGGGACAGCCTGGTGGGCAAGCTCAACCAGGCAGCCCAGTTCACCGGGATGCCCAACGTCTGGTGGATGCCGATCCAGACCCGCACCGAGATGCTCGCCACCGGCGTGCGGAGCCCGCTGGGAATCCAGGTGCTCGGTCCTGACCTGGACTCCATCGAGGAGGCGGCGAAGCGGGTGGAGAATGCGCTTCAGTCCGTGCCGGGGACACGGAGCGCGTTCGCCGAGCGGATCGGCGGAGGAAAGTATCTCGATTTCGACATCGACCGGAATGCGGCAGGCCGCTACGGGCTCAAGGTCGGCGATGTGGAAGACGCGATCGAGACCGCCATCGGTGGAATGAAGGTGACCCAGACCCTCGAGGGCCGGGAACGCTACCCGGTGAGGATCCGCTACGCCCGGGACTTCCGCAGCTCCCTGGACGACCTGCGGCGAGTCCTGGTCGCCACACCCTCGGGGGCGCAGGTGCCACTGGGCGAGCTCGCGGCCATTCGCTCCCGCACCGGCCCGGCCATGCTCCGGGACGAGGGCGGGCGCCTGTACTCCTACGTGTTCGCCGACACCGCACGCCCCATCGAGGACTACGTCCAGGATGCAAAGCGCGCGGTGCAGGAGAAAGTCGAGCTCCCGGCCGGAACCCGCCTGGAGTGGGCAGGCCAGTACCGCTACTTCGAGCGGGCACGGGCCCGGCTGGCCATCGTCGTCCCGGTCACGTTGCTGATCATCTTCCTTCTCTTGCTCTGGAACTCGCGCAGCTGGATCGAGGCGCTGCTGGTGATGCTCGCCGTCCCGTTCTCGCTGGTGGGGGCCTTCTGGCTCCTCTACCTGCTCGGGTACAACCTCTCGGTCGCGGTGTGGGTGGGCATCATCGCCCTGGCCGGGCTGGACGCCGAGACCGGCATCGTGATGCTCCTCTACCTCGACCTCGCCTGGCGGGAGCGCCTTCCACGGACCCGGGAGGAAGGCTATGCGGCGATCCGGGCGGGAGCCGTCCAGCGGATCCGTCCGAAGATGATGACCGTGACCACCATCCTCGTCGGCCTGCTCCCGGTGCTGTGGTCGCAGGGCACCGGGGCCGACGTGATGAAGCGGATCGCTGCCCCGATGGTCGGCGGTGTCGTGACCTCGGCGTTGCTCGAGCTGCTGGTCTACCCCGCGCTCTACGCAGTCTGGAAGGCAAGAGGGCTGACGCGAGAGGTCTCGCCGGCACAGGCTGCTTGAGCTGCACCAGTCGGAAACGAGCGGCGTCCTCGTCGCCTCGATGGACATGAGCAAGGAACACGATCGGCATCAGCAGTCCTCACCGGCTTCGCAGGCCGCTCATGCCGCGATCGGCCACGGACCCTCGTCCGGCCACGACACACATGCGGGCCACGACGCGGGAACGTTCCGAGACCGATTCTGGGCCGCGCTCGTCCTCACCCTCCCGATCCTTGCCTGGGGCCACATGGTGGGCCGCCTCACTGGCCTTCATCTCCCGGAGGTCCCTGGCTCGAGGTGGCTCGGGCCGGTTCTGGGGTCGGTGCTCTACTTCTGGGGTGGATGGCCCTTCCTCCAGGGGGCCGTCCACGAGCTGCGCGCCCGCCTCCCGGGGATGATGGTGCTGATCTCGCTGGGCATCACGGTGGCCTACGCCTTCAGCATGGCCGTGACGCTGGGCTACCCCGGTGCGCCCCTCTGGGAGGAGCTGGCGACTCTGATCACCGTCATGCTCCTCGGCCACTGGATCGAGATGCGCTCAGTGTCGCGGGCGCAAGGCGCGCTCAAGGAACTGGCCAAGCTGCTCCCTCACACTGCGGTGCGCGAGATCGAGGGACGAGCGGAGGAGGTGCCCCTGACCGCCATCCGTCCCGGGGACCTCCTGCTCATCCGCCCCGGCGCCAGCATCCCGAACGACGGGGTGGTCCGGAGCGGACAGAGCTCGGTGGACGAATCCTCGTTCACCGGCGAGTCCCGGCCAATCGAGAAGGCGGAGAACGACCCGGTCATCGCCGGCACGGTCAACGGGTCGGGATCTCTCCGGGTCGCGGTGACCAGGACCGGGGACGACACCTCGCTGTCACGGCTCATGCGCTTGGTCGAGCAGGCTCAGACCTCGCGGTCGCGGGCGCAGGCCCTCGCCGATCGAGCGGCATTCCTGCTGACGGTGATCGCCATCGGAGCAGCGCTGCTCACCTCGGTGGCCTGGACCGTCGTCGGAATGAGGGGCGCCTTCATCGTCGAGCGCGTCGTGTCCGTCCTGGTGGTGGCCTGTCCCCACGCGCTGGGCTTCGCGATTCCACTGGTGGTGGCGATCTCCACCACGCTCGGGGCCAGGGCGGGCCTCCTGGTCCGAGATCGCCGTGGGCTGGAGGAAGCCCGGAACCTGAGCTCGGTGGTCTTCGACAAGACGGGCACCCTCACCCGGGCAAAGCTCCGGGTGGTGGCGATCCGCGCCGAGGAGGGCCTGGCGGAGGATGCGGCTCTTCGGCTCGCGGCGTCGGTCGAACGAGACTCCGAGCACCCGGTGGCGCGAGCGCTGGTCGACACCGCCACGGAGCGCGGAATCGAGGTCCCGCGCGCCGATCGCTTTCGCGCCATTCCAGGACAGGGTGCGGAGGCACGAATCGACGACCGGCTGGTCCAGGTCGGGGGGCCGAACCTTCTTCGCGCCGTGCGCGCCACTCCACCCGAGGAGCTGGCCGCGGCGGCCACCGGGGCGGCGGGTCGTGGCGAGTCGACGGTCTTCTTGCTGGAGGGCACCCGCGTGCTTGCTCTGTTCGCGGTCGCCGACGCGGTCCGCCCCGAGTCCCGGGAGGCCGTGCAGCGGCTACACCAGCAGGGCGTCGAGGTCGCGATGCTCACCGGAGACACGCGAGCAGTCGCAGAGGCCGTAGCCAAGGAGCTCGGAATCGACACCGTCTTCGCCGAGGTCCTCCCGGAGGGAAAGGCGAAGACGATCGAGGAGCTGAAGGCCCGCGGGAAACGGGTGGCCATGGTCGGTGACGGCGTGAATGATGCCCCGGCACTGGTCACCGCCGACGTCGGCATCGCGATCGGCGCCGGTACCGACGTGGCAGTGGAGGCCGGCGACATCGTGCTCGTCCGGAGCGATCCCCGCGACGTGCCGCGGATCATCGAGCTCTCCAAGGCCAGCTATCGAAAGATGGTGCAGAACCTGTGGTGGGCTGCCGGGTACAACATCATCGCCATCCCCCTCGCAGCCGGCGCGCTGTTCAGCCGGGGCATTCTCCTCCCCCCGGCTGTCGCGGCGCTGATGATGTCCACCAGCACCGTCATCGTCGCGATCAACGCCCAGCTGCTTCGCCGCCACAGTCTGTGAAGCCCGGGTCGCTCGCAGGGGCAAGAGGCCCGTAGGTCCGGCGACCCGCTCGATCAAGGGCTTGGGCGTGGATCGGGGCGAGGCCGGCCGGCAAGACAGCGCGTTCGGCCTCCCCCTTGCGTGCCGACGGTCGTTCGTGTAGATACTGAACCAGATGGTTCAGTTTTCCCGCCTCGATGCCTCGTTCGCCGCGCTCTCGGACCCGACCCGACGCGGGGTGCTGGAGCAGCTAGGACGGTCAGACGCTTCGATCACCGACCTGGCCGAGAAGTTCCACATGACGCTCACCGGCATGAAGAAGCACGTCGGCGTCCTGGAGCAGGCCGGGCTCGTCGCCACCGAGAAGGTCGGGCGCGTGCGGACCTGCAAGCTCGGCCCGCGCCAACTGGAGGAAGAGACGGCGTGGCTCGAGAGGTACCGCCAGCTCTGGGCCTCACGCTTCGAGGAGCTGGACAAGGTTGTCGAGGAACTGAAACGCAAGGAGAAGATCGATGGACGCAAGAATGGAAAGTGATCCCACCCCGGCGAAGAGCCTCACGGCGGCGGAACGGAAGTCCGAGCGTGAGCTGGTCGTCACCCGGACCTTCAACGCCCCGGCGCGGATCGTGTTCGAGGCATGGACCCAGCCCGAGCTGCTCAAGCGGTGGTGGGCACCGAAGCAGTTTGGCATCTCCTTCCTCTCCTGCGAGGCCGACGTTCGGGTGGGGGGCAAGTACCGTTTCGTGTTCGGCCATCCTGCGTCCCCACAGCCCATGGCGTTCTTCGGCAAGTACCTCGAAGTGATCCCGAACTCGCGCCTCGTCTGGACGAATGAGGAAGGTGGTGAGGGTGGGCAGGTCACCACGGTGACCTTCGAGGAGAAGGGCGGCAAGACACTGCTGGTCATGCGCGACCTCTATCCTTCGAAGGAGGCTCTCGACGCTGCCATCGCCTCCGGGAGCACGGGTGGGATGGACGAGACGTTCCAGCAGCTGGACGAGCTTCTCGTCGCCCTGGGCGCGAGCGAGCTGCGGGGCTGACCGGCGGACCCAGACGACGAACCCCCGTTCCGAACTCCAGTGACACCGGAGCACGCTAGGAGGGACAGGCCGCTCGTCCACTGCCACTCGTGATGGCGCCCTGCCTCATCGACGGGGTGAGAACCAGCAGGGCGCGCAACTTCCTCCAGAGGAGGAGCGTGATCGCAAGTTGCACCCCTTGGAGGACGACCCAATTCGCGACCTCCGCCACCGGCGGGAAAAGGATGCCGGAGAATCCCCACATGACGTCGGCGAAGGCGTGGGTGAACGTCGGGACCCAGACGCTTCGCGAGCGCGCATAGAGCCACGCCATCGTCGCCGTCGCGAGAACGTTGTCGATGGGTGCCATGACGAACGGCCCGAGCAGAGGGTGCTCGCGGTAGTTGCCCATGACGTAGAAGATGGGTGAGTGCCAAAAGCCCCACACAAGGCCGAGCACGAGCAGACCCCAGAACGCGCCAAGTTCGCGGACGAGCCTGTTCTGCAGGTAGCCCCGCCACCCGAGCTCCTCGCCGAGGGCCAAGGGAAGCGAGATCGCCAGATAGAAGAGGACGTTTCGCGCGAGCCGGAGCGGTTGGCCGGCGAGGATCCCACCTTGCGACCCGGGGGCGGCCGGCGCCACGTAGCCCAGGATCCACGAGATCGACAACCACGCTGCCAGAGCGGCCAATGGAATCGAGAACGCCCAAGCCCAAGCGGCGGGCGCGCCTATCCTCCAGCCCACCGATCGGAGGCCCTCGCGGCGCCGCAGCAGGAGCACGACCGCGACGAGGCCAGGCACGAACATGAGAAGGTTCCCGGCCCAGTTGTTCGTCACCCGGAAGACGGCGAAGGCAACGCAGATGGCGACCGTCGTGAGGATGACTGCCGAGATGTAGAGGCGAACGTCTGCACGCGCCGGCTCCCTATTCATGGCCGTTGGAAGTATCTCTCTCGGCCGGCGGTGTTACAGCGCCCTCACCCGAGAGACGAACTCCCACGACCTCCCGGCAAGGACGACGGCACCCAGGCTTGACCAGCCCAAGCGCTACTCCCGCAAGCCATCGCCACCTCTCAGGGCACCGCGCCTCGAGGGGCCGAGGTCACTTCGCTGGAACGAGGCGGGCGGTATACCCCGCGGCCTCGTCCTTCTTCCCGCGGGCAGTGGCGAGATCGGCCAGGGCTTTGAGGTTGCGCTGGGTGGCGGGGTGGGTCTCGCCGAGCGCCTTCACCCGAACCTCCAGAGCGCTGCGCAGGAGCGAGTTCGCCTCGTCCAGGTTCCCCTGGAGCCTGAGGTTGTCGGCGAGGTTAGCCGTCACCGCTGCGACGTCCGGGCTGTCGGGCCCCAGCTTTGCGGTGAGCACGGCCAGCGCCGCGCGGTAGCTCCGATCGGAGTCCTCGAGCTTCCCTGCCTTCTTGTACACCGTCCCCATGTTGGCCTGGGTGCGCGCCGCGGCCTCCGAATCGCTCCCCAGAGCCTTCCGGCGCGCGGCGAGCACCTCGTCGAGGGCCCGGAGCGACTCGTCGTAGCGGCCCTGGCGGAAGTAGACGTTGCTCAGGTTCTCCCGGACGCTAGCTGCCTCCGGGTGGTCCTCGCCGAAGGTGGCGATGTCGATGGCCAGGACCTCCTTGTAGCTGGCCTCGGCCCCGGCGAGGTCCCCGTTGTACATCTGCGCCGTGGCGAGGTCGTTCAGAGCTGCGCCGACCTCCGCACTCTGCGCCGAGAATCGTGCGCGTATTTTCGCAAGTCGCTCGCGGTCGAGCGCCTCCATCGTCTTGTAATCCTCCTCCTCGAGCGCGACGGAGGCGAGCAGGCTCATCGCATTGGTCTCCTGGGTCCGCCGGTCCAGCCCGGTGGCCTCGGGCTTGCCCGGTGGCTTCACCGGAGACCGCGCGATGGAGAGCATCTCCTCCGCGAGAGGCTTGAGCCCCTTCAGGTCCGCCTTCCGCTGCATCAGGCCGCCGAGGGGATAGATCGCCGCGGCGACCTCGAGGCTCCTCGGACCGTAGACTTCTCGGGCGATGGACACCGCCTCGCGCCCGGCTTTCTCGGCCTGGTCGAACCTGTGCCAATCGCTGTAGAGCGCGGCCAGGCGCACCAGCGATTCGGCGGCCTCGGCGCTCCGTGGACCCGCCGCCAAGACACTGAGGTCGTACGCCGTCCGGAGAGCCTTCTCTGCCTCGGTGAACTCGGCCAGGTTCCCTAGCGTCGTCCCGATGGTCTGCAACATCGCGGCCTCGACCAGCGGCTCTCCCTGGAGCCTGCTCTGGGCCTTGACCCGTGCCTGACGGAGGACGTCGAGGAGCGAGACGTTCTTCGAGCCCTTCGCCCACGGGTCGGCGGCTCCGAGCGCATCCTGAAGGAAGGCGTTCATCGCGCCAGCCTTGGTGGCTTCTGCGGCAGCCCGGTCGCGTTCCCTTCGGATCCGGCTCGCCTGGAGTGTCATGGTCACGGCGAGGACCACCAGGAGACCCAGGATGGTCGCGCTCGCGGCCACGCCCAGCTTGTGCCGAGAGGCGAGCTTCCGCAGCCGGTAGAGGTTGCCAGTCTTGCGGGCGGCAACGGGCACCCCGGCCAGATACCTGTGGATGTCCCGGGAGAGCGCCTCCACCGAGGGGTAGCGCTGCGTCGGATCCTTCTGCAGCGCGGCGATGACGATGGCGTCGAGATCGCCTTGGAGGCGCTTCTTCAGTCGCCGCGGCGTGTCGTGGCGGAGCTGGGCCGCCAGCTCCGGAGTCATGGTGGACGTCGTTCCGTCTGGGTGGCGCCGCTCCGTGGTGCGCCCCACCGCCGTGCTCGGCCGCTCGGGCTCCTCCTCGCAGACTGCCTTCAGCAAGTCCACGTGCTCGCCGCTCGGGACCCGGTACGGGCTACGACCGGTGAGCAGCTCGTAGAGGTTGACGCCCAGCGAGTAGACGTCGGTCGCGGTGGTGATCGATCGACCCCGCACCTGCTCCGGGCTGGCATAGTCGGGGGTCATGGCCAGCCGGGTCTCCATCGCGCTCCCGCCCATCATGGAGGGGTTGAGCAGCTTGGCGATCCCGAAGTCGAGCAGCTTGGGGACACCCTCCGCCGTGACCAGGATGTTCCCCGGCTTGAGGTCGCGGTGCACCACCAGGCTGCGGTGCGCGTACTGGACCGCGAGGCTCACGCCCTCGAATAGCCGCAGGCGCTCCGGGACCGTGAGCTGATGCGCGTCGCAATAGCGGTCGATGGGTACCCCTTCCACGTGCTCCATCACGAAGTACGGGAGCCCGTCGTCCGTGGTGCCGCCGTCCAGCAGGCGGGCGATGTTGGGGTGTTCCAGGCCGGCGAGGATCTGTCGCTCG
>Ga0318562_10001067_pt1 | contig 12282 bp, 12 predicted proteins | sample GRESIP066b5f18_FD_203688 | JGI IMG/M metagenome (GOLD analysis project Ga0318562, IMG submission 203688) | Tropical soil microbial communities from Luquillo Experimental Forest, Puerto Rico - GRE.SIPMG.066b5f18 | ecosystem: Environmental > Terrestrial > Soil > Tropical forest > Bulk soil...
ACCAGGACGAACGCCGAACTGCTCGGGATCGCGACGGAGACGGGCACCATCGAACCCGGAAAGCGGGCCGACCTGCTCGTCGTCGATGGCGATCCGCTGGCCGACATCGCCGTGCTGCAGTATCCGGACAACCTGGTGGCCATCGTCAAGGCCGGGCAGTTTCACAAGCGCCAGATATAACCGAAGCCCGCCGTACCGGCAGTAAGCGGATGTTGCCCGGCGACGCTCCCGCTCTAGGCGGTCAGGGTGGTCTTCGCGGCGTCGGGGTCATCGAGGCTGACAATCAGGCGGGTGTACTTGGCGCCGTCCAGGGTGATCTCCAGTCCGCGGGGCTTCCGGCTGTTCACAGCGGCGAACAGCCGCTGCCCCACGGCCCCGTCGAAGAAGGACCCGTACGCGAACCAGCCCGGCCAGTACCCACCGAAAACCTTGAAGTTGCGCGGCTTCAGCCCTTGGATCCGGCGGATCGGCCCGTCCACGACGTCAACACTGTTCACCGCCGAGAGCGGGACGCGGACGTCGCCATGCACCGCCATGATGCGCTCGCCGATGGACAGCTTGAGGACGATCTGGCTGCCGTCGCGCGCAATGTCCGCCATGGCCGGTCTCCCGATTCTGGAGAAGCGAAGAGCTCGCCAGCGGCTCCTCAGGGCGATCGTCCTCAACACCGAACTATGCCACCTGCCGGGGCCGCATCGATGCGGTGCCGTCCCTCCGGGGAATGGGGGCGGGCAGCCCCATGCGCCGGGGTCTTCGGGAGATCGTCCTGCGGGCTTACACCGTGAAGTCCCCGGACGCATCGCGGCCGAGCTATCCGGCTCGCCGCCGCGCCGCATCGCTGGTGACCTCCACGACGTTCTGGGCGCCGGCCACGGGTATCCGGTGAGCTTGCCCTGGGCAGACAGGCCGGTCCGTTCGGAAGAAGGCTCTTCTTTGTACCGAACAGGCCGTTGCGGCTGTTTCCCAGCCATCCACCCCTAGTAGTAGGCCGGAATCATCACCGCGGCCGACGCGGCGGACGGCAGCGCACGGGCACACTGGAATACGTCTGTGACGAGAAGAGGAAGGATTCCATGATCGAGGTACGGGGGCTCACGAAACGATACGGCGAGAAGGTGGCCGTCAACGACCTGACGTTCGGCGTCGAGCCGGGCAGGGTGACCGGCTTCCTCGGCCCGAACGGGGCTGGTAAGACCACCACGATGCGATTGATTCTCGGCCTTGACTACCCGGACGCCGGTACGGTCAGCGTGGATGGCCAGCGGTACAGCGGCCTGGCCAACCCGATGCGCGAGGTCGGCGCCCTGCTCGACGCTAAGGCGGTGCACGGCGGGCGCAGCGCCTACAACCACCTGCTGTGCCTGGCGCAGACCAACAACCTGCCGAGGAAGCGGGTCGACGAGGTGCTCGACCTGGTCGGGCTATCCGAGGTGGCCCGCAAACGGTCCAAGGGTTTCTCCCTCGGCATGAGCCAGCGGCTCGGGATCGCGGCGACGATGCTCGGCGACCCCCAGGTGCTCATGTTCGACGAGCCGGTCAACGGGCTCGACCCTGAGGGCATCTTGTGGATCAGGAACCTGATGAAGGCGCTCGCGGCCGAGGGCCGTACGGTCTTCGTGTCCAGCCACCTGATGTCGGAGATGGAGAACACCGCCGAGCACCTCATCGTGATCGGCAAGGGCAAGCTGATCGCGGATTGCACGATGAATGAGTTCATCGCTCAGTCGTCGGGCGCCGCCGTGCGAGTCCGTACCCCCTCCGCGGATCAGCTCGCGCTCGTGCTCACCGCCAAGGGCGGTGAGGCTACCGCCGACGGCGACGGCGCGCTGCTGGTGCGCGGACTGACCACCGACGCGATCGGCGACATCGCCTTCGAGCAGGGCATTCGGGTACACGAACTGAGCGCGCTGCGGGCCTCGCTCGAGGAGGCGTTCATGGAACTGACCGCCGACAGCGTCGAATTCCACGCCGGGGTTCCTGACGCGCCCGCCAGCGTCGGAAGCGGGGTCTGAACGATGGCTAACGCTATTGCACCGAGCCTGCAGCTGACCGCACTGCCGCCGGCGACCGGCCGGGCTGGGCTGGCCGGCACGATCCGCTCGGAGTTCACCAAGCTGCGCTCGGTCCGCTCCACGTACTGGACGATCGCGGCGATGGTCATTGTCAGCGTCGGCTTCGCGGCCATCGCCGGCTTCGCGATCGCGAATAACCTCCACAGCAACCCGGCGAACAAGGCCGGGATGGACGCGACGCAGGCCTCGCTGGGCGGCTTCTTCGAATTGGGCCAGCTGATCATCGCCGTGCTCGGCGCGCTGACGATCACGTCCGAGTACTCCACCGGGATGATCCGCACCTCGCTGACCGCGATGCCACGGCGGGGCACGGTATACGCCGCGAAGCTGCTCGTATTCACCACGGTGGCCCTGGTCATCTCGCTGATCACCTCGTTCATCGCGTTCTTCGTCGGCCAGGCGGCCATGTCGGGCTCCGGGGTGAGCGCCTCGTTGCTCCACTCCATCACGATCCCGGCGAACGCGTTCCAGAACGGCCCGTCGAGCAACGTAACGTTCAGCGGCACCATCGTGATCTCCCCGGGTACCGTGCTCACCGCGATCATCGGCACCGCGCTGTTCGTGACGGCTGCCGCGCTGATCGCGTTCGGCCTCGGCACGATCATCAGGCACAGCGCCGGAGCGATCACCGCGGCGATCGGCCTGCTGTTCGTCCTCCCGATCATCGTGCAGCTCCTGCCGGACACCTGGCGCTGGGACATCGTGCGGTTTTTCCCCGACGCGGCCGGCCGGGTGCTCTCGGTGACCGTTGGCCAGCACAACCCGCACCTGTGGTCGGCTTGGCCGCAGTTCGGTGTGACGCTTGTCTACGCCGCGGTGCTCGTGGGGATCGGCGCCTACCTGTTCCGCAGACGCGACGCCTGACCACCGATGTCTCCCGTCAGCGGGGCCGCCACGACCGTGGCCGGCCCCGCTGACTCTGCGTGGACGTCCGGTTTACTCAGATCGCTGGCGTCTATCGGCGGCCGCGGCGAACGCGCAGCGCGCAGCGGCGGGGGCTGACCAGCCAGGACGTGAGAGTTTGCCGGGTAACTGAATGATCTGCCGGGTGGCCAGGGTGTGGCCCGCCGATCTGAGCCGGGCGGTGAGCGCGGCGCCCATCGCGGTGGCCGGGGTCAGGACGCCGGCGCGGTCGGGCAGGTGGTCTCGGTCTAGTGCGAGGCACAGTGCGGTTTCCCCGAGCATCACCGAGGTGGCGGCGTATCCCGGGTCACCCTGGGCCTCGATGGTGCCCAGGTACCGGCGCCCGGCGGAGGTCCGGGTACGGATCTGGATGCGGAAATAGCCCGTGCGGCGGGTCTTTTCGCCAGGGCCGTGGCCTGGTGCTGGCAGGAGCTGGCTGAGCAGTGCCCGCGACGGCCCGAACGCCAGCCCCGCCTCCGCGGCCTTCGCCCCGGCGCTGGCCGTGACGGCCAGTACGGGCGCGGCCGGACCGGCGCCGAACCCGGTGACCTCCCGGTAGCGGAACCGGCGGCCGTAGGCCCAGCCCTGCAGGGCGTTGCTGCGGCGCACCACGCGGGTGTTGATCCCGGCCATGGCCCACGGGCCGGTCCAGATCCGCAGTTCGCCGTCATACCGGGCCCAGCCTTGGTCATGCTCGTCGCCCAGGTCCGGTTCGCCGGCGCGGTCAGGGCTCAGCGCATACGGATCTTGCACGACCCGGCGGCGCGCGGCGCTGGCCTGCACCTCGTCCAGCTGCCCCATCATCGACGCCAGCGTCCCGCCGCTGATCCCGCCCCGCAGCGCCGTCACCGCGAGCGTCGTGTCCAACAGGTCGCCGGCATCGTCGGCGCGGACGGCGTGATGCAGCAGCAGCACTCCCAGATCGGAGGGGACCGAGTCGAACCCGCAGCAGTGCACGATGCGCGCGTCCGCGGCTTCGGCCGCGGCGTGATAACGGTCGATGCTGTCCCGGATGAACAGCACCTCACCGGTCAGGTCCGCGTAATCGGTGCCCGCCTCGGCGCAGGCCTGAACCAGCGCAAGCCCGCGGCCGCGGTAGGGCCCCACCGTGGTGACCACCACCCGGGCCGCCCGGGCCAGCGCGGCCAGCGACACCGGATCGGCCGAGTCGGCAACCAACAGCGGCCAGGCCGACGCGGCAGCGTCCAGCCCCGACCGGACCTCGGCCAGCCGCCGCTCAGAGCGTCCGGCAAGCCCGATGCGAACCCCGCCAGGTGCATGACCGGCCAGGTAACCGGCCACCAGCCGCCCGACGAAACCGGTCGCGCCGAACACTACGACATCGAGCTCACGGTCCCCGCTCACCCGCTCATCCTAGATAAATAGACTGCGAAGCGATAAGTGCAGGAAATACCTGCGCTTCGGAGCCGACGCGCCGAATTAGCGCAAGCCACCGCTTATGAGCCGGCGGCTTCGGCCGCAGCCAGGATCCGGCGGGCCGTGGCTTCGTCGGAGGGGGCTACCAGCACGCGGACACCCTCCAGTTGCAGCTGTGGGTCCAGCCCTGCGGCATCATCTGCCGACACGGCCGCCCGCAAGCCGTTACTGCGCAGCAGGCCGGCGATCAGTTCCGCCTCCGTGCGGCTGGTAACGACAGTCAGGGTCACAGTCAAGGCGTCCATGATCTGCTCCTTCGGCATCATGATCACACTTCCCGGCGGCACGTCGCATCCGGTCCCATGGGACCATCCTCGCGCCGCGGAACAGGTCCGGCGTTTTCCGCAAGCGCTGACCGCTACTCATGCCGCGGCAACTCAGGCCAGTTAGGATCATGCCGTGCCCGGGGCCTGTTCCCGCGCCTGGGGCGTCATCCGGAGCGATCCAGGAAGCACAGGTGGCCAGATGATCCACGTCTCGGGAGCATTCGTCTACCAGCCGTCCTCTTCCCCGAGGCCGGGTATCTCCTACCCCGCGACCTTCCTGATCAAGCTGATCATCAACAGCGATGACGGTACGCCGGTGTTCAACTCAAATGATGAGCTCCTCGATCGGCTGCGCGCATTCGTCGTGCTGGGCTATCCGCAGGTCACCCTCTACAACTGGCCCCTCACGCTGACGAACCTGTTTCCGGTATTCAATGCTCCCCTCGAGGCGCAGGACTACTTTCAGTTGTCCGGGGTGTACAACTTCGGCGAGGCCCCCGAGCTCCCGCCACCGGACTGGATTCCGGCGGCCATCTGGGTGGACCTGGACGGCATCTGGGGCGCGATCATCCAGGCGGCCGCTCCTGCCGTACCCAACTCGCGCATCGCCACCCCCGTCGAATCCTCGCCGCCAGTCGCGCAATAGCGGGCCCGCCCGCACCGCCATGCCCGGACGGGCCCGCGGCGGCGCCATGGCTACCCCTGGTGCCGGCGGCCGGCACCTCCTCAACCGCTACCGCGTCAGGGAAATCAGAGTGGCCCAGGTGTCTGGCACCGTCGGACTGAGTCGACCAGGGGGCCATCGACCTGCACCACGGAGTCCACGGTGAATCCGCACTGATTGATAGGATTGGTGAGCGGGCCATTGATCTGGGTGTGGAACACCTGGGTCGGCGTGGCGGCTCCTGCTGGCGCTGCGGCTAGCCACCCTGCGACAAGCGTCGTCAGTCCCGTCAGCGCAACGACTTGCACTACTCGTTTCATCGATTCATCTCTTCGCTTGGCCGGGCCGACGTGCCGGCCTGGCTCAGATGGCAGGTGTAACCGGGCAGGGAACGGTTGTTCCCTGCCCGGTAAACGGGCGGTGATCCCGGCGGTCAGGTGGGCCTGGTGATCAGGGGCTCGCGGATCGGGCGCGCGGCAGCAGGCCGTCCCGGTGGTGGCTTAGCTCAGCTTCCGCCACGGGCCGGTGCTGTCGGTCCCCTGTCCGGACAGCAGGTGCATGGTGAGCAGGCCGTGGAACAGCTCGAAGGTAGCGGTGGAGGGCCCGCTGCCCTGCGGTTGGCTGGTCTCGGGTACGAAGGTCACCTGATTGCCGGTGATGGAGACGGTCCCGACCTCGCCCGGGTCGCCTGGCAGCCATGCCTTGAAGAAGGCCACGCTGGGCTCATTGGGATTGCCGGGAGGCGACGGTGCCCCGACGCCGCTGCCCGCGTACCGTCCATCGTGAATGACCACCAGGGTGGTGCCGGCGTTGCCGCAGTCTGTGCAGTCGCCGGAGGCTACGACCTCGGCCTGGGTTATCGTGAACTCGTAGGAGCCGTCCAGGACTTTGGTGGGCGAGGCGGCGACTCCGGCACCGTTACAGGTCGCCCAGGCATCCATCCGGGGCTCGCTGGTGGCCAGACCCCCGATCCGGTCGACGGCCAAGGCGGTCGGCGGGTCGCCGGCGAGATCGGCGTAGGTGGGCGCCTCGAGGGTCTGCAAGGCCGTGAGCTGCTGCCCGGTGAGCGCCAGCGGCTTCAGTCCCTGGCCGCACTGCTCCCCCCAGCTGGTGCGGTCGGTGGCGCTGGTCGCCTCGGTGGCGGCGGCCTGCTGGGCGGCCTGCCGCAGCCAGTCGGCATCGCGGGCGGGCAGGCTGGCCAGCTTCGCGGAGTTGACCGCGAACGTGGTGGTCTTGGCGAACAGCGGCGCGTTGACTACCACGTAGGGCGCGACCTGAACATAACCGTTCTCTACCGCGCTCAGCGGATTGGATTCCACCGCCGTCACCGTGCCGTCGCGCAGCGCCTGCACGGCGGCCGGGCCGGAGGCTATGCCGGTCACCGGGATGGCCCCCAGGCTGCGGAGCACCTCGCCGGTTGTGGCCGAGTCGATGATCCGGATCTTGGCGCCGGAGAACTGCGCGGGGGTGGTCAGCGGCCGGGTCGAGTACAGGTACCTGATGCTGTCCGGCACGATGGCCAGCCCGGTAAGCCCGGCGGGCTTGAGCGTGGCGAGCAGGCCGGCGGCCACCCGTCCGGTGACTGCGGCATCGAGCAGTTCGCGGCTGGTGACGAGGAACGGATCCTGGTAGGCGCGGAAGGCGCTGACCCCGAGGCTCTCCCAGGCCCGCGAGGCGACGTCGCCGATATCCAGCTTCCCCTTCTGCAGGTCAGAGGCGATCGTCTGGTCGACGTTGGTCGATCGGCCGTCGTAGGAGTTCACCGTACGGAGCCTCAGATGCCCGCCGGAGTCCTGGCTGACCAGGGCCGCGAACGTGGTGTCGGCCGACTGCAGGTTGCCACTGGCAAAGGTCAGCGTGACGGTCCCGTTCGGCGCGGCCGGCGGTGCACCGCCGGCCTTGCCCGTACCAGGACTGCTGCAGCCGACCACCATCAGCGCCGCTATCACAACCAGCGCCGCCCATGGCCGCGTGGCTAGGTGACGGATGATCGCTGGTACTTGTGCACTGCTCATAGCCGGACCTCCCTTTCGCTATGGTGGACTTGATTGCGACTATGTGCCAGTGCCGTTTTCCCCTCTAGCGGGTTAGCCCTCTTCTCGCGTGGCGATATCCCTGCGATTGTTGGTGAGTGGCACGCCTGGTGCTGTGGGCTGTCGTCGCGGCGGTGCTGTCCGCCGTGACCGCCAACGTGCTGCGTTTGCGGGCTGACGTGTCCTTCGCCGGCCCGTTTGTGGCCGCCCAGGCTCTCGAAATTGGCGCCGGTGCCGTGCTGATCGTCGTCGGCGGCGTCGCGGGCCGTGGCTGGGAGCGCTGGCTTCTACCGGCCGCGGGGGCGGGCTGGCTGATCGCCGAGTGGGCCAGTCCGGCTTCCCCGGGTCCGGCTGCCTTTACCCTGGGTCTGATCGCGGTCCTGGCTGCGTTCCCGCTGGTGCTGGCTAGCCGCTGGCGGCGTCCCGGCCTCGCGCCGGGCCCGGCCGTGCTGCTCGCGCTGGCGGTCTTGCTCGCGCTGGCGGGGGCGGTCATAGGTGGTCCGCTGGCGGCGGCCGCGGCCGGCCCACGCGACTATGGCTGCTCGGACTGCCCCCGCGATCTGGTCGCGCTAGCCCACGATGGGACGCTGAATGCGCTGCTGGTCAGGCTCGGCTGGCAGTTCGCCATCGCCGCTGGCCTGATCGCGGCAGCGTGGCTTGCCGCGAGCCTGGTCAGGGCCCAGCGCCGCCGAACCCTAGTGCCGTCCCCAGATCTTGCGGCGGATGTGGCGGCTGCGGCGTTCGCGGCGGCCGTCGCCGCTGGTGCGGTAGTGGCGCTGCGTGGCGAAGTCGCCAGCCCGATCGCCTATGGCTGGCGCGCGGTGGCCGATGGCATGCTTCTTATCCTCTCCGCAGTCGTGGCCCTGCCAGCGCTGCGCGCGGCACGGGCCAGACGCATGGTAGCCAGGGCCGCGGTGGCCATGGCGGATGATCCTGCCGGGGACGCTGCAGGCGCGCTCGCGGCCGCACTTGATGATCCCGCACTGTCTGTGGCATACCCGGCGCCCAATGGAGCGTGGCGCCACCACAGCGGCCAGCGGGTCGTGCTGCCCGAGCGGAACGTGACCATGGTCACGGACGCGGACGAGATCGTGGCCGCGCTGATTCACGGCGGCTCGGCGCGGATCGATCACGCGTCCGTGACCGGGGCGGTCTCGGCGGCCCGGCTCCTTCTTGACATCGAGCGCCTCGAGGCCGGAGCCCTGGCGCGGGTCAACGACCTTCGCGCGGCGCGGCAGCTGGTGGTCGAGGCGGCCGATGCCGCGCGGGCCAGCCTGGAGCGCGATCTGCATGACGGCGCACAGCAACGCCTGGTAGCCCTGCGTTATGCGCTCGGCCTAGCCGGGGCACGCGCGATACGCCGGTCCGAACCGGTCCTGGCGGCCAGGCTGGCCGATGCTGACCTCGCCGCCGAGCAAGCGCTCGCGGACCTGCGGGAGCTGGCGCACGGGATCAGCGCGGCAACTCTGGCCGTTGAAGGACTCGCGGGCGCTATCCGCAGCGCAGCCGAGTATTCGCCAGGCGCGGTCACGATCGTCGAGTTGCTCGATGAGCGGCTTCCCGAGCGGGTCGAGCAGGCCGTGTACCGCTTCATCGTCGACACGCTGCGCGAGATCGCCCGAGTACCGGCGTCGGGCGCGTCCATTGCCGTCCAGCGAGCTGGCCGGGACGTCATCGTCGAGATCGAATGCGACCGCCCCATGACCGTACGGAGTCGGCCTGCAGACCACCTGGGCGACCGGGTGGCCGCCGTCGGCGGGCAGCTTGAGCAAACAGATCACCACGGCCGTCATCGACTGATCGCGCGACTGCCATGCGAGTAGTGATCGTGGACGACCAGGTCCTGCTGCGGGAGGGCCTGGCGCGGCTGCTCGCCGAAGCAGGAATGGACGTTGTTGCCTCGGCCGGTGACATCGACGGCTTCCTGCGCGCGGTCGAGACCTCACGTCCCGACGTTGCGATTATCGACATCCGGCTGCCGCCCACGTTCACTGACGAAGGCCTGCGCGCCGCCGACCTGCTGCGCACTCGCCATCCAGGCACCGCGGTGCTGGTGCTGTCGCAGTATCTCAACGCCGGCTACGCGTTCCGGCTGCTCGAATCCTTCCCCAGCGGGGTCGGCTACCTGCTCAAGGACAGGGTTTCCCAGGTCGCGGTGCTCATCGACGCGGTCGAGCGAGTCGTAGCCGGCGAATGCGTCGTGGACCCGAGCATCGTGACCCGCCTGGTGAGCCGGACTCAGCTGGCAGAACCGCTGAGCGTGCTCACTTCCCGTGAGCGCGACGTGCTGGGTCTGATGGCCGAGGGACGGACGAACGTAGCCATCGGCCAGCGGCTCTTTCTCAGCGAAAAGACCGTCGAGGGCAATGTTCGGCGGATCTTCGACAAGCTGGGGCTGGCCGACACATCCGAAGATAATCGCCGCGTCCTCGCCGTGCTTGCCTTCCTGCGTGCCTGACGTAATCCAGCGGCCGATCTCGGCTCCACCGGCCACGGCGCGACAGCGGCCTGCTGACTATTGTTCAGCGGGATCTCGGCCACCACGATGGTGCCGCCGCGCTGCTGGCCGAGCACGTGCAGCTGACCGCCGTGCTCCGCCACGCGCTCGGACAGCCCGCGCAACCCACGGCCGCCAGGATCGGCTCCGCCCACGCCATCGTCGGTCACCTGAATACGCAGGCAGTCCGCTTCGGTAACGGCACTGAGCCAGATCCGGGCCGGCCCCGCGTGCTTCAGCGCGTTCGTGACGGCCTCAGATGCGGCGAACCAGGCTGCGACGGCGATATCGCCGTCGATGTCGCCATCGAGACAAACGCTAGCCTCGGCCCCCGCTGATCTGGCGAGATCGAGCAATGCCACCGCAAGACCACCGTGCGCAAGCATTCGGGCCGCGTCGCCGGCCGCTATCTGTCCCAGTTCCTCCTTTGCCGCCTGCCCTGCCGCTCGCGCTGCGGCTACGTCCGCGCGCAAACCCGGCGGCGTCGCAGCCAGCGCATCATCGAGCACGGCCAGGCAGCGGGCGAGGGATCGGCTAGGCCCATCGGTCACATCGCTGGCGAACTGCTGCCGCACCACTCCTTCTGCTTGCACCAGCCGACGGCGAGACTCAGCCAGGTCAACGGATTGCTGCGCCGCCTCAGATGCGTGCATCAGCCGCCGGACCGCGAGTGTGCCCACGGCCAGGACAGCCTCGCGCAACTGGGGATCATCAAGGGTCGTGCGGTCGTGCTCGAGCGCTGCCACCACAGCACCAGACTGACCCATCACAGTAACTACCCGGCCCGCTGGGGTGACCCCTGCGGGCAGTCCCGACGTGGTCACAAAGGGCAGGCCCGGCGCCAGCCGGTACAGCAGGCGAAGCTGCGGGTCCCCAACCGCCCGCGCGAGCCGCCGTTCCAGCGAGAACGCGTCCCCCGTCTGACCAAGCTCGACCACGAGCCCGGCGAAACCGCGATCCGTCGCGACCCGCGCCGGGCGGGCCGTAAGTATCGTAATGCCGCATCCCGCCACGGCGACGGCTACCAGCGGCTCAAGCGCCGACCCTCGCCCAGCTACCGCCTCGAGCAGGCCGGCGGCGCAAAGCACGACACCCAGGACAGCAGCTGCCAGCCGCGGCGCCCGCACGGTATAGCGGCGCACATCCAGGAGCGCGGCAGCGGCCAGACCGGCGCCCGTCGCCGCGGTCAGCCAGCCGATCCCGGCGAGTGCCGGAAGCGCGCGAATCCAGGTGGCGGCAGCCACGGCACGCGGAAAGAGGCGGGCCGGCGCGGCACCCGGCGACCCTAGCAACGCCGTGGCCAGAGGTGCCAGCCACACCGCTCCCAGCAGCGCCGCGCCATGACCCACCGGCCCGCCGACAACCTGCGGAGTGGCCAGGAACCAGCACACCCCGGACAACCCGAGCAGCCCCCGGCAGCCGTCACTCACGTGAAGTGCCCATCCGGCCGCCGCCACCAGCGACCAGCCCGCCAGCAGATCAAGCGCCGCGGAGACCCAGGACCACCCCCCGCGGACGGCCCACACCTCGACAGCGACACCAGCTATCGCTACCGCGACAAGCAGGGCACGGACGCCGACGCGCATACTCTCTCCCGGAGCCGACACCCCACGATATGCCCTACTCGCGTCGGCTTGCTCGGGAGGATTCATGGCCATCACGTCGGCCTGAGCACACCAGCCGCGAGGTGAGGACCGGCCGGTGGCCACGATGCACTGCGGCGGCAGATCACCCGATTTCGGCCGCCATCATGAGCTGCGCGACAGAGAGCGAACCGACGCGCCGAACGGCGGGCCGGCGCGCGGTTATCTGGGGCGTTGAGGGGCCTCCCAGCAGACCCGATATGACCTATTGGATGATCGCCTGCACCGTATATTTATCCATCGCCACCCTTGGGGCGAATGTCCGCATCTGCCGCGATGGCGGCGCCTGCGGTCTGCTATGTCCCTGCCAAGTCTTGGTTGGGTCATGAGGCTCTTGAGGCTGACAGCATGGCCGCTGCGCTGACGTCGCTTCTGCCGGTGACCCTGGTAAGTAGGCTGGCGGTATGCGCGTAGTGATCGCGGGCGGGCATGGAAAGATCGCGCTGCTGTTGGAGCGCCTGCTAGCCGCACGCGGCGACCAAGCCGTCGGGCTGATCAGGAACCCGGCCCAGGTCGCCGAGGTGCGCAAGGCCGGCGCCGAGGCTGTCATCTGCGATCTGGAGGCGGCCTCGGCCGATGATGTCGCGGTGCTGCTGTCCGGGGCCGACGCGGTGGTATTCGCGGCCGGCGCCGGTCCGGGCAGTGGCTCCCCGCGCAAGGACTCCGTGGACCGGGCTGCCTCGGTGCTGATGGCCGACGCCGCCGAGCGGGCCGGGGTCCGCAGGTTCGTGCAGGTCTCCTCGATGGGAGCCGGCCGCGAATACCAC
>Ga0318562_10001070_pt1 | contig 12270 bp, 11 predicted proteins | sample GRESIP066b5f18_FD_203688 | JGI IMG/M metagenome (GOLD analysis project Ga0318562, IMG submission 203688) | Tropical soil microbial communities from Luquillo Experimental Forest, Puerto Rico - GRE.SIPMG.066b5f18 | ecosystem: Environmental > Terrestrial > Soil > Tropical forest > Bulk soil...
ACCGGCGGCTTCATCATGATGCGCGAGTTCTACCTGCGCTGGATGAAGATGCATGGCGGATCGGTCGTCAACATCATCGCCGACATCTGGAACGGGTGGCCCGACTTTGCGCACTCGGGTGCGGCGCGCGGCGGCATGCTCACGCTCAGCGAAACCGCGGCCTGCGAATGGGCAGCCTCTGGCGTGCGGGTGAACACCGTGGCGCCTGGCGGCATCGCGTCGAGCGGTTTCGACCGCTACGACGAAGCCGGCCAAGCCAAGATTCTCGAATTCCCCGCAGGCGTGCCGATGCAGCGCTACGGCACGGAGTCCGAAGTCTCGGCGGCCATCGTCTTCCTCCTGTCACCGGCCGCGGCCTACATCACGGGATCTTGCATTCGAGTCGATGGCGGCACGCCCAACGCGCGCAACACCTGGAAGCTGCAGCCCACGGATCGCCACCCGCCCTTCCAGGGCTTCCACCGCGGCGCACTGCCCAAGCTGCTGCGCAAGGCCGGCTGAGATCTGGCGACAAGGCTTGCCCACCACCAGCTCGAGAGCCCCCGTCATGAACACCCGCGATTTCCCCCAAGAGAACCCCATCATCCGCCTCGATGTCGAGGGTGGCATCGCCACCGTGACGTTCACGCAGCCCGCCCGCGGCAACCCCATCGATGGGCCGTGTTGTCGGGCCTTTCGAGATAGCGCGCTGGCCCTTTGGAATACGGAGCACCTGCGTGCCGTTCACCTGCGCGCAGAGGGCGCCAACTTCAGCTTCGGCGGGGACGTCAAGTCCTTCTATTCACTCCGCGAGCGCTTGGGCGGGCTCGTGCGCGAATGGACAGCCGACCTGCACACCGGCCTGCAGCGCTTCTGGCAGTTGCCTGTACCCGTCGTGGCCGAGGTGCAGGGCTTCGCCATGGGTGGCGCGGTTGCCCTGGTTGCCGGCTGCGATTTCGTGCTGGCAGGCTCATCGGCCAGATTCGGCTCGGCCTTTGCCCAGTTGGGGTTCAGCTGCGACACGGGCTCCACTGTCACCCTGGCGGCGCGCCTGGGCGTGGCCCGAGCCAAGCGATTCATGCTGAAGCCCGAGATCCACAGCAGCGCGCAGGCCCATGCCATGGGGCTGGTCGACGAGGTGGTTGAGGACAACGCCTTGGCAGCCGAAGCTCGCTCGCGTGTCGAAGAGCTGGCCGCCGGTCCCACGCTTGCGTTGGGAGAGATCAAGCGCCTGTTCCTGCGCACCGGCGAACGCACGCTCGAAGCGCAGCTCGAAGACGAAGCACTGACCTTGGCCCGCATCGCCGCCAGCGCCGATGCCCGGGAGGGCATCGCGGCAATGGTCGAGCGGCGCAAGCCGCAGTTCAAGGCGATCTAGTGCCGAGCGCCTCCCGCTCGCGGCTCACGCAGCAGCCGCGAACGCGGGACCAAAGAGCAGATAGAGGCCGATCAGCCCCAGGGCCCCGTGCCCCAGGGCAAGCCACACACGGCCACGCCGCACCTTCAACCAACCGAACAGCACGGCGCCTCCCAGCAGCCCTGCGACGAGGAGCCCCAGCGCCCACGTCGCCTGCGGCGACGCGGACGCCCCTTCCTTGAGGACGGCGACAGCCAGAAACGCGCTAGCAGTCAGGCCCAGCAGACCATGGCCCGCGGCGAACCAGCGTGGATAGGACGTCCGCATCACGGACATCACGACGAATGTCGCACCGCCGCACGCACCGGCGGCGAACAGGAACCAGGAGAGTCGGAGGAGGTTCACTGCTTTTTCCTTCAGCGCTTCCAGGCCTGGCGGCCAATGAAGACCACGGCGATCGTGGACAGCACCACGAACACGAGGGCCGGAAGCAGGCCCAGCAGCGCGGCCAGGCTGGATGGGCCGAAGCGGTTGTCGCCCAGAGTCAGTGCACGGTTCGGGGACCACATGGCCGCCCAGTAGAACAAGGTGTTCGCCCAGCCAGTGCCGACGATCCATCCGCCCACTCGCCGGGCCGCAACGTCGGAGAAGTTCAGCACCGGCAGCAGCAGGGCCACCACCATCACCAGCAGCGCATTCAGGATGCCCCCGACGTGCGTCCGCGCCCACGCCGACGCGCTGCCTGGAATGCTCAGCGCTTGAATATGACCGGGCCACAGCTCGATCCCGCCCACCAGCGACGCCAACAGACCCAGGCCCGCGAGCATGGCGACGAACAAGATCCAGGCGCCGTGACCAACCATGCGGCGCTGTCGTGATTGCAGATCCATGGGAGCTCCGGAGTCGATGTAATGCATTGGGGACGCCACTCAGGCGTGCGGACGAGACGAGGCCGGGACGATGTCGGCATCGAAGTCACTCTGATTCAGTCGCAGGAGGCCCGGGTAGCAGCGCTCGAAGTCGGCACGGATCTCGGCGAGCGGCACGTCGAGGTATTCCCCCCGCATCCGCACGTACTCCATGTGGCGGCGCCCCTGGGAGTCGTAAGCTTGGTAGATCGAGTCGCGCCGTCCGTCGAAAGCGAGCACGTCGATGCCCAGCCTGGAGCACAGGCTGGCGTTGAAAGCCGGGGTAGCCTTCACCCAGTGGCGGTGCAGGTACACGCAGGCGTAGCCGTGCCAAACGTAGTCGTTGGTGCCGATCACGGCCCTCAGGCGTTCGGTCGAGAGGTGGTTGCGCACGTCGGCATAGCCCACGATCGCTGGAAGCCCGGCTGCCCGCCAGACGGCCGTCAGCAAGGCGGCCTTGGTCACGCACCAGCCGTGGCCATCGGCCAGCACGCGGCTGGCCTTGAGGCCCTCGGGGCTCAAGTCGACGCGGTAGGGATCGTAGCGAAAGCCATCTCGCACGGCCAGATAGAGAGCGACGGCCCTGCGGACCGGATCGGCCAGGTCTCCGTGCAAGCGCGCGAAGGCCTGGATGTCCTCATGGTCGGCATCGATCAACGATGTCGGGTGGAGTGCTTCCGCTGGTGAAATGTCCGTCGAGGCCATGGCACGGATTCGAGTGTGAGACTGATGCGCAGCAAGCCGCGGGGGGGTTCCTGCGCCGCACTTGTCGTTCGTTAGTGTACCGTTCTCTAACGTATCACACAACGAGAAGGCCGTCGCCGTCGTACGAAATCAGTACGGCCCCACCTTCCCGATGTGCTGGCGATAGCTCTCGGGGAAGAAGAGTTCGAGCCAGGCCACCGCCGGCCGGCCGTCTATTTCTCCCGTGCCAGCGCTTTCGTGCAGGCAGGTTTGCGGCTCGGGGTAGAGCTGGAAGCGGGAGACGACCCGGGCCTTCAGCGTGGTGGTGCGGCCGTCGGCGTCCCGAATGACGGCGGCAAAGGCCGTCGGATTGAGCGGTCCCTCGTATTCGTATTCGGTCTTCACGTCGCTCACGACCGAAAGTCGTCCCTGCTTGTAGACGTAGCCGCGCAGCTCGACGCGCCCCAGCGCCTGCACTTCCCAGAGGTGCACGGCAACGTCCGACCCTGCCTGCGCGTGCACCCACTTGTAGTGCTGGAACACCGCCCAGTCCCGCATCCCCCAGCTGTGGTCGCGGTGCCCCGTCGTGTCGAAGTCGATGTGCCGCTCTCCGAGGCGCAGCCTGCCCTTGGCCGTCCCGCTTTGCTCGATGCGGTCGTCGGCGACGTACGGCATGCAGCCACGCGCGTCACGGCCGTAGGAATAGGGCGGATGGAAGGCCTCGAACTGCAGATCCAGCGAGACCTTGTCGGATTCCCAGCGAATGCGAGCCCGGTCGAACTTGAGGTCCTGCTGCATCGTAAATCCGCCGATCTGCCACTCGTCGAATCCCATGGTGCGCGGGACGGGACGATCGGCAAGCGGCTCGACCACCGGCTGCGGTCCTACGCCCGGGCCGAACACGGCGAGCACGGCGCCGGCCTCGCTGGCGCTGTTCACCCAGGTATAGGTAAACAGGGCGATGCCCTGCTCCGGCAGGTTCAGCAGATAGGGGACGGACTCGCGCGCCCGGGCTTCATCGCGCAGGACATGGCGGCCGTCGTGCGCGGGATCGAGCGCCAGGGAGGCGTCTTGGCATCGGGGATCGAACATCGGATTTCCTCTTTGAAGTGAACGGTGCCAGGTGACGGTCAGGCTTCGTCCTGCGCGGGCGCAAGCAGAGCCTCGATCGCGGGGATCGCATCCGGGGCCGGCTCCCAGCGTTGCGGGAGCAACCAGGAGCGGTCTCGTAGCAGTTGCTCACGGCTCGCGTCGAGCACCAGCCGCTCAATCCTGGTGATGGCTTGACAGGGGGCTTTGCCGCACACCTCCTGAACCAGGGCGGACGTACTGGCGCGCAGCGCATGCGTCGCCGCAAGAACCTCCGACGGGCCGGCCTGCGCCCTGTTCAGCACGTCTCGCGCGTAGGCAGTGTCGACCTGCACGGTCTCCGTCGACCCCGACACGCCGGCCGCTTCGGCCAAGGCCTCGCCCAGGTTTGCCAGTCGCTTCAACTCGTCGACGTCGAAGCGGAACTGCAGCGGCAGCTGGCGGGACATCAGGTCCAGCAACCCCATGCACAGGCGCGCCTGCTCCTGGGCCAACTGGTTGCCTGGGTCGATCGCCGGCAACACGACATCGTTCAAGGCCTTGAGAATGCTCGTGATCTGAATATCGGCACGTAGTTGCACTTCGTTCTCCTCAAGCCTGTTCGATCAGGTTGCGCAGTTCGTCCATCAGCATGTAGCTGATTCCCATCAGCCAGGTCACCAGCACGTCCTGGTGGGTCTTTCCGTTGCAGGCGATGCGATACCCGGTGCTCAGCGTCAGCGTCACCATCGAGTAGGCGTTCATCACCTTGTACCAATGCAGCGCCCTCTGATCGATGCGGCGACCGCTGGCGCGCTCATAGTGTTGATAGAAGTCCTCTTCCGGAATCAAGCCGCACACCAGAAAGCGGCCCCGCTCGTCGTAGCTGCCAAACGCACGGCTGGTGGTCCAGGCGATGTCCTGATGCGGATCCCCGATGCGGCCCAACTCCCAATCCAGCCAGGCCGAGATGCGGTTGTCCGGTTCGGTAAAGAGGAAATTCCCGACGCGGAAGTCGGCGTGTACGATGGCCGGCTTGTCAACGCTGGGCATGTTGCGCCGCAGCCAGGCGGCGGCCAGGCGCATCATCGGCGCGTCTTCCTGGCAGTCTTCCTCCCAGACGCGCTCCCACCAGTTCACCATCCACTCTGCGGCCTGGGTACCCGGCCGAGGCACGTCGAAGGCGGAAAGCTCGGCCTTCTCGTGGTCCAGTGCATGAATGCGAGCCAGGTGGTCGACGAACTGCGGTGCCAGTTGCGCGCGCAACGCCTCCGGCAGGCGCGTTCCCAGGCCGGTGACATTGCCAGTGGCCGCGCTGGGCTTGGTCACGCCGTCTGCGAATCCATAGACCAAGGCGGGATACGGCAGGAATTCCCCGTGGTCGTCGCACCAGAACACGGGCGGAACCGGCACCGTGTGCCGCACCGCCAGGAGCAACTGGAACTCACGCAACCGACTGGTCTCGACGATGGACTCCGCCGGCTCCATGCGCAACACCATGCGGGTGCGCTCCCGCCCGACCTCAGGTCGATGCCAGTCCAGCACGAAGGCCATCTGCAGTTTCGATGCGCCGCCGGAGAGCCAGCGCGGCTCCAGGATCTCGAAGGGCTCGCCATGACGCGCCTGGATCAGGCCACGCACTCCCTCCACGAGGGTCTGCAGAGCCAACGGCGAATAGCCCGGGCCGGATCGGCGATGCAGCCGGCGAGTCAGGATGCGATCGATCTCCTTCTCCGTCGGATACCGCTCGCGCAGATGTTCTATCCATTGCGCCGAGGGCTTGTTCTTGTCGATCTGTGCATGCATCGCAGGTCTCCTAAGGGTATGTGTCGCCTGGCTTCGGCGCGCCATCAGTGCCCGGCACGCCGCAAGGCGTCGGGCTCGAAATCGCTCATGCGGCCATGGATGCCGAACACCCACGGTGTCTGGTACCGGTTATCGAGGCCGGTCAGCACGTAGCTGTCGTTGGTCAGGTCGAACCAGAGCTCGAAGCGGTACCACGGCACCTGCGCGTCGTAGTACTGCACCAGTGAATGCAGCCCCACCCGCCAGAGCTGTTCACGAGCGTCGTACGCTTCGCTGACCAGCACGGCCCAGCTGTCTTCATCCAGGTAGAAGACTCGCTTCGCATAGACATGACTCATGCCCGGCTTCAGCCGGGCCTCGACGACCCAGACCCGGTGCAATTCAAAGCGCAGGAGCTCGGGGTTCGGCGACCCCTTGCGAACGATCTGGGTGTAGGGGAGGTGCTTGTCCGCGATGCGGTAGTTGTTGTATGGCACCAGCAGCTCGCGCTTGCCCAGGAGTTTCCAGTCGTAGCGGTCCGGCCGGCCGTTGTACCCGTCGTACTGATCGACGACAGCCAGGCCGTCGGAGCCGTTCTGCACGTTGTCGTAAGCGAGGTCCGGCGCGCGTCGTACACGGCGCTGGCCGGCGTTGTAGATCCAGGCCTTGCGCTCCTGCGAGCCCAGGGGATTGAATTCGTGCACCAAGTACAGCGTGCCCACCATGTCCGCCGGACTGGTGAAGTAGCCCAGATAGGAGAAGAGCCGCTCGGGCATGGGCCGGTCGAAGTTCTCGTCGTAGATCCTTTTGTCGTGGAATCCGATCTGGTACTCACCGCCCCTGGGGCGAACGACAAAGGTGTCGAAGTCGCGCTCCACGCCGCCACCCAGGTCGCGCAACAGGTGATTGGAGATCGCCTCGAGCCCGTTGCGCGGCTCCGGATAGGGAACGGGCTCGCGGTTCGTCCCCACCGTGCCATGACGCTGTACACCCCTGTCCGGGTACGCCGCCGTCCGATGCGTTGGGTACACCGGCATGGCGAACAACGGCTGGTGGGCCAGGAGGGCCTGGAGGCCGGGGGCGACCTGATCACGATGAACCGCCAAGTTGTCGGCCTGCACGCGATAGAGGGGCTTCTCCTCGGCAAACGGGTCGACGTACCCCTGCTCGGCCCTCCAGCCCGGCGGCGGACTCGTCATGCCCCCGGTCCAGGAGGGAATGGTGCCGGCCGAGTTGCCGGCCTGCTCGGCACCGACGGGCGTCAAGCCCCCGGCCGCGAAGGCCTGCGCCGCCAGGCCAAGCCCCAAGGCCAGGAGCCCGTCGAATCGGTGGCAGGAGGCACGTCGCATGAGTTCAATGCCTCGCCGGCCGAACAAGGTAGGCCGCAATCGCCGGCAGCAGCAGGATGGCGGCGAACACGTTGACCAGGAACATGAACGCCAGCAGCAGCCCCATGTCGGCCTGGAACTTCAAGGGCGACAGCACCCACGTGGCCACCGAGACCGTCATGGTGACGGCGGTGAAAAGCGACGCCGTGCCCCGCTGCTTCAGAGCCTCGACGAACGCCTTCTGCAGGGGCATGCCGCGTTCGCGCATATCGTGCCGGATGCGTTCGAACAGGTAGATGCCGTAATCGACGCCGACTCCCACTGAGATGGCGATCACCGGCAGGGTGTTGACCTTCACGCCGATGCCCAGTAGCGCCATGATCGCGTTGCACAGCAGGGTTACCAGCGCCAGAGGGATCACGATGCACAGCGTGATCGGAATGGATCGGAAGGTGACCAGGCACAGCAGAGTGACTGCGGCAAATAACGTCACGTTGACGATCTTGTCGGCCCGGTGCACCACCTCGTTGGTGGCGGCCATCACGCCAACATTGCCAGATGCCAGCCGGAACTTCAGCGAATCGGTGTCGTTCTGTGCCTTGAAGCGCTGGATCTGATCCACCACGCCGGCAATCGTCGTGGCCCTGTGGTCGGCGGTGTAGATGGACAACGGCAACGCATTGCACTTCGAGTTTCGATATTCGTTGCCGAAGCGCGTGGCAAAGCCAACCGCTTGCGCGATCTGCTCCTTGGTCTCCGGCAGCATGCGCCACTTGACCCAGCCTTCAGCGAAGTCCTGCGTCACGGCGGTCGTGAAGGATGACAGGCTGCGCACCGCGGCCACGCCATCGGTCTGGCGCATCGTGAACTCGAAGTTCTCGAGCTTGTCCTGTGCCTCGCGCGAGAGGCAGGGCGAGTTGTCGCCCTTCAACTCGGCGATGACCTGCAGCAGGTCCACGCCGATGGCGAAATGACTGGTGATCATCCCGACATCTCGGTTGTAGCGCGAGTCCGGCCGCAATTCAGGCACGCCCTTGCTGGCGTCGCCGATCAGAAGGTGCTGCACCGCGAGGAGCGAGCCGGCGGTCAGGGCGGCTCCAATCCCCAGCGGAATCAGCGCGCCCTTGCGAGTGGCCAGCGGTCCGAGCTTTTCCCAGAACCAATCCCCTGCCGTCTCCTTGCCACGCAACTTATGGGCGGCAGCCGCGGATATCTTCATGTACGACAGCAGAATCGGCAGCAGGATCTTGTTCGTGGCGATCATGACCGACACCCCGATGGTGGCCGTGAAAGCGAGCTCGCGCACGATCTCGATGTCGACGACGGCGATGACCATGAAGCCAAGCACGTTGGCCAGCAGTGCCGTGGCTCCTGGCACGAACAGCTTCAGGAAGGAGTTGCGAGAGGCCGTCACGCCATCGGCGCCGTGAAGCGTCTCGAGCTTCCACGCATTTGTCATCTGCACGGCGTGCGAGACGCCGATCGAGAAGATGAGAAAGGGCACGAGGATGGACAGCGGATCCAGGCCCAGCCCCATGATCGGCAACAAGCCCAGCAGCCAGACGACCGGGATGGTTGCGGCCACCAACGTCCAGGCCGTCAGCATGGCGGAGCCGGAATACCAGTACAGCAGTGCCGCGGTGATGAGGAAGGCGGCCACGAAGAAGCCGAGCACGTTGGATGCGCCGTCCGCGATGTCGGACATCGACTTGGCGAAGCCGATGACGTGCACCGAGACCCGATCGCCTTCATACTTGGCGCGGATCTTCTCGAGTTGGCGGCCGACCTCGCGCAGATCGAGGCGGGAACCTGTGTCCGGGTCGTTTTCCTGCAACGTCGCCACGACCATGGTCGCCGTCATGTCAGCCGAGACGATGCGCCCCACCAGGTCGGACTTCAGCACGTTCTCGCGCACTCGCGCGACCTGGTCCGCTCGGCCGACAAAGTCGCCCGGCATCAGGTTGCCGCTTTTGAAGCCCTCTTCGACGACCTCGTTGTAGCGAGCATTGGGAGTGGACAGTGACAGCAGCGAGCTGCGGTCCACGCCCTTGACGTAGAACACATCCTCCGTCAACGCCTTGACTGTCTGCAGCACATCCTTGCTGTAGATGTCCCCCTTCCGGACCTTGATCGCGATGAGCACATTGTTGGCACCGCCGAACTCGCTCTGGTAGTCCTTGAAAGTCTGCATGAACTCGTGGTTCATGGGGATCATCTTCGAGAAGCCGGCGGTCACCTGCAGGCGCGTCGCGGACCAGCCCAGCAACCCAGTGAGCAGAACGCCCAGAATCAGGATGGGCAGGCGCCAATGGAAGATGAAGTAGCCGCAACGGCCGATGACGCCGCGGTCGAACTCCTGCGAAACGAATTCGCCGTGGATCTTGTCGCGGCTGCGGTGCGGCATGGCGTTGGCGGGGATGTTGGCACTCATGATGGTCTGCGGAGCGTGAAGGTGCCGCCCGGTCAGGGCGCCGTTGCAGAAACGACAGAGGCCTTGAGGTCCAGGCAGCCGGTGGCCGCGATGCCGGTGTAGACCAGGTGATCGTCGACGATGCGGGCCTGCGACACCGACGTGCCTTCAGGCGTCTTGTAAAGGTCGAAGCTGTGACCTTCGTCCTTGCTGACGGCAATCAGGCCGCGATTGCCAGCCAGCACGACGCGGCCGTCCGCCGCGATCGAGCCGCCGTTGATCGTGGCCTTCGACGGAAAGGACAGCTGTTCCCAGCTGTCTCCATCGTCCGTGGAGCGGTATACGTTGCCCCGCATGCCGAAGGCCAGCAGTGCGCCGCTCTTCATCACCAGCAGCCCGAAGTAGGACCCTTCATACGGAGATTTCAACTTCTCCCAAGTCTTTCCCTGGTCCCTCGAGCGGGCGATGACGCCGGTTTCACCGACCATCATCAACGCGTGCCGTGCCTCGACCACCTCCGAGATGTGGCGATCGAAGTCGGGAGAAATCGTGTTCTCGCGCCGCCAGCTCTTGCCTCGATCGTCCGAGACGAGGTACATGCCGAACGCTCCCCAGGCGACGACCGCGCCGCTGCGCAGGGCCGTCACGCCCAGCACCGCATCGTGCCCGATGTCCTTGCATTCGATGGCGCTCCACGTGTGGCCACCGTCTTCCGTGCGTAGCAAGGTGCCGCCATGGCCGACCGCGATACCGACCTTGTCGTCGACAAACGCGACCGAGGTCAGCGTCCTGGTCGTGGGCGCCTGCTCGCCGCTCCAGGTCTTTCCCCCGTCCTCCGAGCGCAGCACCACGCCGCGCTCGCCCACCGCCACCAGCGACTTGCCGAGGACGGTGAAGTCGAGCACAACGATCCTGCCGGCCTGGATTCGGAAGACCGGAGCCGTGGCAGCCGGCATACTGGCCATCGAAACCGAGGCACTGGCCAAGGCGACCACGAGCGCCACTGCGATGCGAAGCTGAGGCCCTTTGAGCGTGTTCATGAGGTCAACTCCCATTCGTACGGCGACCACGACGCCTTGAAGAGAGGCGAGGCGCCTCTCGACAACGCTCGAGAAGAACTTTAGTCAGCGCTCACCGTGTCCCGCGACGACGGATGGCATCCACCGTGAAGTCCGCGACCTTGCCCGACTGGTTCCACACGTACGCTGGCTGCTTGCGTTCGTTCGAGAGGGCGGTGACCATGTAGTTGCCGTTGGTCAGGTCATGCGTGAGGAATGGCGCCTGAACCTGCACGCCGCCGTCCCATGCGGTGAAGATCGGGTACGTGTAGACGCGCCACAGGTTGCCGCGGCCGTCGTAGCCTTCTGCCATGCTGATCGTCCAGCTGTCTTCGTCGATGTAGTAGGTCTTGCGGCCAACCACGTGCGACATGCCCGGCTTCAGCGTGGCGTCCACCACCCAGACGCGGTGCAGCTCCCAACGCATCAGGTCGGGCTTCAGCGAACCCTTGTCGACCATGTCCTTGTACTTCAGGTGCGCGTCATTGATCTTGTAGGCGTTGTAGGGAATGTAGATCTCCTTCTTGCCCACCAACTTGAAGTCGTACCGGTCCAACGCGCCCTGGAAGCCCCAGTAGTCGTCGGTGGTCCGCATGCCTTCGGTGCCGTCGTCGATGTTGTCGTAGGCGAGGTCGGGAGCGCGGCGCACGCGGCGCTGGCCCGCGTTGTAGATCCACGCCTGACGTTGCCCCTTCGTGTAGTCGACCGGGTCACGGACCAGGTAGATGGTCCCGATCAGCGTGTCCGGGGCGTCGTAATAGCCGAAGAAGCTGAAGATCTCGTTGGGCGTGCGCTGATCCATGTTCTGGCCCTGAACCATGTCCTCGCAGAACCCGACACGGTAGTAGTCGCCGTTGCCCCGCACCGGCAACCAGTCGCGGCAAGTCTTGAAGCCGCCGAAGTAGCGCGTGGTGTGGTTGTACATGACCTCGACGCCGCTCTTCGGGACGGGGAAGGGCACGCCCGGGGGCTCGTAGCCCGTGATGCTCAGGCCATTGAGGCTGACCTTGGCCGCCTGCGCCTTGGTCGCGTCATAGACTTCCTTGGGCCAGAAGGCGGATCGGTGCGTCGGGTACACGTCCATGAACTGGTTCGGATACTTCTTCAGCATCGCGACCATGCCGGGCGTGACCTTGTCCTTGTACTGATCGACGTTCTTGCCGTCGATCTTCAACAGGACCTTGTCGTCCTTGTACGGGTCGGTGTACCCCTGCGCAGGTGTCCAACCCGCGGGCGGCTTGATGCCACCAGTCCATTCGGGAATCGTGCCGTCCTTGTTGCCGGCCTTCTCCGCCCCCACTGGGGTCAAGTCCTTGCCCAGGCGCTCAAGGTCAGCAGCACTGACCTCGGCGCGGGCGGCCGTGAGGCACACCGCCATCGACACCGCCGCAAGGGCGATCGCAGTCGCATTCATCATCGCTTTCATCGTGCTGTCTCCGTTGATCGCAGGGTTCAGAAACTCACAGTTGCATTGGCATAGACAAAGTCACGATCGCGAAGCGGGTCGTACTTTGCGTTCCGGTTGTAGCGAACCAGCCCCGTCTCGAACGTGTATCGCTTGGCATAGCTGAACCTGAGCGAGGGCACGAGGGCCATGCGCCCCTTGATGAATTGGTTGTCCAGCGAATAGCCGTACAAATCGTGCGAGATGAACATCGCCGGGTACATCGTGATGCCCGGGAGCACGTCGGTG
>Ga0318562_10001071_pt1 | contig 12265 bp, 9 predicted proteins | sample GRESIP066b5f18_FD_203688 | JGI IMG/M metagenome (GOLD analysis project Ga0318562, IMG submission 203688) | Tropical soil microbial communities from Luquillo Experimental Forest, Puerto Rico - GRE.SIPMG.066b5f18 | ecosystem: Environmental > Terrestrial > Soil > Tropical forest > Bulk soil...
GATGCAAGCCGATGCCACCGTGCTGATGGCCGAGACGGCACGGCCGCCGGCCGTGGTGCGCCCGCAGCGCTCCTCGCTCGCCTTTCTGGGCGTCGTGCCCTTCTTCGTCTTCGCCGTTATGTTCCTGCTCTGGCCGACGGGCTTCCTCATCGTCGGCGCCTTCCAGGATAGCGAAGGCCATTTCACCCTCGCCAATATCCGAAACCTCGCCGAGCCAGCGATCCTCAACGCCTATTGGATCTCGATCGAGATCAGCGTCGCTTCGGCACTGCTCGGGGCGATCTTCGGCTTCTTCCTCGCGGCCGCCGTGGTGCTCGGCGGCTTACCGCGCTGGCTGCGTCCGACGCTGATGACCTTCTGCGGCGTCGCCTCGAATTTCGCCGGGCTGCCGCTCGCTTTCGCCTTCCTCGCGACGCTCGGGCGCACCGGCCTCGTCACGGCGCTGCTCTACAAATATCTCGACTTCAATCTCTACGCGACCGGCTTCAATGTTTTGAGCTTCACCGGGCTCACCATCACCTATCTCTACTTCCAGATCCCGCTGATGGTGCTCATCCTGACGCCTGCGCTCGACGGGCTGAAGCGCGAATGGCGCGAGGCGGCCCAGGTGCATGGCGCCAATAACTGGCAATATTGGCGCCATGTCGCGATCCCGGTGCTGTGGCCGAGCTTCCTCGGCGCGACGCTTCTTCTCTTTGCCAATTCCTTCGGTGCGGTCGCGACCGCGATCGGCCTCACCGGCTCCTCGCTCAATATCGTGCCGATCCTGCTCTATGCGCAGAGCCGCGGCGACGTGCTGCACGACCAGAATCTCGGCTATGCGCTCGCGCTCGGCATGATCGTCATCACCGGCCTGTCGAACGGTGCCTATATCTGGCTCAGAGCCCGCGGCGAGAGGTGGCTGAGATGAAGCGCTCCCGCATCGGTCCCTGGCTCGCCCTCGGCATCGGAACGGCCTATTTCCTGATCCCGCTGATAGCGACCTTCGAGTTCTCGCTGCGCCTGCGGCGCGGCGAATATTCCTTCGACGCCTATCGGGTGGTGCTCGCCGATCCGAAGTTCCAGGCGGCCTTCGGCTATTCCACCGTGATCGCGCTCGCGACCATCGTGCTCGGCGTGCTCCTCGTCGTGCCGACCGCCTATTGGATCGAGCTCCGGCTGCGCCGGCTGCGGCCGGTCGTGGAGTTCATCACGCTTCTGCCGCTCGTCATCCCGGCGATCGTCATCGTGTTCGGCTATCTGCATACCTACAACTCGTCATCGCTCATCCCGTTCACGGCGACGCCGCGCGGAACCGACCTCCTCCTGACGCTCGGCTATGTGACCTTGGCGCTCCCTTATATGTATCGGGCGGTCGACACTGGGCTGCGCTCGATCGATGTGCGCACCTTGACTGAGGCGGCCGAAAGCCTCGGCGCCGGCTGGGGTACCATCCTGTTCAAGGTGATCTTTCCCAATGTGCGCGTCGCGATCCTGTCCGGCGCCTTCCTCACCTTCGCGATCGTCATCGGCGAGTTCACGCTTGCGAGCCTGTTGGATCGGCCGGCCTTCGGCCCCTACATGCAGCTCGTCGGCGCGAACCGCGCCTATGAGCCCTCGGCGCTTGCGATCGTCGCCTTCATCGTCACCTGGGGCTGCATGGGCATCATTCAGCTCTTCGGGCGCGACCGGCGCGCCGCCATGCCTGCTCACTGAAATGCCTGCCCGCCGAGACGCCTCTTCGCCGCAACGCCTGCCGCCGAGATCGGAGCCAGTATGAGATTCCTCGAGATCGAGAATTTGCGGAAGGTCTTCGTCGGCAGCGTCGGCGTGCAGCATTTCGACATCGCGGTCGAGCGCGGCGAGTTCATCTCCTTCCTCGGGCCGTCGGGCTGCGGCAAGACCACGACCTTGCGCATGGTCGCGGGCTTCGAGCAGCCGACGGCCGGACAGATCCGCATCGATGGCCGCGACGTCGTCGGGCTGCGCCCCAATCAGCGCAATATCGGCATGGTGTTCCAGTCGTATGCGCTGTTCCCCAACATGACGGTGGCGCAGAACATCGCCTTCGGCCTCAAGATCGCCAAGCGTCCCGAGGTCGAGATCAAGCTGCGCATCGCAGAGATGCTGGAGATGATCAAGCTGCCGCATCTGCGCGACCGCTTTCCCTACCAGCTCTCGGGTGGCCAGCAGCAGCGCGTGGCGCTCGCCCGCGCCATCGCCGGTAAGCCGCAGCTGCTTCTGCTCGACGAGCCGCTCTCGGCGCTCGACGCCAAGATCCGCGCCTCGCTGCGCAGCGAAATCCGCGAGCTGCAGCGCAAGCTCGGCATCACTACCATCTATGTGACGCATGACCAGGAAGAGGCGCTGGCCATGTCGGACCGCATCGTCGTGATGAGTGAGGGCCGCATCGAGCAGCTCGGCACGCCTTTCGAGATCTATAACCGGCCGAAGACCCGCTTCGTCGCCTCCTTCGTCGGGACGCTGAATGTCCTGCGCGGCGAGGTCGCCGACCCGCAGAAGGGCACTGCGCGCGTCGACGAGCAGGAGATCCGCCTCGCCCAACCGCTCGAAGGCACGAAGGCTGGAGAGAAGCGCGCCTTCGCGCTGCGGCCCGAAGCTGTCTCGCTCGCCGAGGCCGAACCCGACCGCAACGCGCTGCGCGGAACCATCGAGGATGTGAGTTTCCTCGGTGCCATCGTGCGCATCAAGGTGCGGCTGAAGGAGAATCTCGTCTCGCTCGACACCTTCAACAACCAGGCTTCGCCCCCGCCCGAGCGGGGCCAGCCCGCCACCATCTCCTTCGCGCCGGCCGATCTCCAGCTCCTCGACGGCGCGGAGGCCTAAAGGAGCACCGGCCCCACGGATCGCAGGCCTCCGGCCGGCTCTTCAAACTCCGACGTATCGCCAGGCAAGGCCGGGCCACGGCCTCAATCCAACGCGACCCGGATGCGCCGGTTGTGGCGCCCCTTATTGTCGATCTTCAGGATGCGCAGACGCCTGCCGCCATCGGTCGAGGCGAGATGCGTGCCGCCGCAGGCCTGGCGGTCGAGGCCGGCGATCTCGACGATGCGCACGAGGCCATCATCGGTCGGCGGCGGCGCGACCGAGCGGGTGCGGATGAGCCCGGGCTCGGCTTCAGCCACTGCGAGCGACACGTAGAAGTCGCTGACGGGAAGATTCTCGGCGATCGCCGCATTGATCGGCGCCTCCAGCGCCCGCAGCCGCTCATTGTCGGCCTCGGGCAGGTCGAAATCCATGCGCGCCGTGCCGTCATCATTCATCTGGACGCCGGTCACCAGCGCCCCGTCGAAGCTGCAATAGACGCAGGCGTTCAGGATATGCGTATAGGTGTGCATCACGGTCATTAGGCGCCGGAACTCCGGATCGACGATCGCCTCGACTTTGCCGTGAACTTCTTGCCGCTGAATTTCCTGCCCCTGGATCTCCTGCTCCAGCAGCACCCAGTGGCGGCCCGCTTCCGTCTCGAAGCCCGCAATCTGCGCCTCGCCGCCCGACCAGCGGATGCGGCCGCGATCGGCGAGCTGGCCGCCGCCACCTCGGAAGAAGGGGGATTGCGCCAGAAGCAGCCGGCCGGGGCGGCTCTCGATGACCTCGGTCTCGAGCCGCAATTGGTCCGGATGCTCGTGATAGAAGGCGCGGCGCGCCGGCAGGATCGCGTCCATCGTCATGCAGCTCCGGTAATCGGTCCGCCGCGCCAGCTCAGCGCCGCGCGTAGCCCCATGGCGGCATCGACCGCGGCGATGGCGAGGAGCCTCGTCGAATCGAGCGTCGGCAAGGGCGAGGCCTCGGGTGGGGTCAGGAGCGGGATCTCGGTGCAGCCGAGCACCACTGCGTCGCAGCCTTGCGCCGCGAGCCAGTGGATGATGCGCACGTACTCCGCGCGCGATTGCTCGCGGATCACGCCGTTGCAGAGCTCGTCGAAGATCACCCGGTCGATCACCTCCGGGTCCTGAGCCTCGGGGATGCGAAATTCCTGGCCGCGCCTCGCGAAGGCGTCGCGATAGATTGGCCCATCCATGGTCCAGCGCGTGCCGAGGACGCCGATCGTTCCGTGGCCCTCGGCAGCCGCCTTCTCGGCCACCACCTCCGCGATGTGCAGGCCCGGAATGGCGAGCGGCGGCCCCGCGGCTTCGAGCGCGATATGTGCGGTATTGTCAGGGCAGACGAAGAAGTCGCAGCCGGAAGCAGCCAGCCGGCGCGCCGTCTCGGCGAGCGTCGCGCGAATGCTCGCGAGGTCTCCGTCCCGCCAAGCCTGCATGCTCGCCCCCATGGCGGTGACGTCGAGGGTGATGTCTGGATGCTGATGCGGTCCCAGCCGGCGACTGCCCTCGTGGCAGGCCGTAAGGTAGCAGAGCGCAGAGCCCTCGGCGCTATGCGCCAATATGCCGATATGCTGCATCGTCTCCATGCCGGACCCGCTTGTGTCGCGAGGCAATGTGGCGAGGCTCGCCCGTGAAGTATTGGCAAAAATTGCGGGGCTCGATAATTGAGCTGCCATTGAACGGCGCGGTGTCACGGCGCTATTCTGCCTAAACCCTCTCGAAACCCGAGCCTGGAGCATGGCGCGTCGCGATCGCCGCAATTCGAGCCGCTATTGGTGGGACGGCGAGCTTCCCGGCCTCAGCCTTCTCGAGGCAGATTTCACCACGCATGAATATCCGCCGCATATGCATGAGGCGCTGGTCGTCGCCGCGACCGAGGCCGGCGGCTCGAAGATCAAGAGCCGCGGCTCGGTCGAGCAGGCGACGTCGTCCGACCTCTTCGTCTTCAACCCCATGGAGACGCATGCGGGCTGGATGGGTTGGAACGAGCGCTGGCGCTATCGGGCCTTCTACCTGACGAAATCCGCGCTCGACGGCCTCGCTCCGATGCTCGGGCGCGAGAGCTTGCCCTTCTTCACCCGCAACCGCCTCGACGATGAGCCCTTGGCCGAGGCGTTCCTCGCGCTCCATCGCGCCGTGGCGGATGGCCGTGACCGGTTCGAGGCCCGCGAGCTCATGGTCTCGGCCTTCGGCCAGCTCTTCGCCCGGCATGCCGGCGGGGCCCGTTCGCTCGTTGAGGTGCCGCGCGACCGGACGCTGCTCGCCGCCATCTGCCGGCGCATGCAGGACGACTATGCAACCGAGCTTCGCCTCGAGGAGCTCAGTCACGCGGCAGGCCTCAGCCAGTTCCAGCTCATCGGCTTGTTCAAGCGCGGCCTCGGCGTGACGCCGCACGCCTATCTGACGCATTTGCGCCTGTGCGCCGCCTGCCGCGAGCTGCGCCGGGGCGAGCCGATCGCACATGTCGCCTTGCGGTCGGGGTTCTATGACCAGAGCGCTTTGAGCAACGCCTTCCGGCGCTGGTATGGCATCACTCCGCGCCAATTCGCGTCCGCCGCGCGCCCCGACCGGGTACGAGTCGCGCCCCGACGCCCAGGTCTTTGCACCGCGCGCCAGTCTCTGTAAGACGGTGCCCGATCGCGGCTTTCACTTTGGCTAATCGCATCTTTGTGTTCCGGAGAGTGGAAAAGCTTCCCTTCCGGAATGATGCTCGAAGGAGGCAACCCATGAGCCTGACGCAACATAAGGCCGGCGGAACCCAGACCGAGGCGCGCTTCGACTGGTCTGACCCCTTCGAGCTCGAGCATCAGCTCCATGAAGACGAGCGCATGGTGCGCGACACGGCGCGCGACTATGCCCAGGGCAAGCTCCTGCCGCGCGTCACCTCGGCCTATCTAGACGAGCGCTTCGACCGTGAGATCATGAGCGAGATGGGCGCTCTCGGCCTCCTCGGCTCGACCATTCCGGAGACCTATGGCGGGGCTGGCCTCGGCTATGTCAGCTACGGCCTTGCGGCGCGCGAGGTGGAGCGCGTCGATTCGGGCTATCGCTCGGCGATGAGCGTGCAATCCTCGCTCGTCATGCACCCAATCTACGCCTATGGCGATGAGAGCCAGCGCAAGAAATACCTGCCCAAGCTATCGACCGGCGAGTGGATCGGCTGCTTCGGCCTCACCGAGCCTGAGGCCGGCTCCGATCCCGGCTCCATGCGCACCAAGGCCGAGAAGATCTCGGGCGGCTATCGCCTCACCGGCTCGAAGATGTGGATCACCAATGCGCCGGTCGCCGATATCGCGGTCGTCTGGGCGAAATCTGCCGCTCATGACGGCAAGATCCGCGGCTTTATCCTGGAGCGGGGCATGAAGGGGCTCTCGACCCCGAAGATCGAGAAGAAATTGTCGCTGCGCGCCTCGGTCACCGGCGAAGTGGTCATGGAAGGCGTCGAGGTGCCGGAGGACAACCTCCTGCCGAATGTCTCAGGACTCAAAGGGCCGTTCGGCTGTCTCAACCGGGCCCGCTACGGCATCGCCTGGGGCGCGATGGGCGCCGCCGAGGCCTGCTTCCACGCGGCACGCGACTATACGCTGAACCGCAAGCAGTTCGGGCGGCCGCTCGCCGCCAACCAGCTGATCCAGAAGAAGCTCGCCGACATGCAGACCGAGATCGCGCTTGGCCTCCAGGTCGCGCTCCGGGCGGGGCGCATGTTCGACGAGGGGAAGCTCTCGCCCGAGACCATCTCGTTGATCAAGCGCAACAACTGCGGCAAGGCGCTCGACATCGCCCGCCAGGCCCGCGACATGCATGGCGGCAACGGCATCTCGGCCGAGTTCCACGTGATGCGCCACCTCACCAATCTCGAGACGGTGAACACTTATGAGGGCGCTCATGACGTGCACGCGCTGATTCTCGGGCGCGCCATCACCGGCATCCAGGCCTTTTCGTAAGAAGCCTTCTCGTAAGGCCCGGACGTCCAACTCCCGAACAACCAGCCGTCATCGAATCGCCAGCGAGTGCCGCAAGTGAGTGATCAAATACCGGGTTCGTCCTTGCGGCCGCGCAGCGGCGGCGAGATCCTCGTCGATCAGCTGCTGATCCAGGGCGTCGAGCGCGCCACCTGCGTGCCGGGCGAGAGCTATCTCGCCGTGCTCGACGCGCTGCATGACGCGGCGATCGACGTGATGATCTGCCGCCAGGAAGGCGGAGCAGCCATGATGGCGGATGCCTATGGCAAGCTCACCGGGCGCCCCGGCATCTGCTTCGTGACGCGCGGCCCCGGCGCCTCGAATGCCTCGCCCGGCATCCATATCGCGATGCAGGATTCGACCCCGATGATTGTCTTCGTCGGCCAGGTCGAGCGCGGCATGCGCGAGCGCGAGGCGTTCCAGGAGCTCGATTACAAAGCTGTCTTCGGCACCATGGCCAAATGGGCGGTCGAGATCGACGACGCGGCGCGTATCCCCGAAATCATCGCCCGGGCATTCCGGGTAGCACTGCAGGGGCGGCCGGGGCCGGTGGTGATCGCGCTCCCAGAGGATGTGCTGACCGACATGGCGACGGTCGCCGACGCGCCGCGCGTCGAGGTCGCCGAGCCCGCGCCCCGCGAGGTCGATATGGCGCGGCTGCAGGCGCTGCTCGCCGAAGCCGAGCGCCCCCTCGTCATCCTGGGCGGCTCGGGCTGGTCGCATGAGGCGCGGGCCGCGACCATCAGCTTTGTCGAGCGCTTCGACCTGCCGGTGACAACGAGCTTCCGCCGCTCGGCGCTGTTTCCGGCCGATCACGGCAATTACGTGGGTGATCTCGGGGTCGGGCCGAGCCCGAAGCTCGCGGCGCGCGTGAAGGAGGCCGATCTCGTGCTGCTCGTCGGCGGCCGCTTCTCCGAGCAGCAATCCATGTCCTACACGCTGCTCGACGTGCCGGTACCGCGCCAGAAGCTGGTGCATGTCTATCCGGACCCCGACGAGCTCGGGCGCGTCTACCAGCCGGTGCTCGCCATCAACGCGACGCCGAAGAGCTTCGCGGCCGCGCTCGGCAAGCTGCCGACACCGAATCGCCGCGCCTGGAGCGAACACACCGCCGCCGCACGCGCCGAATATCTCGACTGGACCGGAAAGCCGCGCCCACTGCCCGGGGCCTTCCAGCTCGGCGAGGCGATGCTCTGGCTGCGCGACCGGCTGCCGCCCGAGGCGATCGTCGCCAACGGCGCCGGCAATTACGCGACCTGGGTGCATCGTTTCTATCGCTTCCGCGCCTTCGGCACGCAGCTCGCGCCGACCTCGGGCTCGATGGGCTACGGCACCCCGGCCGCCGTGATGGCGAAGCGCCAGCATCCCGAGCGCCCGGTCATCGCCTTCGCGGGCGATGGCTGCTTCCTGATGAACGGCCAGGAATTCGCGACCGCCGTGCAATATGACCTGCCGATCATCGTCATCGTGGTCGATAACGGCATGTACGGCACCATCCGCATGCATCAGGAGCTGCACTACCCGCGGCGCATCTCGGGAACACAGCTGAAGAATCCGGATTTCGCCGCCTATGCGCGGGCCTTCGGCGGCCATGGCGAAAGGGTGGAGCAGACCGAGGAATTCGCGCCGGCCTTCGAGCGTGCCGTCGCCTCCGGCAAGCCGGCGATCCTGCATTGCGTCGTCGATCCCGAGGCGCTGACCCCGGCCCGCACTCTCTCCGAGATCCGCGCCGCCGGCGAGAAGGCCAAATCTGGCTGAGGAATGTCCTGGTTGAAGGACGTCCTGGCCGTGGGACGTCCCGGCTGACCGAAACCTTGGCTGAGCGGCGCGACACTTAGGGAACTCACCATGCTCGAGATCGAGACGCCGGCCGAGATCGTGGCCTATGTGGGCCAGGAGCTCGGCACAAGCCCCTGGCTCACTGTCGACCAGGCGATGATCGACAAATTCGCCGAGGTCACGGGCGACGACCAATGGATCCATGTCGATGTCGAGCGCGCCAAGCGCGAGATGCCGGACGGCAGGACCATCGCGCATGGCTATCTGACCATCTCGCTGATCCCGAAGCTCCTGCGCCATATCTGGCAGGTGAAGCGGCGTTCGCGCAGCATCAATTATGGCTCGAACAAGATCCGATTCCTCACGCCGGTGCAGTCGGGCGATCGCATCCGCCTGGTGCAGAGCCTGCTCGCCGCGCATCCGATCGACGGTGGCCAGCGCCTCACCTTCGAATCGAAGGTCGAGATCGAGGGCAAGCCCCGCCCCGCCGCTATCGCCGAGACCATCGCTCTCGCGTTCGACTAGCGCCGGAACCTCTCCCTTTGCGGGAGAGGTCGGAGCCCGTAGCGAAGCGGAGGGCTCCGGGTGAGCAGCGCCAGCGCTGGGAGGCAGGCTCGCGTTGGATGCGCTCCGTCGCTGGCAACGTTGGCGCAAGTGGTAGCGGCCCGAACGCCGCTATGCCAACGCTGCCCCCTTCCGGATCTCCGCTGCGCGGATCCGACCCCTCTCCCGCCCGGGGGAGAGGTTTGCGCCCACCCTTGCGGCCGCCGGGCCACCTCGCCTACATCGGGCGAATGAGCGGCGGCCAAGACCTTCCCCCAAACGACACCGAGACCGAGATCGAGGACGTCGAGGAGGCGCTGGCGCCGCTCGAGGCCGATGACGAGGAAGGCGGTGAGGCTTCGGCCGCAGCCCCGCTTGGCGGCGGCGCCGAGGTCATCCGCCGTCAGCTCAAGACGGCTCCGAACGCGCCCGGCGTCTACCGCATGATCGCCCAGAATGGCGACGTGCTCTATGTCGGCAAGGCGCGCAATATCCGGGCCCGCATCGCTGCCTATGCGCGCGGCCAGGCCCATACCAACCGCATCACCCGCATGATCGCCGAGACGGCCTCGATGGTGTTCGTCACCACGAGCACTGAGACCGAGGCGCTGCTGCTCGAAGCCAATCTCATCAAGCAGCTGAAGCCGCGCTACAATGTGTTGCTGCGCGACGACAAGTCCTTTCCCTATATCCTGCTCACCAAGGACCATGCGTCGCCGCAGCTCACCAAGCATCGCGGCGCCCGCAACCGGCCGGGAGATTATTACGGCCCCTTCGCCAGCGTCTGGGCCGTCAACCGCACCTTGAACGCGTTGCAGCGGGCCTTCCTCCTGCGCTCCTGCTCGGATTCCTTCTACGAGAACCGCACCAGGCCCTGCCTGCTCTTCCAGATCAAGCGCTGCTCGGGACCCTGCACCGGCGAGATCGCGCACACCGCCTATGCGGATCTCGTCGCCGAGGCGCGCGACTTCCTCTCAGGCAAGAGCCGCGCTGTGCGGGCGAGGCTTGGCACCGAGATGCAGGAGGCGTCGGACGCGCTCGAATTCGAGCGGGCGGCCCGTCTGCGCGACCGTATCGCCGCGCTGTCGGCGATCCAGGCGAGCCAGGACATCAATCCGCAATCGACCGAGGAGGCCGACGTCTTCGCGCTCGCCCGCCAGGCCGGCCATGCCTGCGTCGAGGCCTTCTTCTTCCGCAATTTCCAGAACTGGGGCAACCGCGCCTATTTCCCCAAGGCCGACGCGTCCTTGCCGGAGGCCGAGATCCTCGGCGCCTTCCTCGCCCAGTTCTACGACGACAAGCCGCCCCCGAAGCTGATCCTGCTTTCGCACGAGATCGAGGATCAGGAGCTGTTGCGCGAGGCGCTCTCGGCGCGCTCCGGGACGCGCATCGAGATCATCACACCAAAGCGCGGCGAGAAGCGCGATCTCGTGGCGCATGCGGCGAAGAACGGCGCCGAGGCGCTCGCCCGCCGCCTCGCCGATTCCTCCTCGCAGGAGAAGCTCCTCGCCTCGACAGGCGCGACCTTCGGCCTCACGACGCCGCCGCGCCGTGTCGAGGTCTATGACAACTCGCACATCATGGGCACGAACGCGATCGGCGCCATGATCGTCGCGGGGTCCCAGGGCTTCATGAAGACGCATTACCGCACCTTCAACATCAAGTCTGAGGAGCTCACGCCCGGCGACGATTACGGGATGATGCGCGAAGTGCTGAAGCGCCGTTTCGCGCGCCTCGTGAAGGAGAATCCGCGCCCGCAGCCGGTCGAGATGTCGGCCGGACTCGAGGAGGGCGCTCCGACGATCGATGCCGGGCGCGACCCCGACGCCTTTCCGGCCTGGCCCGATCTCGTAATCATCGATGGCGGCAAGGGCCAACTCCAGGCGGCGATCGATGCGCTCGCCGAGGTCGGCGCGACCGATACGCGCGTGGTGTCGATCGCCAAGGGGCCGGATCGCAATGCGGGGCGTGAGAGCTTCCATGTGCCGGGCCGCGAGCCCTTCAGGCTCGAGCCGCGCGATCCGACACTCTATTTTATCCAGCGCCTGCGCGACGAGGCGCACCGTTTCGCCATCGGCACGCATCGCGCCAAGCGGTCGCGCGAGCTGGTGCGCAGCCCGCTCGACGAGATCGGCGGCGTCGGTCCGCGCCGCAAGCGCGCGCTCCTCCTGCATTTCGGCACAGTGAAGGCGATCGAGCGCGCCTCGCTTGACGATCTCGTCCATACTCCGGGTGTCAACGAGGCGACCGCCAAGGCGGTCTACGGATTCTTCCACCCTCAGGCCTGACAGCACCTGCGCAACCTTGTCTCCGCTCGCGGAGAGAAGGAGCCCGCTCGGCCCCTTCATGGGCGTGGCTCATGATCTCGTTTATGTGATGGGTCAGCGTTTTCATGCCGCGCACCGCCCGGTATAGAAATCGCGGCCCGCTTGACCGGCGCCTTGCAGCGAAATTTGGAACCGAGAATCGGCATGATCACGCTTTACGGAATGACCAGCCCCAATGTGGTGAAGATCATCCTCGCGCTCGAGGAGCTGGAGCTCCCCTATGAGCTGAAGACAGTGGACGTTTTCGCCGGCCAGCAATTCGATCTCGAATTCGTCAAGCTCAACCCGAACGCCAAGGTGCCGGTGATCGTCGATACGGACGGGCCGAGCCACAAGCCGTTCACGATCTTCGAGTCGGGCGTGATCCTGCTCTATCTCGCCGAGAAGACGGGCAAGTTCCTGCCCACCGAGCCCGCGGCGCGCTACGAAGTGCTGCAGTGGATCATGGTGCAGCTCACGGGCGTTGGGCCCATGGCGGGCCAGTTCGTGCATTTCGCGCGCTTCGTGCCCAATAACGAATATGGGGTGAGCCGCTACCGCACCCAGGTGAAGCGCCTCTGCGAGGTGCTCGACGCGCGGCTCGGGGCGCATCCCTATCTCGGCGGCGCCGAATATTCGATCGCCGACATCGCGACCTACCCTTGGGTCCGCAATATCAAGCTGCTCCTCGGCGACAGCATGAACGCCTATCAGCATCTCACGGCCTGGGTCGCGACCATCGACAAGCGCCCGGCTGCCGCCCGCGCCGTCGCCCTCGTCGAGAAGATCCGCCCCACGCTGACATTGCCCGACAAGGCGGAGCCCGAGGCGCTCGACAAGCTCTTCGGCC
>Ga0318562_10001073_pt1 | contig 12255 bp, 10 predicted proteins | sample GRESIP066b5f18_FD_203688 | JGI IMG/M metagenome (GOLD analysis project Ga0318562, IMG submission 203688) | Tropical soil microbial communities from Luquillo Experimental Forest, Puerto Rico - GRE.SIPMG.066b5f18 | ecosystem: Environmental > Terrestrial > Soil > Tropical forest > Bulk soil...
AATTTTCCACACATGTCTTTACTTTTACACGATGCAAGTCGATGTACTGATCATTGGACAGGGAATATGCGGAACCATGCTGAGCTGGTGGCTTGAGAAAGCAGGCATGTCCTATGTGGTCGCTGACGACCCAAAACCGGACAGTGCATCGCGTGTAGCTGCAGGGGTAATCAACCCGGTAACCGGCAGACGCATGGTTAAGACCTGGATGATTGATGACTTAATGCCATTTGTCCATGGAGTCTATGAGGACATGGGGAAAAAATTCAGTCGAAAGCTTATTTCCCTGTTAAATACCATAGATTTTTTCCCCACGCCCCAGATGAGGAATGCGTTCCGGCTGAGATTCGAGGAGGACCAACAATATCTTCTGCCTGTTTCCGACGGAAAAGAGTGGAATCCCCATTTCCGGTATGATTTCGGATACGGTCAAATCAGTCCGTGCTACCTTGTCGACCTGAAGGGATTATTATCCTGTTACAGAAATTGGCTGGCCGGGCAAGGCCGGCTGTATGAGAAACGGTTTGATGGCAGTGAGCTTATACCGGGCGAAAAAAATATCCGGTATGAAGAGTTCCAATGCGGGGCTGTCGTTTTTTGTGATGGAATCGGGAGCTGCGAGAATCCCTTGTTCAAAAACCTTCCCTTTGCTCCCAACAAGGGAGAAGCGCTCCTGGCAGCCATCAGTGAGCTGCCTGCTGACCACATTTATAAGAAGGGTATGAACTTAGTACCCTTGTCCGGGGATCTATTCTGGATAGGTTCCTCCTATGAATGGGAATTTCGCAACCAGGAACCTACTGAGGCCTTTCGCCAGAGAACGACCAGGTTATTAAAGGACTGGTTGAAGAGGCCATTCACCATCACAGACCACCTTTCTTCTGTTCGTCCCGCCACCCTGGAACGAAGACCATTTGTCGGCACCCACCCGCAGTACCCGCGTGTATGCATACTGAACGGGATGGGAACAAAAGGCTGTTCCCTTGCACCCTATTTCGCAAAGCAGCTCGCAGATCACCTGGCACATGGGGCACAAATACATCCGGATGCTGACATAAAACGGTTCACTCGGATCCTGAGCAGGCCTTCCACCGGGTGATCACCACACATGCATTCCTAAAATATTCACAATCCATTTTTTCCATTTCTTTATTTTTGTTGCGACAGCTTTGCGTCCTTTACCGCCGCAGGCATCTGATTTGAAATTTCCCTTTATGCCTCCCCGATGAGTGAAATGAAAATGTACTGCATTCCTGAAAGATTCAGGAAAACAGAAAACCTCCACATCTTATTCTGGTTGTTCAAAGATATTAGCTGGGCTATGCTTTGGAAGCCACTGGGTATTGCCATGATTGTTCCAACCATCAGCGTAGCCCTGCTCATTACCTGGCAAACCAGGAAGATTAAGGCAGAATTGTTCCACAACCTTGCCGTCGTGTTCTGGATTTGCGCCAATGCGATGTGGATGCTCCTTGAATTTTCAGGAAATGATGAGTATTACCGGAAGTACACTGCGATCCCGTTTGGGATTGGACTCTTTTTCATTCTGTCCTATTACCTGTATATTCTGCCTAAAGAAAAAAGAAGGGAGAAGCTGTTGAACCCGGTTTGATTTGCAAAAGTTATTTTCCTGACGGCCAGTATGCAGTTCCTGCTCAGCTAACCTGCCAATGATTTGCCGGCTCCTGCTCCTGTACTCTGTTGCGGTTAATAATGGTTGTTGTCCCGGTGGCAAAATTCAGCGGATCCTGGTTCAGTAACCTGGTCATGGCTTCATACAGCTCGGGCAATTCATGCTTAAACCTAACCGAATTGTCAAAAAATGTTTCTACGGCTACAGCCCAGAATTCATGGTAATTGACGGCTGCATAGTCGCCCAGAAGAGTCTTGTTGCCTTCCTGCATCCGGGTAAAGATCGGGCGGGCCACTTTTGAAAAATTCTTGAACTCTTTCTTGAAGTGTTTGTCTTCCTCGGTTTCCGCAATAAACGTGACATAAGCAAGGGCATGTCCCATCTCATGGAGTCCGACATTGCAATCCGGGGTCTGCCCGGAGACACCTTTGATAAAATTATCCCAGGAGAGATAAATACCGGTCTGATCTACGTGACCCATGAAAGGTCTTGAATAGAACCCGTAATGGTAATCGTCCTTGAGTACAAAAATGTCACTGAAATAATTGAGCATGAATTTTTCAAGGCCGAAGGTAAGCTGGACGGCGACCGCACTGATGAGAATGGGCATTTCCGCAGTTTCCTCCACTTCTATATAGTGAAACTTCCTGTATTTTTTGAACAGGTAGGTGCGAAAAAGAAATTTTCTCTGTTCCTCGAGGCTAAGTCGATTATAATAATTAATATACCTGGATACAACAGAATGATAGAAAGTTTCATTGGCGACAAACTTTCTGAATTGCTGCCGCACATAGAATTTATTGAACAGGACTGAAAAGGAACGATGCAGCAGGAGCACTGATAGTACCAAAGAAGAAATGATCAAGATTTCCATAAGGCTCTTTTTTCTTTTTTGAAATCAGGGCGATCAGAACAACAAAAATGGCCTTACAAGGGTGTTGGATAGATATTAGCTTTCCAGATAAGAAGGACAGAATCTAAAGAGGTTTAATCATGAGGAGTGAATCGTACGGACAGGTATAGTACAAGATAATTATTTTTTCTCGAATTAAGAAAGGCATTGAGCCCTGATTTGGTACCAAAGTGGTCAAATAATTGAAATTCAAATATTTATATGATCTGTATAGTGTCGGCCTAACAAAAATTCGCTCTCAAACCAGTTTCTTAAATAATTGTCAAAAAAAACAGGGGGGCTGTTTGCACCGGGAGTGCGGCCCCTGACAAACCATCCGGAAATAAAACAAACGGTCTTGAGTTGCTAATGGCCGGGGCACAAAGATTATAATTGGTGGTATCATTTAGGGAGGAATAAAGATGAGGAGGACGGATTGATTGGATTCGCTTATTCAGAACCACGCTTTGCCTTGCGACGGCCGTTTTTCCCTGATAGAGGACAGGAAAGCTTCGTTGTTTTGAATTACCTTTGCAGCTCTTATAAATAAAGGAAAATAGAATGTACAGAACAAACAATTGCGGGGAATTGAGAATCTCGGATGCGGGCAATACGGTTACACTGGCCGGTTGGGTACAGACCATCAGAAAATTCGGGAGCATAACCTTTGTTGACCTCCGGGACCGTTATGGAATTACCCAACTATTGTTTGGAGAGGAATTGCATAATCAGCTGGATGAAAATCCCCTCGGGAGGGAATATGTCCTGCAGGCGACGGGAATTGTTTGCGAAAGATCCAACAAGAACACTGCGCTCGCAACGGGCGATATTGAAATAAAAATAAATTCTTTCCATATCCTGAATAAGTCTGTAACGCCCCCTTTCACGGTACAGGATGATACGGACGGAGGTGATGACCTGCGGATGAAATACAGATACCTGGACCTGCGCAGAAATTCGGTAAAAAAAAACCTGGAATTAAGATATGCAGTGAACCGGGCTGCCAGAAACTATCTCCATGAAAATCAATTCATGGACATCGAAACCCCCTTCCTGATTAAATCCACACCCGAAGGGGCCAGGGATTTTGTAGTCCCTTCCAGGATGAACCCGGGTCAATTTTACGCCCTTCCCCAATCACCGCAAACCTTTAAACAACTCCTGATGGTGAGCGGGTATGACCGTTATTACCAGGTGGTAAAATGTTTCAGGGACGAGGACCTTCGTGCGGATCGGCAGCCGGAGTTTACCCAGATAGACTGCGAGATGAGTTTTGTGGAGCAGGAAGACATTCTTAACATGTTTGAAGGAATGGTCAAGTACATTTTCAGGGAGGTCAAAGGGATCGACTATACAGAAAAACTGGAAAGGATGACCTGGGAGGAGGCGATGTGGCAATTCGGCAATGATAAGCCGGATATCCGCTTTGGGATGAGGATTGGAAACCTAAAATCTCCCTTTAAAAGGGAGGGTCAGGCCCTGGCGGAGGGTGAACTGATCAATGGAGCTGGTTTTGGGGTATTTGACCAGGCAGAAACTGTCCTGGCCATTACGGTGAGGGGAGCTGCAGGCTATACACGCAAACAACTGGATGATTTGACCGATTGGGTTAAGCGGCCCCAGATCGGAATGAAGGGTCTGGTAAATATCCGGTTCAACAGCGACGGTTCCCTGAAAAGCAGTATTGACAAATTTTACAATGAAGAGAAATTGAAAAGCATCGCCCATTTTTGCGATGCTCAGGCCGGTGATCTCATCCTGGTAGTCGCAGGTGCCGAAGAAAAAACCCGTAAAGCGATCAGTGAACTGAGGCTTGAATTGGGGGAACGTCTTGGCCTGAGAAAGAAGGATGAATTCAAACTGTTGTGGGTCCTGGATTTTCCACTCTTTGAATATAGTGAGGAGGAAACCACCGATGGTGCTGCGGGCCGCTGGGTCGCCAGGCATCATCCATTCACGGCACCCAAACCAGACCATGCGGCCCTGATGATCAACAATAGCCCGGTTATAGAAAAGGCTTCGGAATACCTGAAGCATCCCTATGCCCGTATCAAAGCGAATGCTTATGACATGGTATTGAATGGAAACGAAATTGGCGGAGGATCTATCCGGATATTCCAACGGGATTTGCAGGAAAAGATGTTTGCTGCCCTCGGCATGACCAGGGAAGAAGCCTTACACAAATTCGGATTCCTGCTGGGGGCTTTTGAATACGGAGCTCCCCCTCACGGAGGAATTGCCTTCGGATTTGACAGGCTGTGCGCCATCATGGGCGGTAGTGAAAGCATCAGGGATTTCATCGCATTTCCCAAGAACAACAGTGGTCGCGATGTCATGTTGGATGCCCCCGCATCCATTGATTCAAAACAACTAAATGAACTCTCCATACGGGTAAATCATCAGTAATTCTTCATTTCAAAAGAAACGGGATGGCCTCCGCAAGCCTGCTATTATATATTTAATATGAAAAGAATCGTTCAAATAACAACTGTTCTGTCCTGGTTCAACCTGGGTATTGGAGGCATTTTGGTGCTGGCCGGACTGATGATGGCACTGGCATCGGGCCAAATACTAAGCGTAGGCACCTCCGTAGTGCTCGTCAGCTCGATCATCCTGCACAGTTATGCTGCCCTGAAGCTCAGGAAGAGCATTATTCACCCCGATATTCCCCTTAACAGGCAAACTCCGACCGGTATCCGGTTTATGGGATTTGTGGCATTATTCTGTTCCCTGATGATCGCCGGCAATGCTTTTTATATCCTCCAGAACACCAGGGAATTTGCGGACCAGGTCAAACTTCCGCCGGAGGCGAAGAATCTCAATATCACCGGCCTGCTACGCGGTACAGCTGTATTCACCCTGATATTTGCCGTCAGCATACTTTCAAATGTAATCCTGAACCTCCGGCTTCTCAGATGGTACCTCGCGCTGGGCTATCATGACAGGGAGGGTGAACACTAGGCTGACAGGTATTATATGTCCTTTATACTTTTGGCTGGGATTGTTTCCAGATCATCCTTCTTTTCTTTAGCAGGGTGTAAAGCAGCACGATCAGCAGAAGGATAGTGCTGATGCTCAGGAGGTCATTTCTAACCTGGGTAAATTCCTTGTCTCCGCCTTTGCGGATGGAAGCCTTGCAGGTGTCCAGATAATAAGCAAGCCCGGGATAATGGCTATTGACTCGTTTGACCTCTTCAAATTTGTTGAGTGCTTTTCGGTAATATTCCTTTTCGAACGCGTCGACCGCGTCGGCAAACAGCGCGGACGTCTTACTGAATACCGGCCGGATATCTGCAGTATCAAGGTATTCGGACAAAATTTCCACCGGTATGGCAAAGTTCAGCCCTGCGGCCAATCCTCCCGTATTTTCAATACTGCCAAAGGTGGTAAGCCCTACGACCTCCCCCTTTTCGTTACAGACGGGTCCCCCGCTGCTGCCATGGTTGATATTGGCATCCATCTGGATAAGAGGCCACCCGTTGATCGACTTTTTGATTGCACTGACAATACCGGTTGTCAGGGTCGGCTCAATGGCTGATTCAAGAGATACAAAATCATTGTTGGTAACCGGTCCCGGATATCCGTAAACAAAGAGGTGCTCTCCCACCCGGGGCAATTGGTTGGAGGCAATCTTGAGTGTGGGCAGATTCATTTCCCCGTCTATTTTCAAAATGGCAATGTCCTTACCCGGCATAGGCTCACCCTTCACCACCACGCTGACCGGTTTTTTAATTCCTGCTGATTCCTCGTCTTTATTGCCGCTGCTGAATACGACGTAAATATCTTTTCGCAGGCCATATAGTACCATCGAAAAAAGTTTGGAATATACTGATGCATAGGTGTTGTACAACAGGTTTCGCTGCTGCTCCGTAAACCTTGTGGCCCAGGAGCTTTCCAGGGCCTCTATGTTTGCATCCGTAATTTGCTGAAAGGCAGAAAGGATAAACTGGCGGCGGATATAGGAGGGCTCCCTGTCAATAAGGTGACAGTTGGTAGCAACATATCCGTCATTGGTAATAAAAAAACCCGTGCCCGTTCCGGTGATCTCCTCGGGCTGCCTGATATAATCAAGGGTTGCCTTAAAGAACCGTGCGGGGTTGTTGTTGATTTCCTTCAGAACGATGTCGAGTTTTTCCTCTGCTGTGTAGATCGCCCCGCTGGTGTCCGTTTTCTGGATGGAATCCAGCAGATGGTTAAAGTTCCTGGTATCGATCTTCATCTTGTTGACGTACACGTCCGCCGAAAAAACAGTTTTGATCATAACAACACCAGGCCTGTTGACCGCATAATTCTGCACAGCGGTCATTTTTTGCGCTGAGGCGGAATTCCCCTGTAGGATGCCAAAAAGCAGGCACAGAAAAGCTAATGCTAATCCTTTAAAACGAGTTTGCGACATGCGGTCCACGCTTTGCTATAAAACCCAAAAAAAGTTAACTTGTTGCAGTATTGCTGTTAAAATTTTTTTTATGACTGCTCCCCGAGCACCTCTTGCAGAACGGCTCCGGCCGCACACCCTCGATCAACTCGTCGGGCAGCAGCACTTAACGGGTAAAGGTAGCATTTTAAGGACTGCCATTGAACAGGCAAGGGTCCCTTCCATGATACTTTGGGGAGGTCCCGGAACAGGAAAGACGACCATTGCAAACATTATCGCCAACAGCCTGAAGGTGCCTTTCTATACGCTGAGCGCCATTTCCTCCGGCGTAAAGGAAGTACGGGAGGTGATTGAATCGGCCAGGGGCAAAGACCGGGCGATTTTGTTTATTGATGAAATCCACCGCTTCAACAAGGGCCAGCAGGATGCTCTGCTCGGCGCCGTGGAAAAAGGCATCATCACCCTGATAGGTGCCACTACAGAAAACCCCTCCTTCGAAGTAAACAGCGCCCTGCTGAGCCGGTGCCAGGTGTATGTCCTGAAGCCATTGAACAAAGAGGACCTTCTCCTGCTGCTGGAGACAGCCATTACAAAAGACGAAGTGCTGGCAAAGAAAAAAATAATAATAAAAGAAACGGAGGCATTCCTGAAAATTTCCGGAGGAGATGCCAGAAAGCTGCTGAACCTGCTGGAACTTGTGACTGATTCGGCTGGTCAGACCGGTGCGATCGAGATCACTGACGAACTGGTGATGGAAAAAGCGCAGCAGAAGATTGCCTTATATGACAAGAAAGGAGAACAACACTATGATATCATCTCCGCCTTCATCAAATCACTGCGTGGAAGTGATCCAAACGCCGCACTTTACTGGCTTGCCAGAATGATTGACGGCGGAGAGGACCTAAAATTCATTGCACGCAGAATGCTAATTCTGGCCAGCGAAGACATAGGAAATGCCAACCCGAACGCCCTGTTGCTGGCCAATGCCACTTTCGAGGCCGTGAACAAAATAGGTTATCCGGAATCAACACTCATTCTGTCCCAGTGCGCCATTTACCTGGCTGCCTCCGCCAAGAGCAATTCATCGACTGTCGCCATCGGGGAAGCGATGGCCGCGGTAAGGCGTTCCGGTGACCTTCCGGTACCGCTGCAGATCCGGAATGCTCCCACGCAGTTGATGAAGAACCTTGATTACGGAAAAGGTTATGAGTACAGTCATGAATATGAGGACAATTTTTCGGATCAGGAATATCTGCCCCCTGAAATCAGCGGGAGCAGTTTTTATAAACCCGGCAAAAATGTGCGGGAAGAGGAATTGAAAAAGTTCCTCAAAGGTCTGTGGAAGGATAAATATGAATTCTGATATGGATTAGTGACACGTATCGAAAAAAGTGGAAAAGAAATCCACCGAACTCCGGTCGGAAAACAGTTGTCTCATTTGAATAAATATGAAAATTGGCCGGCATGCTGCATTGGACGCTTAAGAAATTTGATGATCTCTCAGCACGGGAATTATATGCTATCATGAAACTCCGCAGCCAGGTGTTCGTTGTGGAACAGCAGTGCATTTACCTGGATGCAGACGACAAAGATCCATACTGCCTACACCTGATGGGTGCGATCAGCGGAAAGCTCGTTGCCTATACCCGGATTGTCCCCCCGGGAGTAAGTTATCCTGAACCCTCCATCGGCCGTGTTGCCACTTCCCCGGATGAAAGGAACAATGGTTATGGCAGGTTACTGATGACCAGAAGTATCGAAGCAGTATACGAAACATACGGCAAAATGCCGGTGAAAATCGGAGCCCAATTGTACCTCAGGAAATTTTACGAGTCATTTTCGTTCATACAAAGCAGTGAAATCTACCTGGAAGACGGGATAGAACACATCGAAATGCTGGTGAAATAATCAACGTGGGAATAATTCCATTTTTTGGAATGAATCCAAATAAATTATTTTAGTCTTCCACACACCAATAAAATCACTTTGCCCGTTCTTATATAGTTGCCGGCGGGTACCTAATACAGGCCGGAATCCAAACCATCGGAAAACTAAATCAATATTCCATGAAACAATGTTTACGCTCCGTGTTTCGGAAGTGTTTCTATGTACTGGTCCTTATTCTGACACTTCATTTCCATTCATACAGCCAGTTATCCCTGGGTAACTATTTTGAAGCTGGTTTTACTGCCGGACCCATGGTCTTCCTTGGCGATCTGGGAGGCAACCACGGAATTGGGACGACTTTCGTCAAAGATTACAACATTCCTTCCACCCGCTTATCATTGGGGGCTTTTGTTGAGGCCCATCCTGCAGAATGGGTTGGTTTCAGACTGCAAGTCAACTGGGGAGAACTGTACGGGAATGATAACCTGATCAAACCAAAGGGTGGAGACGAGAATTCACGTTATAACAGAAATCTTGACTTCCGCACCCAAATCACGGAAGGATTTCTGGGTGTGGAATTGTATCCGACTGTTTTCATTGAGGATGATCCAACCAGCGTTTTCGGAAGGTTGAGACCGTACGGCATGATCGGTTTGGGCGTTTTCCACTTCAACCCCCAGGGAACCTACACTGCAAACGGAACCACATCCTGGGTATTTCTCAGGCCTCTGCATACGGAAGGGGAAGGATTTGCAGAATATCCCGGCAGAAAGGAATATTCGCTGACCCAGCTGAACATTCCCATGGCTGTGGGTGTCAAATATTATTTCAGTGATGATCTGAACCTATCCTTTGAAGTACTGTATCGCAAAACATTCACCGACTATATTGATGATGTAAGCACTACCTACATTGATCCAGCCCTCTTTGCAAAATATCTCTCTCCGGGTGAGGCAGCCATTGCAGCATCTATTTACAACAAAAGCCCGTTGCGGGGAGTACCTGGCAGCGGCTATAACCCCGGTGACCAGAGGGGAAACTCATCTAACATGGATGCCTATTTCACATTTGGTTTCAAAGTAGGGTTTCGCCTGAACTCGGGGCGTGAATGGAGAAATTCGACACATTGCCCGCTGTTGCGATTCTAAGATATTGTTTTAATCCGTACCCTTTATTATTGATTTTAACCTGATCAATAAATAACTATGATGAAAACTGTACCTAAGAAAAACACCGCTTTCTTTTCATTATGCTTTCCGCTGTGTATCGTTGCATGCCTGTCAGTGACAACATGGACTTATGCCAGCATCCCTTCCGGACCATCCAACAATGATACGCGTTATCTTGTACTGGTCACCAAAACACAAAACAATAAGAAGCACAATGTCCGGCTCTACTCCAGTGACCGGCAGGACCAGCTTTACTTCACCGTAAGCGGTCCTGAAGGAAAAAAATACCAGTTATATGTATTTGACATGGATGGGAAACTGGTATCCCTGGTCAAAATCCACAACAAACAAACCGGGGCTCTGAATAGGATTTCAAAGGGATCCTATTTCTTCGAAGTATTCAGCGATGATGAGAAGGTTGAGAGTGGACAACTGTCTGTAAAATAAGAACGGTTGTATCCAACTGATAAAAATAGTTCAACTAAAAACCAATAAGCGGCAGGGAAATTGGTAAAATCCGAATATCCGAAGGTTAAGTAAACCTGATCCGTTCCCTATTTTAGGTACCCTAGAAACGATTTTATTAATCACTCCCTGCCTGCCCTTATTGGAATGAACCAAGTCTCTGGTCAGCTTCCAGTATCCTTAATAGCCGGCGATGAGTAGTTGCCGGCTATTTGTTTTCTCCCGGCATTGATAGATGAATGATGCGGGGGCGGGATATTGTACAGGCCTGAGGTCAGACATAGAGACCCCATTCATCCTCATAGTCATCCTTCTGGAAAGAGGCCACCCATTCCTTAAAATACCCCCGGAATTTCTCCAGTTCACTTTTAACCGCATCGATATAGGCATCGTCTGCCAATCCCAGCATGCCAAGGGAGGAAATGTGAATACAGACTGCCTGCGCAGCTTTTCGGATCAGGGAGGCATTTTCCATTCGCAGCACATAGTGATTTCCGGCTTCTGCGCCTCTTATTTTGGCACCTACCAGGTACGCCTCTTCGAGTGTCATCGATTTTTCATTTTCGAGGTAGTCCTTCCCGGGGAGGTCGTCAGAATTGCGGAGACCGTCATAAAGGCCCAGTAAGAGCACCAGGATGGATTTCCACTGGTTATACAATTGCACTGCTTTTTGATGCTTTCCATCGCCTTTCCAAAGCTCCTCCCCTTCGTTTTCCTGCGCCCTGAGAGGTTTGTCTTCCCATTCCGGCATACCACTAAGATTCTCAAGATTCATATCAGGAATTTTTTTTCTTGCATGTGATGGTCTGTAGACCTGTGTTTGTCCGGGCGCGGACCTGCTGGATAAGGTGCTGGCAAACCTACTCCGTCCCAAGCCCCCAGTCGACTCCTTTAAGGACAGCCGGAACACCGTCTGTTATCCATTTGGGCGGATGGTCCCCCTTTAGTAACCAATCGAAAAATTGCTGTTCCCGTATTTGAATGTCTTTCCGGTTTCTTCTCTCAACAAGGTTGTGCGCCTCCCCATTATAGCTCAATAACCACACCGGCTTATTCAGGCGGCGCATGGCCGTAAAGAATTCGATCCCCTGATACCAGGGAACCGCCCCGTCTGCATCATTGCTCATGATCACCAGTGGTGTTTTGACCTTTGGCAAGTAAAATAGGGGTGAGTTTTCAGTGTAAAGATCGGGACGCTCCCAAAGGCTGGCACCAATTCTGCTTTGGGTCTTCTCATACTGGAATTGCCTGTTCAGACCGCTTTCCCAACGTATGCCACCATAGGCACTAAACATATTAACAACGGGGGCACCCGCCCAAGCTGCAGCGAACAAATGCGTCCGGGTGATGAGGTAGGCAGTCTGGTAGCCTCCCCAGCTCTGCCCTTGCAGACCCATCCTGGTACTGTCAATATATCCTTTTTTTACCAAGGACCTGGTACCGCTCATAACATAATCATAGGCGCTTTTGCCAGGGTGTCCATTGTTATACCAGATATCGGGCACAAACACCACATAGCCCCGGCTCACAAAGAACGGTATGTTCAGGCGGGAAGGGGTTGGTGAAGGAGGCGTGTAGTTATAGAGGGTGGAATTATTGCGCTCATAATAATAAACGATCAAGGGATATTTTTTGGATGAATCAAAATTTTCAGGTTTATAAACAATGCCTTCTGTCTGTCGTCCCGTATAGGACTTCCAGGTAAAGAGTTCCGCAGTTCCCCACAGGTATCCAGCCTGCTGCGGATTCAGATGGGTCAGCTGTTTTTCCGGAAGCTGCTGTGCTGGACCTGACATCATTGAATCCTGACCAACATTGTAAGGAGCGGATGCGG
>Ga0318562_10001074_pt1 | contig 12247 bp, 23 predicted proteins | sample GRESIP066b5f18_FD_203688 | JGI IMG/M metagenome (GOLD analysis project Ga0318562, IMG submission 203688) | Tropical soil microbial communities from Luquillo Experimental Forest, Puerto Rico - GRE.SIPMG.066b5f18 | ecosystem: Environmental > Terrestrial > Soil > Tropical forest > Bulk soil...
CTGGCGCGTACCTCGATGGCGCGCACCTCACTAGCGCGAACCTCGCTGGCGCGAACCTCGCTGGCGCGTACCTCGCTCGCGCGAACCTCACTAGCGCGAACCTCGCTGGCGCGAACCTCACTAGCGCGAACCTCACTAGCGCGGACCTCACTGGCGCGTACCTCGCTGACGCGCACCTCACTAGCGCGGACCTCACTAGCGCGAACCTCGCTGGCGCGAACCTCGCTGGCGCGTACCTCGCTCGCGCGAACCTCACTGGCGCGAAAAACGCCGAGGTCGCCATTGCGCGCACCCGCATCCTGCCCGAGGGATCAATCATCGGCTGGAAACGGTGCGGGGCAGTCATCGTCAAGCTGCTGATCCCCGCCGAGGCCAAGCGGTCCCACGCATTCGGTCGCAAATGCCGGGCCGAATATGCCGATGTGCTCGAAGTGATCGGCGGCGAGGTCGGTGTTTCCGATTACGACCACAAGACCGAGTACAGAGTGGGTCAGCGTGTGAATCCGGATCGGTTCGATGAGAACTGGCAAGAGGAGTGCGCGGCCGGGATCCACTTCTTCATCACCGAGATCGAGGCGCGCGTATGGGAGCACTGAACCGCGCCGCCCTCTCACACTCTACGCCAGCAGACGAAGTGCTCGGCGTGTGATTTGGTGCAGGGCTTGACCGACGTCATCGCCTCCATGCAGCAGCCCGCTCCCCACGTTTGCCGCTGGCCAGATTGCGCATGCTCGACCAAAGTTTGTGGTGGGTGACTCGCGATGGCGACCTCGACTGCCTTGATATGTACCGGCGCCACTACAGCAGCGAAAAGGCGGCGCGCACCGAAGGCGACGGCGAGTTGTTCGTCGGGCCGGGAAACAAACTCGTTTTGCGAACCGCCCGAGCTGATGCCGTCTTCGTCTGGAGAAAGTTCGTTGACAACTGCATCGATGAGCGCACCGGAGAGCGGCAACAAGGCGTCAATTGCGCCATCTTCCGCAACGAAGGCGAACACCTATCGTCATCCCTCATTTGCCAAGCGGATGCAATCGCTGATGAGGTCTGGACTGATCGCCGGCATTACACCTACGTCAGTCGCGAAAAGGTCGCTTCAGCAAACCCTGGATATTGCTTCCTCATGGCCGGATGGCGGAGGTGCGGCGTGACCAAGAACGGACTTTTGGTTTTGGAGCGTTCCTCCATGCAGCAGCCCGATTCGGGGAGGAGTGAGAAATGAGCGAAGACAAAGCCCGCGCTGTCCCACTGATCGAGCGTCTGCGGAAGGTTCCGAAGCACGCGCGACATGCGGAGGACTGGCCCGCATCCAAAGGGTTGGGCACGAGTTATTACCCGACCGGCGCACTCTGCCATGAAGCCGCTGACGCGCTTGCACAACATCAGACCGAGCGTGACTCGGTGGCGGTGCAGCGGCCGGTTTTGCCACCGCTGCCTCCGCGCGTGGAGATGGGCATGGTTTGGGATTCGGTCATGCGCTATCACATCGCGCATGGTTACACAGCCGAGCAGATGGAGGAGTACGCGCGCTCTGCGATAGCCGCCTCTGGTCGCCACGCTGATGCTCGGTCATCTGTAAAGCATTCTGGACAGGAGCAAGACGCGAAGGACGCGGCACCGACCGCGAGCGAAGCCGTTTATGCATTCGCGGGTTGGGTCACTACCAGACCGGGAACGTTGGTAGCCGGCGCAACGCATGGCGCCGCAGAGTGGGCGGATGCAGTCGAACAGTTCTGCGCAACACAGGGATGGGAGGCGCCCCGCTCCGACTACGCCGACAAGATCACGCCCTACAAGCACGACGCCGCTATTCATACACAAGGAACATCGGCACAGGCAGGAACAGAGGGAGAGCCAATCCTCCGGGCCGCCCTCGCCAGCACGCAGGCAGAGCCGATTGAGCCGACGCTATGGCTGATGCGAGCCAACCAAGAGGTATTGCGCTGGCTTATCGACGCCGCGGCATCCGCGCTGTCCCAATCCTCTGAGCCCTCACAGCAGCAGACAGCCGTGCGCGTCACTTGTTCATTTAAAACCGAGAGCGGCAACTTCGGGGACGAAATCGCCCGTTGCCAAGTCTGCGGTGCACACAGAGGCTCGCCATCGGCGGAAAACTGCGTCAACCGCGCCGCCGCCGAGCGTTCTAAGCCAGCACCCGAAGCGCCTGAGCCGGATGAAAAAACAGGGGTCGGGAGCGGGGAGCAAGACGCGAAGGACGCGGCTCCCGACTGGCACGCGCACGGGATGGCGTGGGCGCTCGCCGACGCTTGCGATCCCCGCAACGACACAGGCGACGAAATGTGGACGACCGACGACATCGCTCGCGCATTCGCCGCCGGCGCCAGCGCCGCCCTCTCGGCCGTCGATCCTTGGGCCAAGGCGGAAGCCAGACTTCGGGCCGCTATTCATACACAAGGAACAGAGGGATGAACTACGACTTCTTGTTCGGTCTGATGACAGGGCTTGGCGGCGGGCTCGTCGTCGGTGTCGTCATGGGCGTCCATCAATTCCGCAAAGGCATCGAAGACGGAATGCGCCTCCACGAATGGCTCGAATCGCGCGCCCCACAGGCAGGAACAGAGGGATGAGCAACTGTAACGCAATGGACTTTGCAATAGCTTTCATGCTCGCTTGTCTAGCCGCGAGTTTTGTCATTGGCGCAATCGGGCTAACGCTTCTCGTGCGCGGCGTCATCCGCCCACAGACAGGAACAGAGGGAGAGCCATGAGCCGCCCGCTTTACATCTTTGATCTTGACGGCACGCTCGCGTTGATCGAGCACCGGAGACACATTATCGAAGACCCGGCGCGCGACGACAGCAAGTGGCGACGCTTCTATGCCGCGTGCGACCGAGATTTGCCGAACGAGCCCGTTATCAGGGTCATGGAGTCCCTTCGGCTTTTCGCTGATGTGTGGATTTTCAGCGGGCGCAGTGACGAGGTGAGAGACAAGACCGAGGCGTGGCTCGCTGCGCACACGTCGTTTCTCGCGAGCGATCTGAGAACGGCACTTCAGATGCGGCAAGAGGGCGACTACACGGCCGACGACACACTGAAAAAGCAATGGCTCGATGGAATGCTAGTTGATGACCGCCGCCGCCTCGTGGCCGCCTTCGATGATCGTGATCGCGTGGTGAAGATGTGGCGAGACGCGGGCATTACTTGCTTCCAAGTCGCGCCGGGAGAGTTCTGATGCAGGCAGGAACAGAGGGAGAGCGGGAGCCGGCATCCCCTCAGAGCACAGAGGAGCCGAAGTGCTGACAGCCGCCCAGGTTGGCCGCCTGCTCGGGATCAGCGCCCGGGCGGTCTACGCCTCCGCGCTTCGGGATCAGCGGTGCACCATCGCGATAGCGATGAGAAAGACATTCGCGCAGGCGTAGCACAGGTAAAGCCCGAGAAACAGGACGGAGCCCTGCTGCTGCCAGTACAGGACGCCGATGATGACATAGTGGATCAGCACCGATACCACGAGCCAGTCGGCGAGGGATAGGCTCAAATAAGGCATCCCGTTGTTTCACTCACCGCTCACGTCCAGCACCTGACCCCGGAAATCGATCTGGTGGAACGCCTTGACCCGGGCGAGCTCCGGCCAAAGCAGGTCCCCGCCGTGGAACGTCAGGACGGCGAACCCGGAGCGCCAGTCGGTGTGCCCGTCCTCGAGATAGTCCACGAACTGAGGCCCGCCAGGATCGGCCAAGGTGCCCGAATCCACCCCCCAGCGCGTCCCGTTGTAGTCATCCAGCGGCGTCACCTTGAGCTGGTGCAAATGCCCGGTGACTGTCGTTTTCCCGCTGTTGAGGGCGTTGTTTCTCGTCGCGTGGATGCCACCCTTGAGCCGGTGTTTGATGACGACATCCCTATTGATCCAGACGGACCAGCACGGCGCCCAGGCCGGGAAGTGGTCCTTGAGGTTGAACCCCTTGACCCCCTCGAACTCCGGGGCGTTCTGGGCTAGACGGTTCTCAAATCGAGCGTCATGATTGCCCAAGGGCCAGTAGAGTTTCGCCCCCTCGGCCGCGTCCTCGATCTCCCCTAGCCTCTCTTTGCAGGCTTTCAGTTCCTCGATAACCGAGGGCTTTGAATCCCAGCCGATGCGGGGGAATCGGGAGATGGATGCGCCGTCGAAGGCGTCGCCGTTGCAGACCACTGCGGCCGGCTTCATTTCGCGCACGAATCGGAGCAGGCCCTTGAAGGCCGTGGATCGGATGCCGGGCCAGAAATGGGCATCCGAGAAGACGAGCACCGTCCCGTCTGCCACTTCGAGGTGGCGCCTCGCGGAGTATTCTGTCGGGGACAGATGCTTGTAAAAGTGGGCGTTAGCCTTGTTCTTGTGTGCCGGGAGCGAGATGCCATACCGCACCTCGATCCGTCGCCGTCTCTCTGCGACTTCCACATCGCGGATGCCAAGGAGCTTGGAGATTTCTATGGCGCTACCGTGTGTTCTCCAAAGCTCGATGAATTCCTCATCGGGTACACGCGCTGCAGGCAAAACGGCCTTTCAGAGTTGAACACGCTTTTTCCGTTTCCTCGGAATCTTCACCGGCTCGCCGGGCGCTAGCTCCACGAGTTCGCGCACCATGCCAATCGGGATTCGGGTTCTCGGCCCCATCTGGTCCTCGCCGACACAGGCGGTCATGACGACAGCCTCCGGGGCGATTTCGTAGAGGTAGCCGACCTGATGGAAAATGACGGGCTTATTCGGCTCCGCCTCGTGCCTGTCCGCCCACGGTCCCTCGTCCAGTTCCGCGGCGTCTTCCCACACACATCGAACAATCTTCATTCGCCGTCCGTGAGAACATCGAAAAAGAGGCGAAAGCCTTCCTCCATGCAAACGAGGTAGGCCTTAAAGGCCGCCCACGGCGACAAGACCAGCGTCGTGAACAGGACACAGAGCGCGTACAGGACGCGCATGGCTCACGCCTCTGCGGCGAGCTTGTCGATGGACGCCATGGCCTTGGCCTTGAGTGCGGCGACTTCGTCCGCGTTCAGGTCTCGGCCCTGAGCGGTAGCGGCGGCGATAAGGGCTTGGAGGTCTGCGACGTGCTGCAGCAGCTCAAGAGTGATGGTGATAGCGACTGAGGCTTGCATGGCTTACTTCCCGTGTGCGGCCAATTCAGACTGGATTGCAGTGAGGGCGGCGATGATCAGATTCAACTGGTTGTTCGCCGCTGTGGGATCGGTTACCGTCGAGAGCGCATCCAGCGCGGTTTCCGCTTCACGCAAACGGTCGGCGAACTTGTTCTTCTCGTCGGCCGTCAGGACCCCTTGCAGACGCAGCGTATAGGCCGAGTTCGCGAGGGCGTCGATCGTCTCGTGAGCGGCGGCGATGCGCTTTGCCTGAGTGTCAACGGGGGCGGATGCGCAGGCCGCGAGGGCGAGCGCAAGAGCCACGATGTATCGCTTCATTTCGTTCCTTCTGGTGAGTTGTCCGGTTTGTCCGGGGTGCCGTCGAAGAAGAAGGCAAAGGCGGTACCGACGTCCTTGCCTACGAGGGTGATGATGGTCGTCAGGATCGTGATTTGCGTCGTGTTCAGCTTGTCGCCGAAGAAGATCACAAGGACGCCAAACGCTGCGAGGGCGAGGAGCGCAAATCCGGCGAGATGCGCTCGGGTGCAGTTCAGCCTCTTCACAGGTACCACTCCGTTTCGATGTAGGTAACGTCGGTCCTAACCGCGCGCCCCATGACACGCCACCATTGCTCCGCGGGAGACTCGGGGCGTTCCGGAGTCGTTGGGGTCGGCGGACTGAACGATCGTTGTCCCTTGCCGTTGATCCAATGGAAGCCGCCGACGTATTTCCAGTCATCTGCGGGAGGCGGCTTGTAGGCGTCGTTCTCTACCTTCTTGCCGAGACTGATCGACCCCTGGTCCGGCTCGCGTGGCGTTTTCATACCGTCCCCATCAATTGCACACACTCGATCCGCGTGGTCGGGTGCTCTTTCAGATAAAGCGCCGAGTCGAATTCCGCCTTCTTCTTCTTCGTCGCGCACTCCTCGAGCGTCTGTGTTGCCCCGATCACGAGCGATTCGATCTTTTGCTCTGGCGTGACAGAGAAGACGATGACAAAAAACAGCGGTATCACTTCACTTCCGAGAGGCAAGCGAACTTCAGTCCGAGGGATGGGCTGGCCGTCTTCAATTGCTCTGCATAGGCTTCCTGCGTCTCGGCGAGCGCCGCCAAGCATTCCGCCTTGGTCGGATAGACACCACCGAAATCGGGCGCAAGATCAAGCCGCAGGGTGGCAATCAGGACGAGGAAGAACATGCGAGTCCCCCAAAAGGAAAACGGCCCGAAGGCCGTCTGTTAGTTGCCGCGACGCCTTCGCAGCCAAGGATTGATGACGCGTTTCCACGCCCACTCGCCGATGAGGATCGCGGTATAGACCGCAGCGAGGAGTGCGGCAACGTCTTGCCAGGTGTACCCGGCGACTACGGCCAGGCCCGCAGAGGTCGCCTTGAGCACCGGATGATTGATATGGTCGGGTTCCATTAGCCTAGGAAAGTCCAGCCCCCGCGATAGCAGTACACGCCCGCTCCGCTTCCGGGATTCCAGTGGGTTCCATCGGCCTTTACGATCATTCCCTCCCGCGGCTTGGGAGGTGCAACGTTCAGCGTCTGGAGAATGTAGAAAGGTTCAGGAGACAGCAGGGCAAGAGCAATCGCCCGGAGTTCCTTGTCGAGATATGCCGACAGGTCGGTCTGCGGTACGGGTGTCGGCGTATACATCAGACGTGCGCGTAAGTGAGCGTATTGCCCGTCGAGGTGAAAACGATGTTCGACCCCGCAAAGTCCGTCGCGATCTCAAAGGTGAGCGTGCAAGACGCGCCGCCCGTGGTCGAGTTTTTGCTCCACGACCAATCGGAGCTCAGTTGAACCCAGCTGCCGACCACGCCACCCGTGATGGTTCCGGAGGTTTGCGTGGCGCGAATCCAGTAGCTGCCGCCGATGCCGGATGTGGTGGGCGTGATCCAGTTCCCACTGCCGGCCGCCGTCATATCCGAGGCGGCGCCAACTCCGGTGACGGTGCCGTCAGCCTTGAAGGTGAGGATGGCCGACGCAGTGCCGAGACCGGTGCCCGTATCGCCTTCGACCGCCCAATGCGTGAACGGAGAGACGATGGTCCCGAGGCTGTAGAACTTGCGGACTCCGGACCCGTCGTTGTACCAACCCTCTTTGATCTTGCGGACGCCCGAGCCGTCGTTGTAATAAAACTCTTTGACGAGACGGACGCCGGACCCGTCGTTGTACCAAAACTGCGGCATCTCTAGTACACGAGTACGAAGTCGCCAGTATTCGTGCCGGCCGGAGTACCGCTGACATTCGTGGTCGTGATCCTGCCAAGGCCCGTACCGCCAGACCCGCTGTGCCCGAACAGGCGCCCAGCTGCGCTGATGTCGCCGGAGCCGGTGATCGTGCTCGAGGCCGCAACCGTAGTCGCGTTGACCGAGCCGCCCGATAGGTTCGCCACCGTCCCCGACGTGGTTTGATAGCCCGAATCGTTGGAGAAGTAGGAGATATTCGATGGCTTCCCGGTAACCGATGTCCAAGGGATCGACGCAACCAGGGTGCCGTTTATCGTCGTGGTCCCGTTGATGACTCGGATTTGCTCGGCATTGCCGACCCACACCGAGACGCCGCCATACCCGGCAACGTGGGCGACCGGGCTGCCGGCCGACCAACTCATCACCTTCCACGAGACGCCGTAACTCGGCAGGACGCGGGTGGTATCGGTTGTAAAGGTGGAGTCGTCCCCCGAGGTGACGCCGTTTGTCGCCCCGGCCGTGCCATAGTTGTTGAAATAGGCATGGCCGGTAAAGGTCACCGTCCCCGTGCCATCCGGGACCAAGGCACCATTAAGCTGCGTCGCGGTCAGAGTCACCGCCCCGGTTACATTCGGGAAGGTGTTTTTGATCGTGGACTTGATAAGGCGGATATGATCGTCACCCTCGGATTTGAGATCGCTCGAACTGGGGTTCGCGCTGACGAGTCCGTTGATGTATGTTGCGCTTTCGACAGTCATAGGAGGTCTCTATGAATCGCCTTGGTCAGGTTCTCTGGTTTATCGCGTTCGTGCTGGTCGCCTTGGCGATTGCCGCGTCGGGACACAGTTCTGGAATCTGGGTCTTGTACGCGGGCGCCGCCGTGCCGGCCGTCCTGCTCGCCTTCCTCATTGGGGGGCCGCCCAAGGTGTGAGGAACGAAACGTCCGGCTGCTGAGAAAGCAGCCCTCCGGTGACGCCCGGCGTCATGCGCTGTGTCCCGCTTCGGAGCAGATTGGCAGCGGCGGCCGCGCCAGCAGGGCGTGCGGTAACCGCCTTCTGTACCAGGGGTGACATCTTTTCGGTATAGATAAGTGCGCTAGGAAGCGCGCCGCCCAGGACAGCCGGATTTAGCAGCGACACGGGATGGGCCAGAAGCGCCCCGAGAGCGCCCGCAGTCATCGCGCGATCCGTTGTTCCACTGTTGGGGACAGAAGAGCCTAGAAGTTCTTTGGCGGGGTCGCTTAGGTCCTGCATCAGCGCCTTCCCACGCGCGAAAGCGTTGTCCCTGACGGTCTTGTCTCCAGCCTTCACGGCGGCCGACAACTGCGCCCCGGAGAACACCCCGTTCCCCGCGCCTTGCATCGCTCCTGCAGATTGGACTCGGGCGAGGTTGGCAAACGCTTCGTTGACGCTCGCGAGTTTCCCGGCATAGAGAGGATTGTTCCGGGTCAGTCCGTCTCGGAGGGATTGCTCCACCGTCTTCAGTGCGGCTCCGAGCTGCTGATTCTCGAAGGATGAATCCGAGACATATCCAGCGGCTTGCTTGCCCAGATCCGACAGCATCCCCTGCAAAGCGCGTCCAGAAGAATTTCCTTCTGGAGTCAGATTCTGGTAGACGTGGTTCTGGAGGATCTCCTCGAAGCGCGCAGCTTGCGGAGGGGCAAGCCCTGTCGAGGCCATTCCTCGGACATTGGCGAGCTCCGTCAGGAGCGGTTCGTCCATCCGCAGGGACAGCTTCGGGACGAGCGAGTTGTATGCGTCCTGAACCGACTGAGTAACCGCATCGATCCCTGCTCGGCCGATGGCAGCAGGCATCGGAGCATCGAAGCCGGCCTGCTTCAGCGGGTCGAGCACGCGGGAATATGCGGCCCGGTTGAGCCCCGCCACAGCCCTTTCCTGCGCTCCCTTGATGAGGTCGCCGACAACAGGAACGCTCGTGAGCTTGTCTTCTACCGACTTCACCATCCCGCCGACCATCTGCCCCGGAGTCAGCGGAACGCCAGCATCAAGCAACTGTCGCGCTGCCGCGGTGACTTGCGGATTCACTACGCTCGCCAGCACGTTCCCCGCCGTGCCCACCGCACCACCCACGGCGCCCCCGAGGGCGACATTCTTGGCCGCGCCGCCGGCAAACGTGTTGTCGCTTCCGGGGGCGATATCGGTGACCGGAGTCAACGCCCCGGCCATCACGCCGCCCCCCACGGGTCCCAGAGATGCGCCTCCGGTCAATGCCGCCAGGCCGATCTGCGCCGAGCCGGCGCCGATCCCGCGCATCCAGTCGATCCCCGCATTCGGGCCGCGCGCAGCTTCGTAGTTCGCGTTCTGGTCGGCAACGGCGTTATTGAACGTCAGCCCGGGTTTCGTGCCGATCGCGCCGCCTGTCTTTTCATACAGCCAGTGATCGGCCGCATCCCCGGCCTTCTGGACCGCCGGCGGCATCAGGTTGTAGAGCCATTGCGCACCCGCGTTCTGGACGTCGTTTACCCCTTGGATGGCTCGAGCGGCCTTCCCCAGCGTCGGCGTCGGCGCGGCGGGAGTCGGCTGAACGCCCCCGAGGAGAACATCCAGCCCGTTGGCCTGCGGCGTCTGCCGGCCCTGGAGGAGGAGGTCTATCCCATCCATCAGAGAGCGCCCATCTGCTTCAGCGCCGTCGCGCGGAGGACGAGGTCATCGCGCACGCTCTGCGGGAGAGCTTGGATGTACTTCTGCGCCCGAAGCGGATCCATACTCTTCAGTTGAAAGATCCGCGGATCCGCGAGGACGTCGAATTTCGTTGCAGCCGCGTCGTAGCTCGCGTTCGCCTCCGGGCTGCGCTGCGCCGCAATGGGGCGCAGGAATTCGGTGCGGGCCTGAATCATCTGATTGGCCCCGCGCAGGTTCGCCGCTGCCTCGGCGATCGCGTCTGGCGTCATGCTCGAATTGGGGTAAGCGCCCTTGATAAGCTCGCGCGCCGAGTCAGTTGCAAGGCCGCCCTGCCCAAGCCGCGCCGTGATCTGGTTGCTGTACTTGTCCAGCAGTTGCTTGGCCGTCAGCGAGGCATCGGCGGCCGTGATGAACGGCGCCAGGAGGGCGTTGGCGACCGCGACCTTATCCGAGAACGGGCCGGCCTTGGCCTGTCGGGCGACCTGCTCAATATTGTCCAGATAGGAGTTGGTCGTCTGCGCCTGTTGGTGCGCTTCGACTTGTGCGCTCCATTTCCGGCTCAGTTCCTTCGCGTTCAGTTCAGCGTTTGCCTCGGTCCCCGGCGGCTGCGCGCCATAGAGAGCGCCGACCGCTTGACCGGACTTCGGAAGCTGGTCTATCTCGCGCTGAAACGATGCGCGGTCCTCTGGCGTCTTGGCGTTCGCGAGCTCCTTCTGCAGGATAGGCAGACGGTCCGACTCCGCGCGCCCGACCTGGGCCTGCGCCGCATTGGCATTCGCCGCCGCGGTGCGGTTCGTCAGCGGAGCGGGAGAACCAGACGCATTGAACCCAGAGTAGGGTAGCTGCGTGCCCTTGCCGCCCTCCACCGCCGCCGCGTTTGCGCCCATGATTCCCTGCGCGCCGGGAATCGGGTTGTACGCCACCACATTGCCGCCCGCATCAAAGAGCGGGGTCGCCCCATCCGGAACGTGCGGATTGAAGGCGACGACTTGCGACGGGTTGAATGCGTCGCGCAGGATGGAGCCGGGGCGCGCATTGACGGGCGCGACGTAGTTCTGTTTCGCGATGGTGTTCTGGACGATTTGTCGGCCCAGAGGAGACGCGGGATCGATCCCCGCAGCGCTCATGAGCTTGGTGATCTCCGGCGGCTCGTTGTACTTCTGGATCGTGTCCGGGATTTTTGAGAAGCCGCCCGTGCCGATCATGCCAAAGGCTACGCTGTCGGGGACACCCGGGAACATGCTGCCGCCTGTCGGGGGACCCGCGGCAGGGCCAGCAGGAGAGCCGGCGGCGACCGCCTGGGGTGCTGCGCCCGCTTGAGGCGCGGCGCCTTGGTCGGCCGGCTGCTGCCCGCGCATCCTGCGCACCGCCTCCTCGAGAAACGGCGTCTGGAGATCGAACATGCGCTGTGACTGCTGAACGGCCAGCGCGCGCTGCGCGATCTGTTGCTTCGTGTCCTCAAGCTGAGCCTGAGCCGCGAGCGACGCCTGATAGCCCGAAAGTCCCCGACTCAGCCCCTGCCCGAAACTGCCGGGCGAAAGAAGGCCGCCCGCGAGTTGAAGCGTGGCGAGCGTCTTCGGGTCGTCCCATCCGTCACCGAGGAGTCCCATCAACCGCCCCCGCCGCGCAGACTGTTAGGAAGGTACGAGCCCGCGTAGTTGTAGGTGCTGCCACTCGGGTTCGAGTAGGAGCCCGTGCTGTCCGGCGTCGTGTACGACGAGCCGAGTCCGAGATTGCCGACGATCTGATTCCCGAGGATCGCGCCACCCGTCAGAGCACCAAGCGCAGAGCCGTTCTGCGTCTGCGTCTGCGAGCCACCGAGCCCGGAGAACTGGCTGAAGATGTTCCCGGCCTGCCCGCTCACTTGCCACGGGGCTTGCTGCTGGGTGGTGCCGAGGTTGTAGATCCCCTGCCCCTGCCCGACGAGCCCCTGGTTCGCGCCGTTGGTCAGGTTCGCGCCAAGTTGTGCGCCGGACTGATCCAGACCACGGTTCTGCGTGTAGAAGTTGAACAGCTGCTGCTGATTGCCGAGACCAAGGTTCCCGAGACCGAGGTTGTATTGATTCTGGAGTCCATATGCAGTCAGCGCATTGCCGACGTCCTGCTGGTAGTTCGTCCCATACAGGTTCGCAAGCGAGTTGCTCAAATCTTGGTTCGTCTGCCCGACCGCGAGACCCTCCGCGACGCCCTGCCTTGAGCCACCGTAACCACCCGCCGCGACCGCGCTGGAGCCGATCTGCGGGAGGATGTTGGTCGTGAGGTTGCGATTCACCTGATTGGTGATCGCATCCGCTTGTGATTGAAGATACGGATTACTCATCATTTCCCCGCGAGAACTTCGTCGCGAAG
>Ga0318562_10001075_pt1 | contig 12246 bp, 12 predicted proteins | sample GRESIP066b5f18_FD_203688 | JGI IMG/M metagenome (GOLD analysis project Ga0318562, IMG submission 203688) | Tropical soil microbial communities from Luquillo Experimental Forest, Puerto Rico - GRE.SIPMG.066b5f18 | ecosystem: Environmental > Terrestrial > Soil > Tropical forest > Bulk soil...
GAACTGCGCGGCGAACACCTGCCTGAATGCGGGGTCGTCACGGCCCCAGCCGACGCGAGCGAGTTCGAGATCCAATGCGGCTGCGCGCCTTTCCTCGTCGTTGATCGCCCGGGTACCGCGGCCGCGCGCGTACGAGCTGCATAGCACCAGCTTGCTGACCCGGTCGGGGTGCCTGGCGGCGTACGCCACCGCGACGGCGCCGCCCTGCGAAACACCCAGCAGTGGAAAACGGTCCAGCCCGAGCGCTTCGACGACGGACTCGAGGTCGCTCACCCAATCGTCGAAGCTGAAATCGTTTGCGCTCCAATCGGATAGACCGCAGCCGCGTTCGTCATACCGAATGAACGTGTGCCGATTCGACAGATCCCGCACCCAGTGCCGCCAGACCGGGCTCTCGATGTCGTATCCGAGGTGGGTCATCCAGTTCGCGGCGCGGACCAGCGGCGGTCCCTCCCCCGCCACTGCGTACGCCAGCCGGACCCCGTCGGCCGCACGGCAGAACGCGATGTGCTGTCGCGGCGGTGGCGGCTCCTCCTGCGGTTCGGGTTCCTGCACCGCGGCGGGCGCGTCGTCGACGATCGTGCCGACGAATTGGTACCCGCGGCCGCGGACCGTTCTGATGTAGCGCTGCGATTCGCCGTCGTCGCCCAGCGCCCTGCGGGCCGCCTTGATGCGGCTGGTCAGCGCCGCCTCGCCGACGAACCGTCCGCCCCACACCGCGTCGAACAGTTCTTCCTTGGTGACGCAGCGCTCATGGTTGCTCACCAGCTGGGTCAGGACGTCGAACACCTGCGGCTCGACGCGCACCACATCATCGCCGTGCCGCAGTTCGTAGCGCTGAGTGTCGAGCACAAAACGGTCGAAGCGCCACAAGCTGGGGGTCCCCTATCGCCAGCCGTCGGCCGCCCTGGCCGCCCGCATCAAAGCGTCGCACAGTTCGCGCAGCTCCGTGGGCTCAGCTCCTTCATCGACGGCGGTCGCGAGGTCCTCCGCGGCACATCTGACCTGATAGACGCGATCGGACAGCTCGGAGGCCTCGTCGGCCGTCAGCACCACCGAATCCGGCGCCACCGATGTGCCCTTGACCTGGGCACGCTGCTCGTAGGCGCGCTGGCGGCAGGACTGCCTGCAGTACTGACGGCGCCTGCCAAGGCCCGCGTCGGCCACTTCACGACCACACCACCGGCACGATAGGGGACGTCGGCGGGATCTGGTCATGGTCTCCACGGATCCCGACTGTAGACGGGATGAGACGCATATCCCGGTATCATCAACGGCTGAGTCGGGAACTCGTAGTAAGCGTGCTGCGTTGTTTATCCGGACAATTTGAGTTCTGAGGAGTGTTGACGAATGGCTGATCGGGTGTTGAGGGGCAGTCGCCTCGGAGCCGTGAGCTACGAGACCGACCGCAATCACGACCTGGCGCCGCGTCAGGTCGCCCGCTACCGCACTGACAACGGCGAGGAGTTCGACGTCCCGTTCGCGGACGACGCCGAGATCCCCGGCACTTGGCTGTGCCGCAACGGCATGGAGGGCACCCTGATCGAGGGTGACGTGCCGGAGCCCAAGAAGGTGAAGCCGCCGCGGACCCACTGGGACATGCTGCTGGAGCGCCGTTCCGTCGAGGAGCTAGACGAGCTGCTCAAGGAACGCCTCGACATCATCAAGACCCGGCGTCGCGGCAGCTGACGCAGGACTGACTAGCGGACTACGCCGCGGGCGCGATCCAAGCGTCCGCGGACACCCCATTCCGCGACCTTGAACATCGCCTCGCGGATGTTCGATCCACTCATCTTCGACACCCCCAGCTCGCGCTCGGTGAAGGTGATCGGCACCTCGACGACGACGAAGCCGTTGTTGATGGCGCGCCAGGTCAGGTCGATCTGGAAGCAGTAGCCCTTGGAATCGACGGCGGCCAGGTCGATCTTCTCCAGCACCTCACGCCGGTAGGCCCGGTACCCCGCGGTGATGTCGTGCACGTCGACGCCAAGCAGCACCCTGGCGTACGTGTTGGCGGTCTTGGACAGCGCGAACCGCCGCCGCGGCCAGTTGCGGATGGCTCCACCGGCAACGTAGCGCGAGCCGATCACCAGGTCCGCGCCGCCGTCGACGGCGTCGAGCAGGCGGTTCAGCTCCTCGGGCGCGTGGCTGCCGTCGGCGTCCATCTCCACGAGAACGGAGTACTCGCGGCTCAGACCCCAAGCGAATCCGGCGAGATACGCGGCGCCAAGCCCGCCCTTGCTGGTGCGGTGCATCACGTGGACGCGGTCCGGATCGGCAAGCGCCAATTCGTCGGCGAGCTTTCCGGTGCCGTCGGGGCTGCCGTCGTCGACGATCAGAATGTGCACGTCGGGCTGGGCGCTGTGCACCCGGCCGACGATCAACGGCAGGTTTTCCAGCTCGTTGTAGGTGGGGATGATGACCAGAGTGCGCTGACTCGGGCGTTCTGCTGGCCCAGGGCCGCTCATGTGGTTCCTCTTTCGGTGCCATCCTCGTCGGGTGGCGTGTCTTGACCAGTGGCATTGGTCACCGGCCGGCGACCACGCACGAACCTCCCATTGTGCAGTATCGCGGCGATAAGAGCCCCGATACCGATGGCCACGAGCAGGCCCTGCAGGAACGGTTCCCATCGAGTAGCAGGCGTGAGCTGCGTCTTCAACCTGATCGGCAGGTCGAGGTAGGCCGGCTCGAAGAACGCAGTCCGGCCCATCACGCGGCCATCGGGCGCGATCACCGCGCTGATGCCGGTGGTACCCGCCACGATGACGAACCGGTTGTGCTCGACGGCCCGCAACCTGGCGAACGCCAGCTGCTGGACGCTCATCTCCTCGTTGAAGGTCGCGTTGTTGGACGGCACCGTCAGCACCTGGGCGCCGTTGCGCACCGCCTCGCGCGGGGACCGGTCGAAGATGACCTCCCAGCACGTAGACACCCCGATCGGCACGTCGGACGCTCGCACGACGCCCGTTCCACTGCCCGGCACGAAATAGCCTGCCCGATCGGCGTACGACGAGAAATGCTTGAAGAAGCTGCGCCACGGCAGGTACTCGCCGAACGGCTGAACGATCTGCTTGTCGTGCCGGTCACCGGGCCCGGTCTTGGGATCCCAGACGATGACGGAGTTGGTCGACACGGGATTTTCCGGCGTATCGCCCGGCCCCGCGAGCACGCCGCCTACCAGTATCGGTGCCTTGATCGCCTGTGCCGCGACAGAGATCTGCTCAGCGGCGTCCGGATTCGCCAGCGGGTCGATGTCCGACGAGTTCTCCGGCCAGATGACGAACAACGGCTGCGGCGCCCGCCCGGCCCGCACATCCTCGGCCAGCTTCATCGTCTCCCGGACGTGGTTGTCGAGGACCTGCCGCCGCTGGGCATTGAAGTCCAGCCCGAGCCGCGGCACGTTCCCCTGTACGGCCGCGACATTGATGGCCGGTTCGTCGTCGGAACCCGCACCAGCATGGCGGACGCCGGGCCAGACAGCCGCCGTGACGACAAGCACCAGGCAGATGCAGATACCCGGCACGACTACGGCGGGCGGATTGCCGCTGTCGCCACGGCGCCACCAGTGGACGATCTCGAACGCCAGCGCGGCAAAGCTGAAGCTGAGCAGTGTCACCGCGAACGAAACCAGCGGCGCTCCGCCGAGGTATGCCAGCGGCAGCAGCGGACCGTCGGTTTGGCCGAATCCGACTACGCCCCAAGGGAATCCACCGAAAGGCACCGTCGACTTGGCCCACTCCGCCAATGCCCAGAGGCCTGCGAACCAGAATGGCCACGCGGCCAGTCGACGAGTGGCCACGGCGAGCAGACCGAACAATGCGGGAAACACCGCCTCGGCGATCGACAGCGCCAGCCACGGCATCATCCCGACCATGACCCCGGTCCATGGCAACAGCGGAATGTGGAACGCCGCGCCGAACAGGAAGCCGTAGCCGAACCCGCCGACGAGCTTGGTGTCCTCGCGGGTCAGCACCCACGCCAGCAGGGCGAACGCGACGATCGCCATGTACCACCAGCCGAACGGCGGAAAGCTCAGGCACAGCAACAGCCCGCCTGCGATGGCGGCGCTGATGCGTGGCAGCCGCTCCACCACCGCCTGGCCGAACCGGTTGACCCAGTCGGGGACCTCGCGCTTGGCGGAGCTTTCGCGGGACCGGGGTGATTCGTCGACGGTGTGCTCGTCGTCGATGTGTTCGTCCTCGTCGTCATCGTCGTAGGACATCGGCTCGTCCGTGACAGCCGGGAACATGTCGGTGTCGTCGTCCGCGCGCCGCCAGTCGCGGTGCTGTATCCGCTTAGGCATGCAGCACGGCACCCCGGTGGACGGTGGTGAGGCAGCGCGGTAGCAGGTCGTCGCCACCGAGCATAGGCAGCGCGGGCACGCGTGACCGTGGATCGGTGGACCAGCGCTGCACGGCGTTGTCGGGCGCGCTGACCTCCAACTCGCCGGTCTCCCACACCGCGTAGGAGGCCGGCGCGCCGGGAACCAGCGTTCCGGAGATGCCGTCGCGCACGCCGCCTGCGCGCCACGCGCCACGGGTGGCCGCCGAGAACGCCGCCCGCATCGATACCGCGCTCTCGGGTGTGCGATGTCGGGTCGCTGCACGGATGGTCGCCCACGGATTCATACCGGTGACTGGGGAATCGGAACCGAAGGCGAGAGGCACGCCTTGGGATGCTAACAGCGCCAGCGGATTGAGCCCGACGCCTCGGTCGCGGCCCAGACGCTGGGCATACATCCCGGATTTGCCACCCCACAACGCGTCGAAGTTGGGTTGGACGCTGGCGATGACGCCCCATGCGCCGAGCCGGGCGGCTTGCTCAGGCGTCACCATCTCGAGGTGCTCGAGCCGGTGCCCGCAGCGGGCGACCGCGGGAGCCCCCAGCGTATCGACCACCTGCTGCAGGGCGTCGACGACCGCGCTGACCGCCGCGTCGCCGATCACGTGGAAACCCGCCGCAATGCCCGCTTCGGTGCAGGCCCGCAGATGCGCGGCGATGGCTGAGGGCTCGAGGTAGATGTTGCCGCAGCGCTCGGGGGCATCGGTGTACGGCTCGTGCAGCCACGCCGTTCGCGACCCGAGGGCGCCGTCGACGAACAGATCGCCCGCCAGTCCGCGCGCGCCGGTCGCCTCGACGAGGCCTTCGGCCTGGCCGCGGTCGGCGACGGCCTCGCCCCAGTAGCCGACGATCTCGACGCCGTGCTCGATGCCGCGCAGCTGCTGCCAGTCGTCGAGACCACCGATGGCCGGGCCCGCGCATTCGTGGACCGCGACGATTCCGTTGGCGGCCGCCAGATCGAGGGCGGCGATTCTGGCGCGGGCCCGCTGGTCGGGGGTCAGCCGGTCACGGGCGGCGGCTCGCACGAGGTGGTGGGCGTCGGCGGTCAGCGGACGCTGTGGGTCGAAACCGTCGGCGGCCTGCAGGTCCGGTTCGAGCCTACGGAGGGCGGTGGACGCCGCCGCCGAATGCACGTCGACGCGGGCGAGGTAGGCGGGGCGGTCCCCGACAACCCCGTCGAGCTGGTCGGTGGTCGGCGGCGCGGCTTCGGGCCAGCCCGACTCGTCCCAGCCATGCCCCCAAATCGGGCCGTCGGGGTGCGCCTGCGCGTATTCGGCGATCAGCGCAAGGCACTCCCGCGAAGACGTGGCCTGGCGCAGGTCGAGGCCGATGAGTGTGAGGCCAGTCGACGTCAGGTGAACGTGGCTGTCGACGAATGCAGGCGCGACGAAGCCGCCGTCGAGGTCGACGACCTGGGCGTCCGGAAATTGGGCGAGCCCGACGTCATCGCTGCCGAGCCAGACGACGGTGCCGTCGCGGATTGCCATCGCGGTGGCGTCCGGCATCGCCGGACTGTGAATCCGGCCGCCCCGAAGCAGTGTCGTCAACTCAGTCGGTCTTGGGAGGTAATGCCGGGGGTTCGACGTCTCGGACGTCGATCACCTCGCCGTCGATGTAGTCCCCGCGGCCGGCTTCAGGCCTGCCACCTGCGGCGGCGGTGGCGACGGTGATCAGCGGCATCCTGCGGGCGGCCATGGCCGTCAGAAGCGGACGGGCGACCGCGCGGGTCGGCGGTAGGAAGAGCAGCAGCCCTGCGGCGGTCGTGACAAGGCCGGGGATGAACACCAGCACGGTGCTCAGTCCGACCAGCGCGCTGTCGGTGACCGCGCCCTGCGGCGTGGTGATGCCCGACCGCAGCCTGCGGATATGCCGTTTGACCTGGGAACCGGCCAGCACGAAGCCCAGAACGGATGTGCCGAGCAGCACCAGCACCGTCCAGCCGAATCCGATTGTCGAGGCCAGCGCCACGACGACCGCCAGTTCGACGATCACGTAGATCAGGAACAGCCGCATCGCCATGTTGTGCCAACGCTTCGGAGCGCCGCGGGGTTCCTGTGCTCGGACTACGCGGGAGCGGGCGCGGTCACTTCGATCGCGCTGTGCACCTTGTCGATGCCACCACGCAGGATTGCCTGCGGGATGAAGTACCAGGCGTGGTGCCAATACCGCCGGATGATCTTGTCGAACACCCGCCGCGTCTCCGCCTTGGGAAGGTTGCGCGCCACGGCTTCGACGGGCTCGCCCTTCACCGCGCCGAGCACGCCCGCCTTCTGAATGGTCACCCGCGGGGTGTTGTTGATCCGCTTGGTCTTCCACGAACCGTCATCGGTGATGATGAGCAGCTTGTCGCCCTCCGGCACACCCCACACCGTGGTCGGCTTCGGTGTGCCGTCCTTGGTGAAGGTGGTGAGGAGCAGGTACTTCTCGTCGTATACGTCTTTGAAGGTCGGAGCCATGCAGCTCAATTAGCCGCTCTAAGCTCAATTGAAACGTTGTTGTTCATCCCACCGCGCAGCTTCGAGAAGAAATTGAACGTCCTTCCGACCAATCCGTACCGCTTGCCGATGGCGTCATAGGTCGCGCCGTTGGCCGACTTGTCGAGGATCGCCGCGGTGGCCTCGACCGCATCGCCCTTCGGGTTTCCGCTTCGGTCACACACCGCGATCGTCACCCGTGACGTGTTGCGGATGCGCTTGACCTTCCACGACTTCTCCTGGGTGATGACCACAAGGCCATCGCCCTTGGGGGCCGCCCAGATGGCGGTCGGCTTGGGTCGGCCGTCCTTGGTGAACGTGGTCAGCAGGATGTATTCGCTCTTGGCGACGTCGGCAAAGGTTGCGGGCACGCACCCAACGTACTGGTCAGCCCTCGAGGTCGCCTTCCGTCTCCAGTAGCACCCTGCGCAGCCCGTTGAGGGTGTCGGCCTCGGGCTGCGCCCACATCCCACGGTCCGCCGCCTCCAGCAGGCGCTCCGCCATGCCGTGCAGTGCCCACGGGTTGGACTCGGCCATGAACTTGCGGTTCTCCTCGTCGAGCACGTAGGCCTCGGTCAGCCGCTCGTACATCCAGTCGGCCATCACCCCCGCGGTGGCGTCGTAGCCGAACAGATAGTCGACGGTCGCGGCCATCTCGAACGCGCCCTTGTAGCCGTGCCTGCGCATAGCCGTCATCCAGCGGGGGTTGACGACCCTGGCCCGGAACACGCGCGTGGTCTCCTCGGACAGGGTGCGGGTGCGCACCGCGTCCGGACGGGTGTTGTCGCCGATGTAGGCCTCGGGCGCCTGCCCGGTCAGAGCCCGCACCGTGGCCACCATTCCGCCGTGGTACTGGAAGTAGTCGTCGGAATCGGCGATGTCGTGCTCACGCGTGTCGGTGTTCTTGGCGGCCACCGCGATTCGGCGGTATTGCCGGTTCATGTCGTCGGCGGCCGGCGCGCCATCGAGGCCACGGCCGTATGCGAAGCCGCCCCATGCCGTGTACACCTGTGCGAGGTCGGCGTCGTCGCGCCAGTTGCGGCTGTCGATCAGCTGAAGCAGGCCCGCCCCATAGGTGCCCGGTTTTGAGCCGAAAACCCTTGTCGTGGCACGGCGTTGGTCGCCGTGTTCGGCCATGTCGGCGTCGGCGTGTGCGCGCACGTAGTTCACCTCGGCAGGTTCGTCGAGGCTTGCGACGAGTCGCACCGCGTCGTCGAGCATCGTGACGACATGTGGGAAGGCGTCCCTGAAGAATCCCGAGATGCGCACTGTGACATCGATCCGCGGCCTGCCGAGTTCGGCCTGCGGTATCGGCTCGAGGTCGACCACGAGGCGTGACGCGTCGTCCCACACGGGTCGAACACCCAGCAGCGCAAGCACTTCGGCGATGTCGTCGCCCGCGGTGCGCATCGCCGAGGTGCCCCACACCGAAAGACCGACCGACCGCGGCCACCGTCCGTGGTCCTTGCGGTAGCGGGCCAGCAGCGAGTCGGCCATCGCGGTGCCGGTCTCCCATGCCAGCCGCGACGGCACGGCTTTTGGGTCGACGGAGTAGAAGTTACGACCGGTGGGCAGGACGTTGACCAGCCCGCGCAGCGGCGAGCCCGACGGGCCCGCGGCGATGAACCGGCCGTCGAGCGCCCGCAGGATCTGATCGATCTCGCCCGCCGTACCCGCGAGCCGCGGCACCACCTCGGTGGCCGCGAACCGCAGAATCGCAGCGACATCGGCGTCATCGGTCAGCGTGTCGACGGCGTCCGGATTCCAGCGGGCCCGCTGCAGTCCGGCAACCAGTGCGCGGGCCCGTGTTTCGGCCGCGTCGACGGCGGCGCGGTCGTCGTTGCCGTCCTCGGCCAGACCGAGCGCCTGGCGGAGGCCGGGAACGGTCTGGCTGCCGCCGAACAGCTGCCTGGCGCGCAGTATCGCCAGCACCAGATCGAGTTCCGACTCGCCAGTCGGCGCCTGGCCGAGCACGTGCAGCCCATCGCGGATCTGTACATCCTTGATTTCGCAGAGCCATCCGTCGACGTGCAGAAGCATGTCGTCGAACGAGTCATCCTCGGGTCGCTCGGCGAGGCCCAGATCGCGATCCATCTCAGCGGCGCGCATCAACGTCCAGATCTGCTGGCGGATAGCGGGTAGCTTGCCGGGGTCGAGCGCGGCGATGGTCGCATGCTCGTCGAGCAGCTGTTCCAATCGCGCTATGTCGCCGTAGGTTTCGGCGCGGGCCATCGGCGGGATGAGGTGATCGACGAGCGTCGCGTGGGCTCTGCGCTTGGCCTGGGTGCCCTCCCCCGGATCGTTGACGAGGAACGGGTAGATCAGGGGCAGGTCGCCGAGCGCGGCGTCGGCGCCGCACGCCGCGGACATGCCCAGCGTCTTGCCTGGCAGCCATTCGAGGTTGCCGTGCTTGCCGAGGTGCACGATGGCGTCGGCTCCGAAACCTTTCTCCAACCAGTGATATGCGGCCAGGTAGTGGTGACTCGGCGGCAGGTCGGGGTCATGGTAGATGGCGACGGGGTTCTCGCCGAAGCCCCGCGGCGGCTGCACGATCAACACGACGTTGCCCGCCTGCAGCGCTGCGACGACGATCTCGCCTTCCTGATCGTGTGTGCGGTCGACGAACAGAGTGCCTGGTGCGGGGTCCCAGTGCTTCTTGACGGCATCGGTCAGCGCGGCGGGGAGCGTCGCGAACCATGCGCGATAGTCCTTGGCGGACAACCGAATCGGATTGCCCGCCAACTGCCCCTCGGTGAGCCAGTCCTTGTCCTGTCCGCCGCGCTCGATCAACGCGTGAACCAGCGCGTCGCCATCCTCCGCGTCGACGCCGGGAATGTCGCCGATGGCGTAACCGGCGTCCCGCATGGCCCGCAGCAGTGCGACCGCACTTGCCGGGGTGTCGAGTCCGACGGCATTGCCGATGCGCGCATGCTTCGTCGGATACGCGGAGAACACGAGCGCGACGCGCTTGTTCGCAGGCGTGATGGCACGCAATCGCGCGTGCCTCACCGCGAGGCCCGCGACGCGTGCGCAACGTTCGGGATCGGCGACGTAGGAAATGAGCCCCTCCTCGTCGATTTCCTTGAACGAGAACGGGACCGTGATGATCCGGCCGTCGAACTCGGGCACCGCCACCTGTGTCGCGACGTCGAGCGGGCTGAGTCCGTCGTCGTTGTCCAGCCATTGCGAGCGCGAGCTGGTCAGGCAGAGCCCCTGCAGGATCGGGATGTCCAGCGCGGCGAGGTGCGCCACGTTCCAGCTGTCATCGCTGCCACCCGCTGTCACGGTCGCGGGTACGGCCGCCCCCGCGGCCAGCACGGTGGTCACCATGGCATCGGCCGACTTCAGCAGGTCGAGCATGTCCGGCTGCGCGGTACGCAGCGATGCGCAGTAGACGGGCAGCGGTCGCCCGCCCGCGTTTTCGATTGCGCCGCAGAGTGCTTCGACGTAGCCGGTGTTACCCGCCAGCTGCTGAGCCCGGTAGTACAGCACCGCGATCGTCGGGCCGTCTTCGCCCATTGATGTGCGCTCGAGGACACCCCAGTCCGGCGTTGCCGCAGGCGGCGCGAAGCCGAATCCCGTCATCAGCACGGTGTCGGACAGGAACGCATGCAGCTGACGCAGGTTGTCCACACCGCCCTGCGCGAGATAGATGTGCGCCTGCAGGGCAACGCCCGCGGGAACAGTGGAATGGCTCATTAGCTCGGCGTCAGGCGCCTGCTCTCCGCTGACGACGACCGTCGGCACACCGCTGCCGACGACGGTGTCGATGCCGTCCTGCCATGACCGGTAACCGCCGAGGATCCGCACCAGGACCAGGTCCGCGCCGTCGAGTTGTTCGGTGAGCTCACCGTCGACCAGCCGCGATGGGTTGGCCCAGCGGTACTGCGCTCCGCTCGACCGGGCGGTGATCAGGTCGGTGTCGGACGTCGACAGCAGCAGAATGGTGGGCTCTGACACCCACCATTCCTATCGCATCGGCCGGAACAGACCGCGTCAGCGGTGCGTTATTGACTTCGCAATGAAGTGTGTGACGTGCGGGGATGAGATCCTGCAAGAGCGAGCGGAGCTGGGCTTCACCTACTGCACCCAGAAGGCGTGCGTACGGGAAAACGCCAAAGGTTTCACCGTCGTCGAGATCGGCCAGACCAAGACCAACGCCGAATATGTGGTGTTGGACGGCGCCGCAGGCGAGCGCGCCCTCAAGGACGTGCGCGAAGGGAAATACCGCCGCGATCCGGTCGTGGTCAAGCGCGAAAGCGCCGCGACCGATTTCGACGTTCCCAAGGTCGGATTTCGGAAACCGAAGGCCCCCAAACCTGTTGCGACCAATCGGATGAAGTTCGTTCAGGCACTACAGGCCCAGGGCTTTGGTGTGGACGAGATACTCCGCCGAGGTTCGTATATGAACCTCACGCGAAGCGAGGTCGTGCGCTACATGAGTGCACGCAGGCGCTAGCGGTCAGTTGCCCCAGCGCTGCTTCCACGTGCGTGGGTAGGGCAGACCGGCCAGCGCGATCAAGAACGCCAGGATTGCGGCGAACACGAGTAGTCCGAACATCGTCGTTCCTTTCAGACGCGCGTTGTTAGACACGAGTGCAGTAGCTGCAACTTACGGCTTTTGGCCTGCGAAGAGGGCATTTGGTGTGGGACGGAACACACCCGCATTCGATGTGACGGCCATCACATTCGCCTTCTGTCCCCGCTGCGTCGAACCCTGGCGCAGGGCGGCTACGAGCGTCAGCATGTGCACATGCATGTGGTCAAACTGGGCGCCAAAATCGGTGCCCGCATCGATGGCGTCCGACTCGCCGAGAACGTCGACGCGTCAACCGCGGCGAAGATCAACGCTGCGCTGGTCGTGCGTGTCCATCCGGAAACGGGTAGGCGGGTGCTGTTGCTCGGCCAGTTCGTCAAGAGGTTCGTCGGTCTCGGCGCGACCGAGTCAGCGGCATTGTTCGACCTGCTGCAGGCTCGAGTTACCAAGCTGGAGAACACCATTCGGTGGAATTGGGCGCCCGGCGATCTGGCGATCTGGGACAACCGCGCTACCCAGCACTACGCCGTCGCCGACTACGACGACCAGTTCCGCATGCTCCACCGCGTCACGTTGGCGGGTGACATCCCGGTAGACGTCGGCGGCGTGCGCAGCCGAGTGATCGTCGGCGACGCATCGCAGTACTCGGATGTTGTCGACCCGGTACCGCTGGCCGGCTAGGGGCATTCGCTCCTACAGCCGGTCCATCTCCCGCGACATCGCGGAGTGCTCCAGATAGGCGTACCGCTGCGGGTAATGCTTCGGCGGCCGCGGCTCCTTCTCGGACCGGGTGAACACCGCTTGTGCGGCGCGGCTCCAGAAATGCCGCTTCGCGGGTGCGGGCGCCAGTGCTGCCGCCGAGGAGAACAGCACCTGCTGTTCGGTGATCAACGC
>Ga0318562_10001078_pt1 | contig 12235 bp, 21 predicted proteins | sample GRESIP066b5f18_FD_203688 | JGI IMG/M metagenome (GOLD analysis project Ga0318562, IMG submission 203688) | Tropical soil microbial communities from Luquillo Experimental Forest, Puerto Rico - GRE.SIPMG.066b5f18 | ecosystem: Environmental > Terrestrial > Soil > Tropical forest > Bulk soil...
ATCCGGTTGAGGACCCCGCTGATGTACTCCGCGGTCTGCCGCCCGGGGCGAATGCCGGGGATGTAGCCGCCCTGCTTCTTGATGTTGTCGGCGACGTCGTCGGCCCGGAAGGTGAGCGTGGTGTAGAAGTAGCTGAAGAAGATGATCAGCAGGACGAACACCCCGTCGTAGAGCCAGGCGTTGCTCTCCAGGGCGTGCTGCACCGCAGCCAGGCCGGGGATCCAGTTCCCCAGGGTGGCGGGGAAGCTGAGGATCGCCCCGGCGAAGATCGGGGGAATCACGCCCGAGGTGTTGACCTTCATCGGGAAGTAGGTGGCCTGGCCGGCGAACATGGTCCGCCCCGCCATCCGCTTGGCGTACTGCACCGGGATCCGGCGCATCGCTCGCTCGACGTAGACCACCGCTCCCACCACCACCAGCATGAACACCACCAGCACCGGGATCAGCCAGGACTTGTCCTTGGACAGCTCCCACAGCCGGCTGGAAGCCGAGGGGAGCCGGGCGACGATGCCGGCGAAGATGATCAGCGAGATGCCGTTGCCGATTCCCCGCTCGGTGATCCGCTCCCCGAGCCACATGATGAAGGCGGTGCCGGCGGTGAGGGTGATCACCGTCATGAAGGTGAACCACACCGAGTCGTTGGGGACGACCACGTGGTCGATGTCCACCCCGCTCCGGCCGGGGATGGTGTGCCGTCCGAGGGAGGCCAGCCAGCGGGCGATCCCGATGCCCTGGATCACCGAGAGGACGATGCTCCCGTAGCGGGTGTACTGGTTGAGCTTCTGCCGGCCGGCGGCGCCCTCCTTCTGCAGGCGCTCCAGCGAGGGCACCACCACGGTGAGGAGCTGCATGATGATCGATGCCGAGACGTAGGGCATGATCCCCAGCCCGAAGATCGACATCTGATCCAGCGCGCCGCCGGAGAAGAGATTGAAGAGGTTGACCAGGCCGCCGCGCGCCTTCTGCTCCATCATGTAGGCGTTCATCTGCACCCGGTCGACGCCCGGGGTGTTGATGAAGACGCCCAGCCGGTACACGGCGAGGAGGGCCAGGGTGTAGGCCAGCCGTGCCCGTAGCTCGGCGACCCGGAAGACGTTGGCAAGCGCTCGAAACATGATCAGGAGTTCACCGAGACTACCGGATTGTCCCGGGGCAGCAAGCCCCGGACCTCTTGCTACTTTGCTCCCTTGCCGGCGTGGGCGCGCGCAGCGGCCTCGGGCTTGTGGACCATCAAGGGAAGAAGCTGCAGCGAGCCGCCGGCCTTCTCCACCAGCTCCTTGGCCTTGGCCGAGGCGCGATGAACTGCCACGGTGACCTTCCGGGTCAGCTTGCCCTCGCCGAGGAGCTTGATCCCGTCCCAGCTCCCCTTCACCAGCCCGGCCTGACGCAGGGCGGCCTCATCGACGCTGGTCCCGGCAGCGAAGCGCTCCAGCTCGCCGACGTTGACCACCGCGAAGTGCTTCCGGTTGGGCGGGGTGAACCCGAACTTGGGCAGCCGCCGCTGGAGCGGGCTCTGACCGCCCTCGAAGCCCTCGAAGCGCATGTTCCCGGTGCGGGCCTTCTGGCCCTTGCCGCCACGGCCGGCGGTCTTCCCCAGGCCGGAGCCCTGACCGCGGCCCACCCGCTTCTTCCTGTGCCAGCTGTTCCGCGGACGGCGGAGATCGGAAAGGTTCGGCATGACGTCACTGCTCCTTCGAGGCACGGCGAGCCCGGGCGGCCTCGCGGGCGCGCACCAGGCGAGGCTTCCGGCGGGAAGCTTTCTTGGGGTTGTCCTTCACCACCTCGGAGGAGACCAGGTGGCGGACCTTGAAGATCATCCCCCGGACGGCGGGGCTGTCTTGCAGCAGCCGCTCCTGGCCGAACTTCCTCAGGCCCAGGCCGGCGATGGTCCGGAGCTGGGTGTCGCTCGCTCCGGCGAAGCTCTTGGTCAGCTTGATGCGAAGTCCCATGGCGTGTTCCGTTTCAGGCCCGCTTGGCCAGCTCGACGTCGCGGCCGCGGAGCCGGCTGACCTGCTCCGGAGAACGGAGCGACTTCAGCCCGGCCACGGTGGCCTTGAGCACGTTGTGAGGGTTCCGCGAGCCCTGGCTCTTGGTGAGGATGTTGCGGATTCCCGCTGCCTCGAGCACCGCTCGCACCGAGCCGCCGGCGATGACCCCGGTGCCCTCCGCGGCGGGCTTGAGCAGCACCCACCCCGCGCCGAAGTGCCCCAGCACCTCGTGGGGAATGGTGTGGCCCTGGAGCGGGACCCGGAAGAGGTTCTTCTTCGCGTTCTCGCCGCCCTTGCGGATGGCCTCCGGCACCTCGTTGGCCTTGCCCAGGCCGACGCCGACGTGTCCGTTGCCGTCGCCGACCACGACCAGCGCCGAGAAGCTGAACCGCCGGCCGCCCTTCACCACCTTGGCCACCCGGTTGATGTTCACCACCCGATCGCTGAGATCGAGGTCGTTGGGATTGATGGGAGTCGCCACGTTCGCCTTTCCTAGAACTCGAGGCCGGCCTCGCGGGCCGCCTCCGCCACCGCCGCGATGCGGCCGTGGAACGGGAATCCGTTTCGGTCGAACACCACCCGCGTCACCTTGGCCGCCTTGGCCTTCTCGGCCACCAGCTGGCCGACGCGCTTGGCATCGCTCCGCTTGTCTCCCTCGTCCTTGCCCTTGAGCTCCTTGGAGAGGCTGGAGGCGAAGGCCAGGGTTCGCCCGGTGCTGTCGTCCACCACCTGGGCGTAGATGTGCTTCAGGCTCTTGTACACGGTGAGCCTGGGCCGCTCGGTGGTGCCTGACAGGCTCCGCCGGATCCGGCTCTTCCTCTTCAATCTCTGATCGACCCTCGACATGGCGTTCCTCTTGTCCGTCCGGGGCGGATGGGGACCTCCCGCGCCCGGATGACGGTTCTCGGCCCCGCTAGGCGGTGCCGGTCTTTCCTTCCTTCCGGCGAACCCGCTCGTCGGCGTACTTGATGCCCTTGCCCTTGTAGGGCTCGGGGGGGCGGAGGGCGCGGATCTTCACCGCCGTCTCGCCCAGGGTCTCCCGGTCCACGCTCCGCAGGGTCAGCCCGATGGTGGGCAGGGTGTCCTCGGTGCGGGCCACCTTGTCCACCTCTGCGGTGACCCCCTCGGGGAGGTTGAACACCACCGGGTGGCTGTAGCCGAGGGCGAAGTGGATCTGCTTCCCCTTCACCTCGGCGCGGAAGCCTACCCCGCGAATGTCGAGCTTCCGCTCCCAGCCCGAGGCCACGCCCTTGGCGGCGTTGGCCAGCAGGCTGCGGGCCAGCCCGTGGAGGCTCCTCGCCTGGCGGGAGTCGTCGGGGCGCTGGACGTGGATCTGCCCGTCCTTCACCTCTGCCCGGATGGTGGGAGGGAGGGAGACCTTCATCTTCCCCTTCGGGCCCTCGAAGGCCACCGCCCCCGCGGCCACCGAGGCCTTGGTCTTCCCGTCCAGCTTGATCGCCAGCTTTCCGATTCGGCTCATGTCAGTACACCGTGCAGATCAGCTCGCCGCCGATGTTCTGCTTGCGGGCCTCGGCATCGCTGAGGACGCCGCGGCTGGTGGAGAGGATGCTGATGCCCAGGCCGCCCAGGACGGGACGGATGTCGCGTACCGGGACGTAGCGCCGCAGCCCCGGCTTGCTGATCCGCCGGATGCCGTTGATCACCGGGCTCTTGTCCGGCCCGTACTTCAGCTGGAGGGTGATCTCTCCCTGGGGCTTGAGGTCGTGCTCCACGAAGTCGGCGATGTAGCCCGCCTCGCGCAGCACCCGGGCCACCGCCACCTTCATCTTGCTGGTGGGGATGACCACCTTGTCGTGCCGCGCCCGGGAGGCGTTGCGGATGCGGGTCAGCATGTCGCCGACGGGATCGTTGACTGGCATGTCTTCTCTTCCTTCGTCCTTCGCCCGGCTGCCGGACGTCACCGGCGCTTCCAGGCTCCTCGTTGTTCGCCCACCGGCCGCCGTTCCGCCCGCCGTCCCGGGGCCCATCCCCGGAGACTCGTCGTTCGGAGGGTCCGCGCCGCGCGGACGTGCTGTCTACCAGGAGCTTTTGATCAGCCCCGTCACCTCGCCGGCCAGTGCGCGGTTGCGCAGGCAGATCCGGCACATCTGGAACTTCCTCAAAAAAGCGCGGGGGCGCCCGCACAGCGGGCAGCGGTTGTACTTGCGCACCGCGAACTTCGGCTTGCGCTTTGCCTGGGCAATTTTCGAAAGCTTGGCCATTCGTCTGTCGTCTCTCTACTGGCGGAAGGGCAGGCCGAAATGCCGGAGCAGGGCCAGCCCCCGCTCGTCGTTTCCGGCGGTGGTGACGAAGCTGATGTTCAGCCCCTTCACCTTCTCGATCTGGTCGTAGTTGATCTCCGGGAAGATGATCTGCTCCCGCACCCCGAGGGTGTAATTCCCCTTCCCGTCGAACGCCTTGCTGGAAACGCCCTTGAAGTCGCGAACCCGGGGAAGGGCGACGTTGATCAACCGGTCCATGAACTCGTACATCCGGTCGTTGCGGAGGGTGACCGCGGCGCCGATCGCCTGCCCCTCGCGGAGCTTGAAGTTGGCGATGCTCTTCCGGGCCCGGGTGACCACCGGCCGCTGACCGGTGATCGCCCCCAGCTGGTCCACCGCCGACTCGAGGAGCTTGTTGTTGGCCAGGGCCTCGCCCAGCCCCATGTTGATGACGATCTTCTCCAGCCGCGGAACCTGGTTGGGGTTCTTGAAGCCGAACTCCTTCATCAGGGCGGGGACGCCCTCCTTGCGGTAGCGGATCTTGAGCCGGGCCGGCTTGGTCTCCAGGCCCTCCTCGATGTTGGCCTCGAAGCCGGCCTTCTTCACCTCGTCCTTGGGACGGCGCTTCCCGGTGGAGGCCTTCTTCGGCTTCTGTTCCTTCTCCTCAGCCATCGCTCGTTCTTCCTTCCGTGCGTCGACGGGGCGTCAGGTCTCCTCCGCCGTCGATCAGGAGTGTGTCGTTCCTCAGTCGATCTTCGTGTCGCACTTCTTGCAGAAGCGGACCTTCTTGTCGCCCTCGACGCGGATTCCCACCCGGGTGGGGGCGTCGCACTTCTTGCAGACCACCTGGATCGCCGCCAGGGCAATGGTGCCCGGCCGCTCGAGGATGCCCCCGTCGGGGTTGGCCCGGTCGCGGCCCTTGCGGAGGTGGCGCTTCACGGTCCGCAGACCCTCCACCCGCACCCGCTCGGCATCGCGGTCGATGGCCAGGAGCTTGCCCCGCTTGCTGGCCTTGTCCTTGTTCGAGCGCTCGGCCCCCGCCACCACCTCCACCAGATCGCCCACTTTCAGCTTCTGCATCGTCTCAGTCTCCGCTCCCGTCCGGCCTACAGCACTTCCGGGGCCAGGGAGATGATCTTCATGAACTTCCGCGCCCGGAGCTCGCGGGCCACCGGGCCGAAGATGCGGGTCCCGATCGGCTCGAGGTCCTTGTTGATCAGCACCGCCGAGTTCCCGTCGAACTTGATGAAGCTTCCGTCGGGGCGCCCCACCTCGCGCTTGGTCCGGACGATGACCGCCTTGGCCACGTCGCCCTTCTTCACCTTGCTGTTGGGGAGCGCCTCGCGGATCGAGACCACGATGATGTCCCCGATGCTGGCGTATTTCCGCTTCGAGCCGCCCAGCACCTTGATGCAGAACACCTTCTTGGCGCCCGAGTTGTCGGCGACGTCGAGCACGCTGGTCATCTGGATCATGGTCGTGCCCTCCTACTCGCGGGTGCCGCGCTCGAGCACCTCGACCACCCGCCAGCGCTTGTCCTTGCTGGTGGGCCGGGTCTCGGCGATGCGCACCCGGTCGCCCTCGTGGAGCGTCGGGTTCTTGGGGTAGTCGTGCTCCTCCGCGTGCGCCTTGTACTTCTCGCGGAGGGTGAGGATCTTTCCGTATTTTCGGTGGGCGGCGCGGCGGCGAACGGTCACCACCACCGTCTTCTGCATCTTGTTCGAGGTGACGATACCGGTGCGGGTCTTGGGGCGCCCGCGGGAGCCGTGCTCGCTGCCCTGTTCCGTGGTCTCGGCCATGATGGTCTCTCTCTTCGCTCGCTAGGCCTTCGCCGCGGCGGCCTTCTGCTTCTGGGTGATGACGGTGAGGATCCGCGCCAGGTCGCGGCGGGCCTCGGTGCGCTTGGCCGGGCTCTCCAGGGCCCCGGTGCGGAGCTTCAGCCGGTCCTTGAACAGCGACGCACGGAGCTCGGTCGCCCGGCGCTGGAGGTCGTCGAGGGTCAGATCGTGGAGTTCCTTGGCGGTGGCCATGGTCTTTGTTTCCTAGAGCGACAGATCCGAGCGATGGACGATGCGGGTCAGGACCGGGAGCTTGGCCTGCGCCAGCTTCAGCGCGTCGTGGGCCAGCTTCTCGTCCATCCCCCCCATCTCGTAGAGGATGCGGCCGGGCTTCACCACCGCCACGTAGTACTCGACCCCGCCCTTGCCGGTCCCCATCCGGGTCTCGGCCGGCTTCTTGGTGATCGGCTTGTCGGGGAAGATCCGGATCCAGATCTTCCCGCCCCGCTTCACGTGGCGGGTCATGGCGATACGGGCGGCCTCGATCTGCCGGGAGGTGATCCACCCCGGCTGAGTGGTCATGAGGCCGTACTCACCATAGGAAAGGCTGGAGCCTCGGTAGGCCTTCCCCGGGGTCCGCCCCTTCATCATCTTCCGATACTTGGTGCGCGCAGGCTGAAGCATGGTCGTGTCTCGTCAGCGGGCGACAGGCATTCCCGGGGCGCCGCCCTTGGTGGGGAGAACCTCGCCGCGGCACACCCACACCTTGCAGCCGATCTTCCCGTAGGTGGTCTTGGCCTCGGCGAAGCCATAGTCGATGTCGGCCCGCAGGGTGTGCAGGGGCACCCGACCCTCGCGGTACCACTCGTAGCGCGCCATCTCGCTACCGCCCAGCCGCCCGGAGCAGGCCACCCGGATGCCCTTGGCCCCGAACTTCATCGCCGTCTGGATGGCCTTCTTCATCGCTCGCCGGAAGGCGATGCGCCGCTCGAGCTGGGTGGCGATGTTCTCCGCCACCAGCTGGGCGTCGGTCTCGGCCTTCCGCACCTCGACGATGTTGAGGAAGACCTCGTTCTTGGTGAACTTCTGCAGGTCCTTCTTCACCGTCTCGATGCCCGCGCCGCGCTTGCCGATCACGATGCCGGGACGCGCGGTGTGCACGTTGACCTTCACCTTGTTGGCGGCGCGCTCGATCTCCACCCGGCTGACGCCGGCGTGGCCGAGGCTCTTCTTCACGAACTCCCGGATCTTGATGTCCTCGTGGAGCCACTGGGCGTAGTTCTTGTGCTCGAACCACTTGCTGTCCCAGGTCTTGATGACCCCGAGGCGAAATCCGACTGGATGGACCTTCTGACCCAAGACCTAGCTCCTCGCCCTGCGCCGCACGGGCGTGTCCGCGAGCACCACGCTGACGTGGCTGCTCTTCTTGTTGATCCGGGAAGCCCGACCCATGGCGCGGGGCATGAACCGCCGCAGGGTGGACCCCTGGTCGACCGAGATGGTCTTCACGTAGAGGGCGTCGACGTCGACCTGACCCTTGGAGAGGTCGGTGGCGTTGGCCACCGCGCTCTGGATGAGCTTGGCCACCGGCTTGGCCGCGGCCCGCTTGGTGAAGCGGAGAATGTTGAGCGCCGCGCCCACCGGCTTGCCCCGCACCAGGTCCACCACCACCGCGATCTTGCGGGGCGCCATCCGGAAGTTCCTGAGGTGTGCTCGGGATTCCATGGTCTCTCTCACTTCCCTGGCGGCGGTGGCTTGGCCACCTTCTTCTCCGCCGAGTGGCCGGAGAAGGTCCGGGTGGGCGAGAACTCGCCGAGCTTGTGACCCACCATGTTCTCGGTGACGAACACCGGGATGAACTTCCGTCCGTTGTGTACCGCGAAGGTGTGGCCCACGAACTCGGGAAGGATGGTCGAGCGCCGCGACCAGGTCTTGAGGACCTTCTTCTGGTTCCCCTTGATCAGATCCTCCACCTTCCGGAGGAGGTGGGCGTCGACGAACGGGCCTTTCTTGATCGACCGTGCCACTGGCTCTCCTACTGGCTCCGCACGCCCGAGCGGCGCGCAGAGACGATGAACTTGTCGGTCCGCTTGTTCTTGCGGGTGGTGAGGCCCTTGGTCTTCTTGCCCCAGGGCGAGACGGGGTGCGGGTTGCCCTGGCCGCTCTTGCCCTCGCCGCCACCGTGGGGGTGGTCGACGGGGTTCATCGCCAGACCTCGGACGGTGGGACGAATGCCCAGCCAGCGGCTCTTGCCCGCCTTGCCGACGCGGATGATGTCGTGCTCGATGTTGCCCAGCTGGCCGATGGTGGCCCGGCACTCCAGCAGCACCTTGCGCACCTCGCCGGAGGGCAGGCGGATCTGGGCGTAGGCGCCCTCCTTGGCCATCAGCTGTCCCGACGAGCCGGCGGAGCGGATCATCTGCGCGCCCCGGCCGGGCTTGAGCTCCACGTTGTGGATGGTGGTGCCCACCGGGATGCTCTGCAGGGGCAGGGCGTTGCCGGGGCGGATGTCGGCCTGGTCGCCGGCAAAGAGGGTGTCGCCCACCGTCAGGCCCACCGGGGCGAGGATGTAGCGCTTCTCGCCGTCGGCGTAGTGGAGGAGCGCGATGTTGGCGGTGCGGTTCGGGTCGTACTCCACCGCCGCCACCTTGGCCGGGACGCCGTCCTTGTCTCGGCGCTTGAAGTCGATGGTCCGGTAGCGCCGCTTGTGGCCCCCGCCCTGGTGCCGGCGGGTGATGTGCCCGTGGACGTTGCGGCCCCCGGAGCGCTTCATCGCCTCGGTGAGGGCCTTCTCCGGACGGTCCTTGGTGATCTCGGCGAAGTCCGAGACCGTCATCAGGCGCCGGGCGGCAGAGGTCGGCTTGTACTTCTTGATCCCCATGGCTAGGCCACCCCTCCCTCGAAGAGGTCGATCTTGTCGCCCGCCTTCAGGGTGACGATCGCCTTCTTGTAGTTGGGGCGCTTGCCGATGTTCCGGCCCACCCGCTTCACCTTCCCGCGGACGATGGTGGTGCGTACCGCCTCGACGGTGACGGCGAAGAGACTCTCCACCGCCTTGGCCACGTCGTGCTTGGTGGCCGCGCGGTCGACCAGGAAGCTGTAGTGGCGGAACTTCTCCCGGGCCCGGTCGAGCTTCTCGGTGATCAGCGGACCCTTGATGACGTCGGTGGGAATCATGACCGCGAGGACTCCAGGGCCTGGCCCAGCGCCTGGGCAGCGGCGGAGGTGAGGACCACCGAGGGGTGCTTGAGGAGCGACTCGAGGTTCACGCCCTCGGGGGGCAGGACGTCGAAGGCCTCCAGATTGCGCACGCTCCGGTGCAGCTGGGTGTTCTTCCGCTCGTCGACCACCAGGGCGCCCTTGAGCTTCAGCCGGCGGGTGAGGAGGTCGAGGGCGGCCTTGCTCTTCCCCGACTCCACCGGGAAGGTGTCGACGATGATCAGCTCCTTCTCCCGGGCCCGGAGCGATAGGGCGGCGCAGAGGGCGCCGCGGCGGACCTTCTTCGGCGGCCGGTAGGAGTAGTCGCGGGCCTTGGGAGCCATCGCCTTGCCGCCGCCCACCCACTGGGAGGCGCGGATCGAGCCCTGCCGGGCGCGGCCGGTGCCCTTCTGCTTGTAGGGCTTCTTCCCGCCACCGCGGACCAGCGAGGTGTTCTTCACCCCGACGGTGCCCCGCCGGCGGTTGATCGCCTGGAACTTGGCGACCTCGTAGAAGAGGTTGTCATTGGGATCGGCGCCGAACACGGCGTCGGGGAGGTCGATCTCCCTCACCTTCTTGCGATCCAGATCGACGACGTCGAACTTGGCCATGGCTAGCTCTTGATCTCGACGTCGACCCCTGCGGAGAGGTCGAGCTTCATGAGGGCATCCAGCGTCTGCTGGGTGGGCTCGAGGATGTCGAGGAGCCGCTTGTGAGTGCGGATCTCGAACTGTTCCCGGCTCTTCTTGTCCACGTGGGGGCTGCGGAGAACCGTGAACTTGTTGATCCGCGTCGGGAGGGGGATCGGTCCCGCGACCCGGGCGCCAGTGCGCCGGGCGGTCTCGACGATCTCTCCTGCGGACTGATCCAGGAGCTTCGAGTCGTACGCCTTGAGCCGGATGCGAATCTTCTGAGTCGCCATTCTTCCTCGTCCTCGACTGCCGCCGGCAGCGACCCCTCCCACCACGGGAAAGGCCCCGGCACGACTTCGAAACTCCTGGTTGTCACAGAACTGCTGCGACGGAGGGCCGGGCTAAGTAGCACCCGCATTCGCGGGGCGCAAGGCCGCGGACCCTCGCGCAAGAAGGCGGATCCGGTGCTCGATCCTCGACACGAAGGAGGGAGGTGACCTCGCCGAGCTCTGATGCGTGGCCGCGCGAACTCCTTCCCCAGAAGGAGAAGGTCCCCCCGGAACCAGTCAGGGGCCTGGTCGACCCCCTGTGGCCTAAGGCCTTAGCCCCCGCAGCCGATCAGTGCGTTCCCGACTGGCCCGAAAACCAGCAAGAAGAGGAGCGCACCCAGGCAATCGGAGGACAGAATCGCAGTAAGTTTGGACATTTGTACGCCTCCTCCCAAGCGATCCAACCGTTACAGCCACACCCGAGCGGAATACTCCTACAAACTCCGACTACAGGCAAGCTTGTACGTTGTGGAAGTAGCAAACAGCATGTCCTGCGCGTCTATCGCAGGGTGCCAGGACACCTGAACGGGTGTCTCTCAGGACAGGGGGCGGTCGCTCCCACCCCCGAATCCCAGGCGCAGGGTCAGAGGGGCGAAACCCGGGAGGCTTGGAGAGGCCTAACCGTCAGCGACCGGGCGCAAATGGCTTCGCGGCCCGATCACGCGGTTTCTGCCTTGAGTCTTTGCTTCGTAGAGACGCTCGTCGATCTTCGCCAGAACGTCCTCGAACGTTTCACCATCTGCCGGCCAGCTCCCTACTCCGGCACTCAGAGTCAGGTGCTTCGTTCCTTCGCCCTGGACGGGGATCGAAACTCCGCTCAGTTCCTGTCGGAGCTCGTTGACACGCTTCACTGCTCGCTCCACGTCCATCCTCGGGAAAGCCACGACGAATTCCTCGCCACCGAACCGGGCGACGAGGTCGCTGGTTCGTACCGACTTCCGGAGCCGCTCGGCGAGTAGCTGGAGGGCCCGATCGCCAGCGAGGTGACCGTAGCTGTCGTTGAATCGTTTGAACTCGTCGACGTCGAGGAGGGCGAGGCTCAGCGTGGCGCGAGTCGAGGACGAACGCTCGAGCTCCTCGTGGATCCTTTCCAGGAAAGGGCGACGCTGGGAAAGGCCTGTCAGATGGTCCGTCCCGACCATGAGCCGAAGGTGGCGCGCCCAGTGAGCGACGGCGATGGAACTCACTCCGACGCCACAGAGCAGCATGACCCGCAAGGCGTGGGTCTGGCGGCTGAACGCACCGAACCAATCACTGCGCAAGTCGTCGAGGTGCCAGTGGGTGGCTACGAATGCAGTGATTCCTAGAAATCCCGAAACGGCGAGGAGCGTTGCGAACGCGCTGAGCCGCCAGTCGTAGCGGAGCGTGCCGGTCACGATGACGAAGAAATAAGTCTCGAAGTAGATCCGGTTGTTCACCGCCCCGAGTGGGTCGTTGTCCACGAGGTACAGAGAGAGGGCCACGGTGATGAGGCTGATATCGAAGCCGGTGCTCGCCCAGGGAACCCACGGCCGCGAGAATCGGGTGGCGAGGAGCAGCATCCCCAGGCCGTAGGCGAGCGCGATGCCCACGGTTGCAATTTGAAGCTTCCACGACGCCTGGCCGAGGCCGCTGGTCAACCGAATCGCCGCGAACGCGACGATGAAGCCAAGGCGGAGCAGTGCCACCAGCTTCTCGCCGTCGGAACGCGCCCGTACGAGTGCCTGGTCGGTATCGGCCGACAGCAACCCGCGCAGACGGGTCGCCAGGTGGTGGAGAAACTTCAAGTTCAAAGACAGTTTGCCAGGCCCGTCGTTCCGCCGTCTCGCTGCATTCGGCTGTCGTCGACAGTGGGGGGCTGTGGGTGCGGCAGCCCAATGAGAGCCCTCCACATCTGCTTGCATCCGCACCGGAAACCGAGTTGGCACCTCCGCGCCCGCTGTGCTCCCCGAACGGGCATCCTGTGGTCCCGATTGACCCGAAGGACCGTTCGCCAGCACGGACTCCGAGCGAAGTTCCTGGCCTCCCCACGCACGTTCCGTAGACTCCCCGCCCCCAGCTCCCGGAGGGACTCCGATGCCCGTCTCTCGACGCGCCTTCCTCGCCACT
>Ga0318562_10001079_pt1 | contig 12233 bp, 10 predicted proteins | sample GRESIP066b5f18_FD_203688 | JGI IMG/M metagenome (GOLD analysis project Ga0318562, IMG submission 203688) | Tropical soil microbial communities from Luquillo Experimental Forest, Puerto Rico - GRE.SIPMG.066b5f18 | ecosystem: Environmental > Terrestrial > Soil > Tropical forest > Bulk soil...
GAGACCGCACGCCGCAATCTCGAGCAGGCGGCCCACGATGTGGCGGAGTTGTCCTCCAGGCTGAGTACCAGCGCGATGGATCAGATCACACCGCTGCTGGAGGCCGGGCACGCGATCATCGGCGTGCAGCTCGAGCCGACCGACGACGGCGTTGGAGCACGCGTGCGCGAGGTCTCACCGGGTGGCCCTGCCGCTGCGGCCGGCATTCACGCGGGCGATGTCATCATGGCCGTGAACGGGACGGCGCTGAGCGGCGCGCAGCCCGCGCGCCAGGTACTCGACGTCATGCGAAATGTGCAGCCAGACAGCCGCGTGAGCGTACGCGTGCAGCGCGATGGCAAGCCGCGGGATTTCACCGTGACCGCGCGCGCGAGCCCGGGAGTGTTCCTCAGTCACGGACTTGCGGATCTCGGTCTGCCACCTCCATCGTTCCCGGGCACCTTCATGTTCCACCGCCCGCTCATGGACATGGAGCTCGCCACGCTCACCCCGCGCCTGGGCAGTTACTTCGGCGCTGACAAGGGCGTACTGGTGGTGCGTGCCCCTGCGGGCGGCTCACTGAAGCTCGAGGACGGCGATGTGATCCTCGCCATCGACGGTCGTCAGCCGACCAGCGGCTCGCACGCGACGCGTATCCTCGGCTCCTACCAGCCCGGCGAGAAGATTACTCTGCGGATCGTGCGCCAGCACAAGACGCTGGATCTCGAAGCGACGCTCCCGGAGGACACGATCTTCCAGCGCGACACGCGGCGCGCGGCGGACCACGATGAGCCGCCTCCCGGCCACAAGGTGGTCATCTTCGGCGACGGCACGGCCTGAGCGTTCTTGCCGCCGCGCGGCGCACGGTGCTGCTGCGCGCTCAGAGGGAAGTGCGCGCCGTGTAACATGCATGCGTGCACCGCCAGGACTTCGCTTACCACCTTCCAGCCGAGTTGATTGCCCAGGAGCCGCCCGCCGAGCGCTCGGGCGGGCGCCTGCTGGTACTGGACGGGATGACCGGTGCGCTTCTCGACCGGGCGATACGGGACCTTGCTGCGCAGCTGCGCGCGGGCGACCTGCTGGTCGTCAACGACACGCAGGTCATCGCTGCGCGGCTCCACGGCAACAAGCCCTCCGGCGGACGCGTGGAGATACTGCTCGAGCGCCCGCTCGCAGGCGGGCAGGCGCTGGCGCAGCTTTCGGCCAGCAAGCCCATCCGCGCCGGGCTCGAGGTGGCGACGGCGGGCGGCATGGTGCGTGTGCTCGCGCGCGAGGCCGAGCTGTGGCGCATCGAGTTGCCCTCGCCCGCGGTGGAATTCTTCGAGCGCTTCGGCGAGGTGCCGCTGCCGCCCTACATCCACCGTCCACCGCAGCCCGCCGATCGCGAGCGCTATCAGAGTATTTTCGCGCGCGAGCCGGGCGCGGTGGCAGCGCCCACCGCCAGCCTGCACTTCGATGACGCGCTTCTCGGTGCGCTCGCTGCCCGTGGGGTGCGCCGCACGTGTATCACCTTGCACGTCGGCGCCGGCACCTTTCAGCCGCTGCGCAGCGATGATGTGGCCGCACATCTCCTGCACCCCGAGCGCGCCTCGGTCGGTGCGGCGACCTGCGCCGCCATAAATGCCACCCGTGCGGGCGGCGGGCGGGTGGTGGCGGTCGGGACGACGGTCGTGCGCGCGCTCGAGTCGGCGGCGCTGGCGGCGGGGGAAGCTCACGCGCCCTCACCGGGAAACAGGAAGCCCGGGCAAGCTCTGGCTCTGGCGCCGTGGCAGGGGGAGACGCGCCTGTTCATCACGCCTGGCTTTCGGTTCCGGGTGTGCGATGTGTTGCTCACCAACTTTCATCTGCCCGAGTCGACGCTGCTGATGCTGGTATGTGCGTTCGCCGGGAAGCGCGCCGTGCTCGAGGCTTATGCGCATGCCGTGCGCACCCGCTACCGCTTCTTCAGTTACGGCGATGCGATGTTGGTGACGCGGGCAGGCTCTGCTTGAGCCCGACATTCACCGTACGCGCCAGCGATGGCGCAGCCCGCGTGGGGAGCCTTGTGACCGCTCACGGGGTCGTCGACACGCCCGCCTTCATGCCGGTGGGTACCTATGGCACGGTGAAGGCGATGACTCCGGAGGAACTCGAGGGGCTCGGTGCGCAAATCATCCTCGGTAACACCTTCCACCTGCTGTTGCGGCCCGGACCCGCAATCATCGCAGCTCACGGCGGCCTGCACCGCTTCATGCACTGGCCGCATCCGCTGCTCACCGACTCCGGCGGATTCCAGGTATTCAGTCTGCGCAGCCTGCGCCGCATCAGCGAGGAGGGCGTGCGCTTTCGCTCACCGGTCGATGGGCGCGAGGTGCAACTCACTCCCGAAGACTCGGTGGACGTGCAGCTCGCGCTGCGCTCGGACATCGCCATGGCGCTCGATGACTGTACACCGTACCCGGCGACCGAAGCCGAGGCGCGCCTTTCCATGGAGCGCTCGATGCGCTGGGCGGTGCGCAGTCATGCACAGTACTACCGCACCGATCCGGAGGCGTTACCGGGGGGTTTGTTCGGCATCGTGCAGGGTGGCATGTATCTGCCGCTGCGGCTCGCTTCGCTCGAGGCCCTCCTGCGCCTGCCCTGGCCGGGGCTCGCTGTCGGGGGGCTGGCAGTGGGAGAAGCGGAGGAGGAACGCCTCGCCGTCCTCGACGCGCTGGTGCCGCACATGCCTGCCGACCGGCCGCGCTACCTGATGGGCGTCGGACGGCCCGAGGACATCGTGGCGGCGGTGCTGCGCGGCATCGACATGTTCGACTGCGTCATGCCAACCAGGCACGCCCGCAATGGGCACCTGTTCACCTCCACCGGCGTGATTAACATCCGCAACAGCGCCAACGCGGGGGATCTCGCACCGGTCGATGCCGCGTGCGACTGCTATACCTGTCGCCATTTCAGCCGCGCCTACCTGCGGCATCTCGACCGCTGCAACGAGATCCTCGGCGCGCGCCTCAACACTATCCATAATCTGCACTTCTACATGGGCCTGATGCGTGCGCTGCGGGCAGCGATCACCGCAGGCAGGTTGGCCGCCTGGGCCACGGAGTTCCTCGCTACCCGGCGCGGCGCCGGTGCTGTGGCATAATGCCGCCCTTTTCGCTTCCTGGACCACACACATGAATGGCTTGATCACGGATGCCTGGGCGCAGGCTGCCCCGGGCGCTGGCGGCGGGCAGTTCCAGTTCGCGCTGTTGATGGCGGCGTTCATCGCGCTGTTCTATTTCATGCTGATCCGCCCACAGCAGCGGCGGGCCAAGGAGCATCAGACCCTGGTCTCGAAGCTCGCCTCGGGAGATGAGGTGGTGACCAGTGGCGGCCTGCTCGGCCGCATCACCGACGTCGGCGATACCTTCGTCACCCTCGAGGTCGCCGAGGGCGTGCGCGTCAAGGTGCAGAAGGTGCAGATAACCCAACTCATGCCCAAGGGCACACTGAAGAGCGCCTGACGATGCTCGAGTACCCCCGCTGGAAATACCTGCTCGTCGCGGCGGTGCTGCTGCTCGCGCTGTTGTTCGCGTTGCCGAATTTCTTCGGCGAGGACCCGGCGCTGCAGGTCGAGCGCAAGGACCATACTCCGGTGAGCGCGGATGCCCAGCGCTCGCTGGAGGGCTTTCTTACCCAGCACGGCGTGCATTTCGGCAAGAGCTACATCGACACCGGGCGCCTGATGGTGCGCTTCACCAGCGTGTCCGACCAGCTGGCGGCGCGCGATGCGGTCAACGCACAGTACGCCGACACCTACCGCACCGCGCTGTCGTTTGCGCCGCGCACCCCCGCGGTGTTCCGCGCGCTCGGACTGCGTCCCATGCCGCTCGGACTCGATCTGCGCGGTGGCCTGTACCTGCTCTACCAGGTAGACGTGAACGCCGCGGTCAGCCAGGCGCTCGATGGCTATGCGCAGGATGCGCGCCGTGCGCTCGCCGCCGCTCACATACCGGTGAAGGAAGTCAGCACCGTGGCAACCGCCGGCGGGGAGCCGGGGGCAGTGCGTGTGGTGCTGCCGCCGGAAGCCGACGCCGGTGGCGCGCGCAGCGCGCTCGGCACCGCGCTCCAGGGCCTGACGGTCACCACCGAGAGCCTGCCGAGCGGCTCGGCCGTCACGGCCAGCATGACTACCGCCCAGGTGCGCGAGCGCCGCGACTACGCCCTCGAGCAGAACATGACCACACTGCGCAATCGCGTCAATGGACTCGGTGTGTCCGAGCCCATCGTGCAGCGCCAGGGGGTCGATCGCATCAATGTGCAGCTGCCCGGGGTGCAGAACTCCGCCGAGGTGAAGGACATTCTCGGGCGGGTGGCGACCCTCGAGTTCCGCCTCGAGGACATGCAGAACAACGCCTACGAGGCGTCGCAGACCGGGCGCGTGCCGCTCGGCTCGAAGCTGTATACCCATACGCGCTTCGGTCGCCCGGTGCTGCTCAAGCGTGAGGTGATCGCCACCGGCGATCAGCTCACCAATGCCACCAGCGGTCAGTCACAGGAAGGTCCGGCGGTCAACATACGGCTCGACGCGCGCGCCGGCGACGCCATGCTGCGCACCACCCGGCAGAACCTCAACAAGCGCATGGCGGTGGTGCTGATCGAGAAGCACCGCGAGACCAGCGAGGTGAACGGCAAGAAAGTGAGCCGCGAGGTGACCGACGAGCAGGTAATCAACGATGCCACCATTCGCGGGATATTCAGCAACAACTTCCAGATCACCGGGCTCCAGGCCGGCGAGGCGCGCGAGCTGGCGCTGCTGCTGAAGTCCGGATCGCTGGCGGCACCACTCTATCCCATCGAGGAGCGCGCCATCGGCCCGAGCCTCGGGCGCGACAACATCGACAAGGGCGTGACCGCGCTCATCGTTGGCATGGCGGGGGTGTTCCTGTTCATGTGGATCTATTACAAGACCTTCGGCCTGGTGGCTGACCTGGTGCTGCTCGCCAACGTGGTGCTGCTCACCGCGCTGCTGTCGATGATGCGCGCCTCACTCTCGCTGCCGGGAATTGCCGGCATCATCCTCACCGTCGGCATGGCGGTCGATGCTAACGTGCTGATCTACGAGCGCATACGCGAAGAACTGCGCAAGGGTGTCACTCCGCAGGCGGCGATCCGCGCCGGCTTCGACAAGGCGTTGTCGGCAATCACCGATTCCAACATCACCACGCTGATCGCCGGGGTGGTGTTGTGGGTGCTCGGCACCGGCCCGATTCGCGGCTTCGCCATCGTGCTGACACTCGGCATCCTCACCTCCATGTTCACCTCACTCATGGGGAGCCGTGCGCTCCTCACGCTGATGTACGGCGGCCAGCGCAAGGTGGCGCGCCTGTCGATCTGAGCGCTCGCCAACGGCGGCACAAAGGACCGGTAAGTGGAATTCTTCAGCCATCAGACCAACTTCCCCTTCATGGCCACGCGGCGCGTGTGGTACGCGCTCTCGGCGGTGCTGATGATCGTGTCGCTCGGCTCGTTCTTCGTTCGCGGCCTGAATCTCGGCATCGATTTTACCGGCGGCGTGAGCGCCGAGGTCAGCTTCCCGCGCGCGGCCAATGTTGACGCGGTGCGCAGCGCGCTCACCGCGGGCGGCTTCAGCGAGCCGCAGGTGCAGAGCTTCGGCTCCTCGCGCGACATCGACATCCGTCTGCCGCCGGACCCGCGGCTAAGTCCGGGCGAGGTGCGCACACGCCTGGAGACGGCGCTGCACACGGTCGATGCCGGCGCGCAGGTCACGCAGCTCGATGTGGTCGGTCCGCAGGTGGGCAACGAGCTGAAGGTGAGCGCGATGTGGGCGCTGTTCTTCACCTTGCTCGGGATATTTCTCTACATCGCCTTCCGCTTCCACACCTGGCGGCTGTCGCTCGGCGCGATCTTCGCGGTGCTGCACGACCCGATCCTGGTGCTGGGCTTCTTTTCGCTCACGCGGATGTCATTCGATCTGGCGGTGGTGGCGGCGATCCTCGCGGTCATCGGCTACTCGCTGAATGACACGGTGGTGGTGTTCGACCGCATCCGCGAGCGTTTCGAGAGCAACCGCCGCTCGCCCTCGGACGTGATCCTGGACCAGTCGATCAACCAGACGCTCTCGCGCACCATCATGACCAAGGTGGTGACCTCGATCGTGGTGGTAGCGCTGCTGTTCCTCGGCGGCCCGGTGCTGCGCGGCTTCTCGGCGGCGCTGCTGATCGGCATCATCGCCGGCACCTACTCCTCGATCTACATCTCCAGTGCGATCGCGCTCGACTTCGGTCTCACTGCCGAGCACCTGTTCCCCTCGGTCAAGAAGGCGGCGCTCGACCACCTGCCATAACGGAGAGGGCGTGCTCTGATCGCCGATCCGCATCTCTGGCTGGCCTTTCTCGCGCTGTCGCTGCTCGAGATCGTTCTCGGCATCGACAACATCATCTTCATCTCCATCCTGGTGGAGCGCCTGCCGGCAGCGCGGCGCTCCGCCGCGCGCGTGACCGGGCTCGCGCTCGCCATGCTGACGCGCATCGCGCTGCTGTTTTCGGTGGTGTGGATCACGCACCTGGTGCAGCCCTGGCTGCGCATCGCCGGACGCAGCTTCTCCGGCCGCGACCTGATACTGCTCGCCGGCGGGCTGTTCCTGCTCGGCAAGAGCGTGCTGGAGATCCACCAGACGCTCGAGGGGCACGCAACGGAGACAGACCGCCGGCGGGTGCACAGCCGTTTCGCCGCCGTGGTGGCGCAGATCGCGCTCATCGACATCGTGTTCTCACTCGACTCGGTGTTCACCGCGGTCGGGCTGGTACGCGAGCTGCCGGTCATGGTGGCGGCGATCGTCGCGGCGATCGTGGTCATGATGTGGGTGTCGCGCTCGATCGGCGCCTTCATCGCCCGCCATCCCACCATCAAGATGCTCGCGCTCTCGTTCCTGCTGCTGATCGGCGTGGCACTCGTCGGCGAGGGCCTGCACTTCGAGATTCCGAAGGGCTACCTGTATTTCGCCATGGCCTTCGCCTTTGGCGTGGAGCTGATCAACATGCGCCTGCGTCCCGGAGGGGCGGGGCGTGGGTCGCAGCCGCCGCAGGACCGGGAGGGGCCCTCGCGGTGAGTGACTTCAGGCCGTGCGCGGTGTGGCCGCCGCGCCGCTGGCGCTCTTGCGCAGGCAGCTGTGCTGGTAGCCGTAGAAGGCGTAGATCAGCACGCCGATAGCAGTCCACACCACGAGCCGTAACCAGGTGGCCGGCCCGAGCGACAGCATCATGGCGCTGCAGACGATGGCACCGGCGATGCACGTGAACCGCGGCCACGGCGTGCGGAAGGGGCGCGGCAGGTCGGGGCGTGTACGGCGCAGGATCAGTATGCCGATGCACACGGTGACGAAGGCCGCGAGGGTGCCGATCGATACCAGCTCGCCGAGGATTTTCACCGGGAAGAGCCCGCCGACGATGGCGGCCCCGGTTGCAGTCACCACCGTGCCGGTCGAGGGCGTGCGGAAGCGCGGGTGGACGTGTCCAAACCAGCCCGGCAGCAACCCATCGCGGGCCATCGCGAAGAAGATGCGCGCCTGCGCGATCGTCATGACCAGCATGACGGAAGTCATGCCGCACACCGCGCCGAGCTTCACCGGGATTCCCAGCCAGTGGAGCCCCTGGTACTTGTCGAGCGCGAGAGCCACCGGCGCGGCCACATCCAGCTCGGTGTAGTGCACCATGCCGGTGAGCACCGCCGACACGACCACGTAGAGGATGGTGCAGATCACCAGGCTCGCCAGGATCCCGATGGGCATGTCACGCTGCGGGTTCTTGGTCTCCTGGGCGGCGGTCGAGACGGCATCGAAGCCGATGTAGGCGAAGAAAATCACCCCTGCTGCGGCCATGATGCCGCTCCAGCCGAACACGCCCGTCTGGCCGGTGTTAGGCGGGATAAAGGGATGCCAATTGGCGGTGTTGATGTAGCTGACACCGAACAGGATGAACAGCACGATCACCGTCACCTTGATGGCGACGATGACCGAGTTGAAGGCGGCCGATTGCCTGATGCCGATGTAGCAGATGGTGCCGATGACGGCCACGATCAGCATTGCCGGCACGTTGATGATCGCACCCGTGCGCACGATCTCGAACGACTCCTTGCCGAGCGGTGTGCCGAGAGGCGCGTTGGAGAGCGCGGCGGGGATGTGTATGTGCAGCTGGTCAAGCAGGCTCACCGCGTAGCCGGACCAGCCGACCGAGACGGTCGCCACCGCGAACAGGTACTCGAGCACCAGATTCCAGCCGATGAACCAGGCTACGCCCTCGCCAAGTGTCGCGTAGGAGTAGGAATACGCGCTGCCGGACACCGGGATCATTGCGGAGAACTCCGCGTAGCAGAGTCCGGCGAAGGTGCAGCCAAGACCGGCGACGATGAACGACAGCGGCAGTGCGGGGCCGGCGTGATTGGCGGCGGCGGTGCCGGTGAGTACGAAGATGCCGGTACCGATGATGCCGCCGATGCCGAGCAGTGTCAGGTGCGTGGCATTGAGCGCGCGCCGCAGCTGGTTACCGGAGGATTCCTGCTCGTGCAGCTCGGCAATGGACTTGGTCGCAAGAAGCTGGCTTGCCATGTAACCCCCGGTTTTGCCGCGAGGACTCTACACAAGCACCCTGTGGAAAGCGAGCGAGCACACAGCGGCGCGCGCGCGATCTGATCTCAGGAGGCACGCAACTCGGCCGGCACGTGCGGCGCGAGCAGCTCGATGAGCGCGGCGTAGACCTTCGGGGTACCGGCGACGATATGGCCGCCCTGGCGGTATTCGGCGCCGATCAGGGTACCGATGCGGCCGCCGGCCTCCTGGATGAGCAGCGTGCCGGCAGCGGTATCCCACGCACTCAGTCCGATCTCCCAGAACGCATCGACCCGGCCGGCCGCCACGTAGGCCAGGTCGAGCGCAGCGGCTCCGGGCCGCCGTACGCCGGCGGCGTTCAGGGTGACGGCACGCAGCATCTCCATATAGGCATCGAGATAACGCGTGTTGGCGCGGTAGGGGAAACCGGTGGCGATGAGTGCACCCTCGAGCGTGCGGCCTTTGCTGACACGCATGCGGTGATTGTCGAGATGCGCTCCCGATCCTCGGCTGGCGGTAAACAACTCCTGGCGCAGCGGGTCATAGATCACCGCGTGCTCGAGACGGCCACGCACCTGGCAGGCGATGGAGACTGCGAACACCGGAAACCCGTGCAGGAAGTTGGTGGTGCCATCGAGCGGATCGATGATCCACAACGTGTCGTGCTCGCCGCTGCGGCCGCTCTCCTCGGCGAGAAAGGCGTGCTGCGGGTAGTGGCGGCGAATGCTGGCGATGATTTCCTGCTCGGCCGCGCGGTCCACCTCAGTGACGAAGTCGTTGCGGCCCTTGGAGGTGACGGTCAGCGACTCCAGGTGGTTCATGCTGCGGACGATGAGCTCACCGGCACGGCGCGCGGCACGCACGGCGATGTTGAGCAACGGTTGCATGATCGCCGGTCATCATAGCAACGCCGACCGCGCCTGCCGACTGCTGTCAGGCCACGGTGCCCCAGCTTACCGGCGCACATCCCGATGATCGCGCGCTACTTCCCGCGCGCCGTCCGCTCATCGATGTCGAATAGTTCTAGGCCCAGAACAGTCGGGCGCCGTTGTGCCGATAGGCGGCATCGTTATCGAGCATCTGTACGCGAATGCCCATCGACGGCAGCCGCACGCCGTTGCTGGTCCGCACCAGCAGCGGCCGTGAGCCGCGCGCGTGAAAGCCACAGCGCTCGAGTGCGCCGGCGAGCAGCGGCTCGCTCGAAATGGCGACCAGCTCTGCGACGTCAGAGTGCCGCGCTGCCTGCCGCACGGCGAGCTGCACCAGCGCCTCCCAGGCCGCGGGCTCAGCGCTCTCGAGCCAGCAATCGGCGAGTCGCGCCTGCCCGGGTGCGAAGGCCAGCACGAAGTAACCTTCGACCTCGGAGCCATGCTCCACCGCACACAACTCCATCGGTGTGGCCGGACACTGCAGCCAGTAGCGCATGCCCAGCGCGGAGCGCTCGAGTACCGCGGTGCCGTACTTCGGGGCCGGCCAGGGAATCGCGCTCGCGGTGACCTCTGCCGCGGCCAGCGGGCGCGCGCGGCGCGCGTGCTGCCCCGCGGAGGGTGTGCGGAGCACCCACAGCGTGTTGCGCACGCAGCGCGCGGCCCGGCGCCAGCCCGGAGCATCCGCACCCGTGAGGTAGAGCAACGGACGAATCGGCCGCACGTACTGTGAAACGACGGTGTTCGAGTTCGCGAACCCCAGGTACGGCAGCAGCCGCAGCGCCTCGGCAGCGCCGTCCGAGGTGACTATGGCGTCGGCGAGCGTGCCGATGTGCTGCATCAGCGTCTTGCCCGCGCCGCGCGCCTGTGCCCGCGCTGCCCAATCGATCACGTGCAGCACGTTGAGGCGGCCGTTTCCAAAATTGCAGACCGCGGGCACGATCGCCGCATGCGCGAGGATCAGCTCATCCCGGGTGAGGACGTAGGAGCGCGAGCCCGGCCACCCGGCCCAGGGTTGCCAGTATTTCCAGTACAAGAGCCCGCCTTGGAATATCGGAGCGCCCGGCGCCAGGCCGTGAGCTTCCTGCAGGAGCTCCCGCAGTGCAGGTTCATCCGCGACGGTTGTGGAGCGGAAACTGATGCGCGCCATGTGGAGGTAGCTCGAATTATAGCTCGGCCGCCTGCAGCCGGTTCGGAGGAGCCATGTTTCAGGGTCCCGATCAGGCTTAAGATCGCTCGCGAGCTGTAAATGGAATCCCCCGACATTCGTATCGTGCTGGTGGCTCCCTCGCACCCGGGTAACATCGGTGCGGCGGCACGCGCCATGAAGAACATGGGGCTCTCCACTTTGGTGCTGGTGAATCCGCGGCAGTTTCCGCACCCGGAGGCGAGCGCACGCGCCTCCGGAGCCGACGATGTGCTGATGGCGGCGCGCATCGTGCCATCCCTGGCCGAGGCGCTCGCGGGCTGCGGCTATGTCACGGCCACGACCGCGCGCGATCGGGATCAGTACTTCCGCGTGCTCGATGTACGCGCGGCCGCTGCGCGCCTGGTGGCCGAATCGAGCCGGGCGCCGGCCGCGGTGGTGTTCGGCGCCGAGCGCAGCGGGCTCAGCAACGAGGAGCTGGAGATGGCCCATGCGCTGATCCGCATCCCGGCGAGCCCGCAGTATGCCGCGCTCAATCTCGCCATGGCGGTGCAGGTGGTCGCTTACGAGCTGCATCGGGCGCGTGCAGCCACCCCGCCGGTCTCGCTGCCGCTCGCGGCGCCGCTTGCGAACACGCAGGAGATGGAGCGCCTGTACGCCCATTTCGCGGAGGTGCTGGAAGAAATCGATTTCCGCGACCGCACGCAGAGTGGCACGCATCTGATGACGCGCATCCGCCGGCTGCTGCAGCGTGCGGAGCCCGATCAGAACGAGGTGAACATCCTGCGTGGCATCCTGACTGCCGTGCAGAACCGACGCCGTACCGCCGGCGGAGCGCAGCGTTGAGCAGTATTTACCTCGATTACGCCGCCACGACCCCAGTCGACCCCGCCGTGGCTCGCGCGATGAGCGAGTGCCTCACCGCCGAGGGTGATTTCGGCAATCCGTCCTCGGTGCATGCCTTTGGCCGCGCCGCGGCGGCCCGCATCGCCCAGGCGCGCTCGCAGGTTGCCGCACTGGTCGGCGCAGGCGCCGGGGAGATCGTATTCACGTCAGGTGCCACCGAGTCCAATAATCTCGCGATACTCGGCTGCGCTCGCGGCAACGCCGACCGCGGCCGCTACCTCATCACTGCCCGCACCGAGCACAAGTCGGTGCTGGATCCATTCCGCCGCCTGGAAAGGGAGGGCTTCAGCGTGAGCTGGCTCACCCCTTCGGCGGGCGACCGTATCGACCCACGGGCTTTCGCCGCGGCGCTGCGCCCCGACACAGTGCTGGCGGCGCTCATGTTTGCGAACAATGAGACCGGGGTGCTCGAGGATGTGGCGGCGATCGGTGCGCTCTGCCGGGAGCGCGGAGTCCCCTTTCATTGCGACTGCTCCCAGGCGGCCGGCAAGGTCCCCCTTGCGCTGAAGGAGCTGCCCATCGATTTCGCGGCCTTTACCGCCCACAAGCTCTACGGCCCCAAGGGCATCGGGGCGCTCTATGTACGCGATGGTGCACGTGGGCTGCTCCAGCCCCTCACCTATGGGGGCGGACAGGAGCGTCACCTGCGGCCGGGCACTCTGCCCACGCAGCAGATCGTCGGATTCGGCGC
>Ga0318562_10001080_pt1 | contig 12225 bp, 9 predicted proteins | sample GRESIP066b5f18_FD_203688 | JGI IMG/M metagenome (GOLD analysis project Ga0318562, IMG submission 203688) | Tropical soil microbial communities from Luquillo Experimental Forest, Puerto Rico - GRE.SIPMG.066b5f18 | ecosystem: Environmental > Terrestrial > Soil > Tropical forest > Bulk soil...
AGGACGAGTGCTGCGAGAAGCGCCGAGCGCAGGGTCGCCGAGGGAAAGCCGCAGGCGATGGCCGCTGCCGTAAGAGCCGCGCCGAACGCGACTGGCCGTCGCCGCAGCGCGATTGCGAGAATGACTGCGGCCGCAGCGATCAGCGCCGCATAGGCGAGCGACGGCTCCCGGTCGGCCGCGAAATAGAGGATGACGCCGGCGCCAGCGGCAACAGGAAGCCAGAGGAACAGGCGCCGCTGAGCGATCTCGAGCTCGAGCGCTGCTCGCGACGCATCGATCAGGTGCAGCCAGAGATCGCGCCAGGAGCTGCGCCAAAAGTCGCGCGAGGCGAGGCCGGCCCGCAAGCCGCCGGCGGCGATAGCGATCGCCGCGCCTGTGCTTCCCCCGCGCGCTCGTGACAAGCCCCCTCGGATGCCCTATGTGCCGACCGAATATGTTATATGCGCGTCGTTTCCCGGCTAGGGGAACAAATGTGCGATATCCCCAACCACATCGAGACGCGCCGCAACGGAACACCAGATGACTGCCGATATCGTCACGCGCTTTGCTCCCTCGCCCACCGGCTTCCTGCATATTGGCGGCGCCCGCACCGCGTTGTTCAACTGGCTCTATGCGCGTCATCACGGCGGCCGCATGCTGTTGCGCATCGAGGACACCGACCGGGAGCGCTCGACGGACGCCGCGATCGCCGCGATCATTGATGGTCTGGAATGGCTCGGCCTCGATTGGGACGGCGACACGGTGTTCCAATTCGCGCGCGCGTCGCGCCATGCCGAGGCCGCGCGGAGCCTCATCGCCTCGGGCAACGCCTATTACTGCTACGCCTCGAAGGAGGAGCTCGACGAGATGCGCGAAGCGGCGCGGCGCGAGGGCCGTCCCATGCGCTATGACGGGCGCTGGCGCGACCGCGACCCGAAGGGTGCGCCGGCGGGCGTGAAGCCGGTCATCCGCCTCAGGGCACCCGTTGAAGGCGAGACCACGGTCGACGACATGGTGCAGGGCCACGTCACCTGGCAGAACAAGGATCTCGACGATCTCGTGCTGCTGCGCTCGGACGGTGTGCCGACCTATATGCTCGCCGTTGTGGTCGACGATCACGATACGGGCGTCACCGACATCATCCGCGGAGACGACCATCTGACGAACGCTGCGCGCCAGACGCAGATCTATCGCGCCTTCGGCTGGGATGTGCCGCGCATGGCGCATCTGCCGCTGATCCATGGGCCGGACGGGGCAAAGCTGTCGAAGCGCCATGGCGCGCTCGGCGTCGACGCCTATCGGGCCATGGGCTACCTGCCAGCGGCGCTGCGCAACTATCTGGTGCGGCTCGGCTGGTCGCATGGCGACCAGGAGATCTTCTCGACGCAGGAGATGGTCGAGGCCTTCAGCCTGAAATCGGTCGGGCGCTCGCCGGCGCGCTTCGATTTCGCCAAGCTCGAGAATATGAACGGCATCTATATCCGCGAGGCGAAGGACGCCGACCTCGTCCAGGCGATCGAGCGCATCCTGCCCGAGGTCGGCCCGTCGCGCGGCGCACCTGCGGCGCTCGAGCCAGCCATGCGCACGCGGCTCGTCGCGGCCATGCCCGGGCTGAAGGAGCGCGCCAAGACGCTCGTCGAGCTGATCGAGGGGGCCTATTATCTCTATGCGTCGCGCCCACTCGCGCTCGACGAAAAGGCGAAGACGCTGTTGACGCCGGCAGCACAAGGGGTGCTCGCCAAGGTCGCGCCGCTTCTCGGCGCGCTCGAGGGCGAGTGGAACGCCGCTTCGCTCGAGGCTGCGGTGCGGAGCTTCGCGGAAGCCGAGGGCTTGAAGCTCGGCCAGGTGGCGCAACCCTTGCGCGCTGCGCTCACCGGCCGCGCCACCTCTCCGGGGCTCTTCGACGTCATGGTCGTGCTCGGGCGCGAGGAGTGCCTGGCGCGCCTCAACGACCAGCTCTGAGGGATGCCGATCGACGGCGCGACGGCGGATGAGCGATGCGGCAGTGCACAACGGCTTGCTGCGGTTCGCGGAAACTCCTGGAAAATCGAGCGATTTTCCGGCGCGGGCATGATTGCTTGCGGCGGTAATCCGGCCATCCCTTGCCCGCCCTTGTCAAAAGGGTTACGCACTGCAACATATTTGGGATAACCTCCGTCATGGGCCGGTGATCGCGTCGGCCCAACCTGAGGCGTTTCTCCTGAACCGTCGCTCATCGGGCGACCAAACATGGGCTTGAACATGAGCGCAATCGTCAGCTCGATCACGGTCGGCAATAAGGTCGTCGAACTCCCGACGCATGACGGCTCGGTCGGCCCAAGCGTCATCGACATCTCGAAGCTCTACGGGCAGGCCGGGGTGTTCACTTACGATCCGGGCTTCACCTCGACCGCGAGCTGCGAATCCAAGATCACCTATATCGACGGCGACGAAGGCATCCTGCTCTATCGCGGCTATCCGATCGAGCAGCTCGCCGAGCATGGCGACTTCCTCGAGACCGCCTATCTCCTGCTCTACGGCGAATTGCCGACGAGCCAGCAGAAGGACGATTTCGTCTATCGCGTCACGCGCCACACTATGGTGCATGACCAGATGACGCGCTTCTTCCAGGGCTTCCGCCGCGACGCGCATCCGATGGCCGTGATGGTGGCTGCGGTCGGGGCGCTGTCGGCGTTCTACCACGACTCGACGGATATCTCCGACGAGCACCAGCGCATGGTCGCCTCGATCCGCATGATCGCCAAGATCCCCACGCTCGCGGCCATGGCCTTCAAGTATACGATCGGCCAGCCCTTCGTCTATCCGAAGAACGATCTCGACTATACGTCGAATTTCTTGCGCATGTGCTATGCGGTGCCGTGCGAAGACTATCACGTCAACCCGGTGCTGTCGCGCGCGCTCGATCGCATCTTCATCCTGCACGCCGATCACGAGCAGAACGCCTCGACCGCGACGGTGCGGCTCGCCGGCTCCTCTGGCGCCAACCCATTCGCCTGCATCGCGGCGGGCATCGCCTGCCTGTGGGGTCCGGCCCATGGCGGCGCGAACGAAGCGGCGCTCAAGATGCTCGCCGAGATCGGCAAGCCCGAGCGCATCCCGCAATACATCGCCCGCGCCAAGGACAAGAACGATCCGTTCCGCCTGATGGGCTTCGGCCACCGCGTCTACAAGAATTACGACCCGCGGGCGAAGATCATGCAGCGCACCACGCATGAGGTGCTGGCCGAGCTCGGCATCAAGGACGACCCGCTGCTCGACGTCGCGCTCGAGCTCGAGCGCATCGCCCTGCACGACGAATATTTCATCGAGAAGAAGCTCTATCCGAATATCGACTTCTATTCGGGCATCACGCTGAAGGCGATGGGCTTCCCGACCGACATGTTCACGGCCTTGTTCGCGCTCGCTCGCACCACGGGCTGGATCGCCCAGTGGAAGGAGATGATCGAGGATCCGAGCCAGAAGATCGGCCGGCCGCGTCAGCTCTACACCGGCGCCCCGCGGCGCGAATACACCCCCCTCGCCCAGCGGCGCTGATCGATCCGCTTCCAAAGCCTCAAAAAAGGGAGACGCCGCAGGCGTGTCCCTTTTTGCTTGTCTTCAGGCTCGCGAGATCGTGTGAAAATCGGGCTCAGCCCGCCTGGCTGGAACCCTGCACGAGCGTCGCGAGCACGATGCTCGCCGCAGGCGCCGCCGGCGTCTCGCCGGGCTGACGAGCGGCGCTGCGTCGGCTACGCTGATCCCTCCGGAGAGGCGCCATGATCACGCTCTATTCGTATCCCGAGCTCTACGGCGTCGCCGACAATAATGGCTACGGCCTCAAAGTCTTCGCCTTCCTCAAGCTAGCTGGCCTGCCTTTCATCCATGAGCACATCTTCGACGCCTCGAAGGCGCCGCGCGGGCAGCTTCCCTATATCGTCGACGACGGCGAAGAGATCGGCGACAGCGACACGATCATCGCCCATCTGATCCGCCGCCACGGGCTCACCATCGATGACGGACTCAGCGCCGCGCAGCGCCATACCCGTCATCTTGTCAGCCGCATGCTCGACGATCTCTATTGGGTGATGTCCTATTCGCGCTGGAAGGACGAGGCCTTCTGGCCGGCCTTCCGCGATGCGCTGATCAGCCAGCATCCGGCCCTGACTGAGGAGGGTCTCCTCAAGGCGCACGAGTTCAACGCCATGCGCTACCATTACCAGGGCATCGGCCGCTTCGCGCCGCCCGCCGCCTATGCGCGCGGTCTCGCGGATCTCGAGGTGTTGGCCGATCTCGTGCCGGCGCAGGACTACGTATTTGGGCACAGGCCGACCAGCATCGACGCCGCGATCTACGGCTTCATCGCCAATATCCATTTCTACCCGATCGAGACGCCACTGAAGCAATTCGTCACCGCGCACGGAAATCTCGTCCGCCATTGCGCGGCGATCCACGCGGCCGTGGGGACGAAGGCCTGAGGCCCAAAGGAGCGGGCAGTTCCCTCCTGCGGGCCGGGCAAGGGGCTTGCAGGCTTTCAGTCCCTGCGCTTCGAGCCGATCGCCAGCGTCTCGAGCACGATGCGCGCTGCACGCGCGGCCGGCGTCTCGCCTGGAATAGCGATCAGTTCGCGCACGCGAGCGAGCGCCGCAAGCTGGGCGCGCCTTGCGGGCGTGCCGTCGATGAGCGCCTCGAGCGCCGCGCCGAGCGCCTCTGGCGTGCAATCATCCTGGACGAGCTCGGGCACAGCCCTTTCGCCGAGAATGAGGTTCGGCAAAAGGATATGGGGTGCGGTAATCAGAAGCCGCAGGATGCGCGCTTCCATGGCGCCGACCTTATAGGCCGCAACCGTCGGCACGCCGGCGAGTGCGAGCTCGAGCGACACGGTTCCGGACGCGGCGAGCGCCAGCCTCGCCTGACGGAAGGCCGCGAGCTTCGCGGCCTCTCCGCTCACGATCTGTGGCACCACCGGCCAATCGCGCGTCGCCGCGACGATCTCCTCCTTGAGCCAGGGCACGGCCGGCAACACGGCGTGGAACGCGTGCGCTCTCTGCAGCCCGGCGAGGGTCTCGCCGAAGACAGGCAAGAGCCGCCGGATCTCGGTGCGGCGGCTGCCCGGCAGCACGAGGAGAAGCGGCGGCGACGCCCCGCGCACCGCGAGATCTGCCGCATCCGGTGTGAAGTCGCCGAGCCGCTGCGACAGCGGATGGCCCACATAGGTGCAGCTCGGGCCGCCGAGCCTCAGATGCGCCTGCGGCTCGAAGGGCAGAAGGGCGAGAAGGTGGTCGACATAGCGGCGCATGGCCCGCGCCCGCCCCGGCCGCCAGGCCCAGACCGTCGGGCTCACATAATCGACGATGGGAAGCCCTGGCTGGCGGGCGCGCAACCGCCGCGCCACGCGATGCGTGAAATCGGGGCTGTCGATGATCACCAGCATGTCGGGCCTTGCGGCCTCGAGGGCGTCGGCCGTCTCGCGGATGCGGCGCAACAGCAGCGGCAGGCGCGCGATGACCGCCGTGAAGCCCATCACGGCGATGTCGGAGAGGGCAAAGAGGCTCCGCATTCCTTCAGCCTGCATCGCCTCGCCGCCGACCCCGACGAAGCTGATCTCGCGCGGCGCTGCCTGTTTACGCAGTTCCCGCATCAGTGGCGCGCCGAGCGCGTCTCCCGATTCTTCGCCGGCGACGAGCGCGATCACCAAGGGGTGTGAGGCCGCAGTCTCGTTTCGCGTACCGCTCATGGCTTGCGCCTCAGGATCGGCGGTCACGCTTCACCCCGACGAGGAAGAGGCCTGCGGCATCGGCGGCCGCGGCCACCGCTTCGACCTCGATCACCAGCACGCGGCCGGCCTCGACCACGATGCCCGCAAGGCCTGCTTCTGCCGCGCGCTCGATGGTGCGCGGCCCGATGGTCGGCAGATCAACCTTGAGGCTCTGGCCGATCTTCGTGCCTTTCAGCAAAAGCGCCTCGCGCCCCTTCAGACGTCCGATGCGGACGAGGTCGCCTGCCCGCTCGATCAGCCCGTCCGTGCCTTCGGCGCCTTCGATCGCGACGATCCGCTCGCCCACGCAGATGAGTGCCTGTCCGACATCGAAGGGCGAGATGGCATCGAGACAGGCGAAGCCTCGCGTCGCCGCCTCGAGCATCGCGGGCGCAGGAGCGGCCTTGCCGAGACGGCCCTCCGGCGCCAGGAGCTCAGGCGCAACCTCGCCTGCGCCCAGCACCGGAAAACCCTGATCCTCGAACCAGCGCAGCATGCCGCGCAGCATAGCGTCGTCACCGCGGCGGATGTTCCGCAGGAAATCAAAGAGATAGCTCCAGCCGACCGCATCGATGCGCATCGAACGCAGGCTCGGGCGCTGCATGGCGCCGATGAGGACGACGCCCGCACAACGCTCGCGGCGCAACAGCGCGAAGAGCTTGCCCAATTGCCCGAGCGCCAGCCAGCGCGCGCCGAGGCGATCGAGGCCTGGATCGGCGATACCGGACATGCCGACGATCAGCGGCTCGCGCCCGGCCTGGCGCATCGCGTCGGCGACCGCGAAGGGCAAGGCGCCACCTGCGCACAGAAGGGCGATCGGTCCTTGTTTCGGCGAAGCCGCGCCGGCCCGCGCGGGGCCGATCGAATTCACGGTTTCTGGCCTTGCCCGTTGCGCGGGGTGCATAGAGCGCGTTCACCGCCGGTGCGGATGAAATCGAGGATCTCATGCACTTGCGGATGCTCGGCGAATTCCTGAGCGACGTCCTCGACACGCTCCATCAATGCGCCTTCATCGGCGAAGAGCAGGCGGTAGGCGCGCCGCAGATCGTGGATCGATTCGCGCGAGAAGCCGCGCCGACGCAAGCCGACGAGATTGAGGCCGCCGAGATAGGCGCGGTTGCCGAGCGCCATGCCGTAGGGGATGAGGTCGTTCTCGAGACCCGACAGACCGCCGATGAAGGCATGCGTGCCGACCCGCGTGAACTGGATGACGGCCGCGCCCCCGCCGATGATGACGAAATCGCCGATCGTCACGTGGCCGGCCAGCATGACGTTATTCGACAAGATCACGTCATTGCCGACACGGCAGTCATGGCCGACATGGGAATTGGCGAGGAAGGCGCAGCGATCGCCGATCACCGTTTCCATGCCGCCACCCGAGGTGCCGGGATTCATGGTGACGCCCTCACGGATGAGGCAATTCGCCCCGATCGTCAGCGTCGACGGCTCGCCCGCATATTTGAGGTCCTGGGGCTGGTGGCCGATCGACGCGAAGGGGAAGATGCGCGCGCCGCCGCCGATGCTGGTGCGGCCCGCGATCGCGACATGGCTGACGAGCTCGCAGCCATCGCCGAGCGTGACGTCGCGTCCGACTACGCAGAAGGGGCCGATGCGCACATCGGCGCCGAGGCGGGCGCCGTCCTCGACGATCGCGCTTGCGTGGATCGCGCTCATCGCAGGGTTCAGTCGCGCACCAGCATCGCGGCGATTTCGGCCTCGCACACCAAGGTGCCGCCGACTTTCGCCTCGCCGCGGAACCACCACATGTTGAGGCGGTTCTTCAGCTTGGTCATGTGATATTCGATGACGTCGCCCGGGACCACGGGCTTGCGGAATTTCGCCTTGTCGATCGTCATGAAGTAGACGGCCTTGGGGCGCGGGTTGACCGTGCGGGCGCAGAGCGCGCCCGCGGTCTGCGCCATGCCCTCGATCATCAGCACGCCGGGCATGATCGGGTTTCCGGGGAAATGTCCGGTGAATTGCGGCTCGTTATAGGTGACGTTCTTGATGCCGATGCAGCTCTCATCGCCCTTCATCTCGATGATGCGGTCGACGAGCAGGAACGGATAGCGATGCGGGAGATAGTTCAGGATCTCGAGGATCTCCGCCGTGCCGAGTGAGCCAGGTGTGTCGCCCATTGTTCAATCCTTCCCCGTGGCGGAATCCCCCGCCTTCCCCTCACCTCTCGGATCAGCGCCCGAACGAGCCTCGCCGCCGGCGAGACCCGCGCGCTCGCCGCGCTGCCAGCGCTTGGCTAGCAGGGCGATGAGCTGCATCTCCCGGAACCAGTCCCGGATCGGCTTTGCCGGCGTGCCGCCATAGCGCGCCCCGGCCGGCACATCATCATTGACGTTGCTTGAGCCTGCGATCTGCGCGCCCATGCCGATGCGCAAATGACCGACGACGCCGACATGGCCGCCGAGCACCACGAAATCTTCGAGTGTGGCGCTGCCGGAGATACCGACACCCGCGACGATCACGCAATGGCGACCGATGACCACGTTGTGCGCGATCTGCACCAGATTGTCGATCTTCGTCCCCTCGCCGATGATCGTGTCGCGGTTGGCGCCGCGATCGACCGTCGAATTCGCGCCGATCTCGACATCGTCCTGGATGATGACGCGGCCGAGCTGCGGAATCTTCAGGTGCCCCTGCGCCCCCATGGCGAAACCGAAGCCGTCCTGACCGATCCGCACCCCCCCATGCAGGATGACACGGTCGCCGATGAGCGCATGCGTCACCGAGGCACAAGGTCCGATCGAGCAGTTGCGGCCGATGCGCACCGAGGGACCGATGACGGCGTTCGCCCCGATGAGGCTGCCGCCCCCGATCTCGGCGCCGGGCCCGATCACTGCGCCCGGATCGACGGTCACGCCGGCCTCGAGCCTCGCGCTCGGATCGACGAAGGAGCCGGGAGAGACGCCTTGCGTGCCGCAGACCGATTCAGGGCGCAGCGCCTTCGGGTACATGACGGCGGCGACGCGCGCGAAGGAGCGCTGCGGGTCCTTCACCAGGATTGCGACGACGTGCTCAGGCACCCGCGCTAGATTCTTCTGCGCCACCAGGCAGGCGAGCGCGCGCGTATGCGACAGCGCCTCCACATAGCGCGGATTCTCGAGGAAGGTGAGGTCGCCCTCGCCTGCCCGGTCGATCGCGGCAAGGCCTGCGACCCGCTCATTCGCATGCGTGCCCTCGGGCGGTGGCGCGCCGACGAGGGCAGCCACCTCCGTGAGGGCCAAGCTGAGAGCGGGTTCGTGAAAGACCGGATCGGACACGATGTCTTGTCGATGGGCCGAGGCGTTGAGTGCCCCGGCCATTGTCGCGGTTGCGCTCAGAACGAGCCGCCGCCGGAGAAGCGGAAGACCTGCAAGCGGTCGTATCTGTCCTTCGACGTCGCATAGGCGAGATCGAAACGGATCGGGCCGAGCGGCGAGTTCCAGAGGATCGAGCCGCCGACCGAGGAGCGGATCACATGCGAGTCGTGCACGTTCACGCATTCGCTCACCTGGGTCGCGGTAATCTGCGCGAAGGAGTTCGGCAGATTACAGTTGACCGGGTTGAGAAGGGTCCCGCCGTAGAAGCCCGGGAAGAATCTCCGCCCGTTATAGCCGAACAGGGTGCCGGCATCGGCGAAGAGCGCTCCCTTCAAGCCGATCTCTCGCGGGATGCCCCAGATCGGGAACTGCACCTCGAGCGAGCCGCCGAAATAAGTGGTGCCGCCGAGCGGGTTGTTCTTGTAATCGCCGTTCAAGTCACGCGGGCCGATGCCTTGGGGCGCGAAGCCTCGCACCAGCTCCGGACCCATGTTGAAGTTGTCGGTGATCCTGAGCTTCTGGTTGCCATAGCCCCACAGATAGCCGCCCTGCAGCTTGAAGAGGCCGACCACGTCCTCATAGACTTCGTAATAGTATTTGGCGACGCCGGTGGTGCGAACCCACTTGGAATCGCCGCCGAGGCCGGCGAAGTCCTGCTTCACCTCAGCGAGAATGCCGCCATGCGGGTCCTTGATGTTGTCGAGCGTGTTGTAGTCGATCGTGTAGCCGGGTGCCGAGGTTATCGTCGAGCCCTTCGATTCCTTCAGCGCGATCGAGGCCTCGCCATTCGCGGTACACCCCGTCAGGTTGACCGTGCCGTCCGGATTGAGCGGGGTGAAGCCCGGAATCGGCGCGGTACAATCGTTAAATGGCTGAGACGTCGAGTTTGGGATCTTGATGTCGGTCGAATACAGCGCGTAGCGCGTGATGAAGGTCCACTCCTCCGTGAGCGGCAGGCCGAGGCGGATCTGGCCGCCCGTGGTGCGGGTGGTGTAGAGCGCGTAGCGGGTGTTGTCCTGGTATTTGGTGAACAGGTCGAAGCCTGCCGCCAGCCTCTGCCCGAGGAAATACGGGTTCGTGAACGAGAACTCGACGCCGTTCGACCTCTGGCCTAGCGAGCCCGAAAGCTTGACGTAGAGGCCGCGGCCGAGGAAGTTCGACTCGGTCACCGACACCTCGCCGATGATGCCGTCGCTCGTCGAATAACCGCCCGAAACCGCGAAGGCGCCGGTGGGCTGGTCCTCGGTGTTCACCTCGACGATGATGCGGTCGGGCGTCGAGCCCGGCGAGGTCGTGATCGAGACCTTCTTGAAGTAGCCGAGATTGTTCAGCCGGCGCTCGGCGCGGTCCATCAGCACCTTGTTGTAGGCGTCGCCCTCGCTGAGATCGATCTCGCGCCGGATGACATCGTCATGGGTGCGTGAATTGCCCTTGATATCGATGCGCTCGATGAAGACGCGCGGGCCTTCCTCGATGATGTAGCCGAGCGAGACGGTGTGGGTCGCCATGTCGCGCGAGCCGACCGGCCGCGCCTGGCCGAAGGCGAAGCCTTTGGCGCCGACCTGGCTGGTCAGGGCCTGGACGCTCTTCTCGACGAGCTCGGCGTTGTAGAGGTCGCCCTTCTGGGTGCGCACGACGCCCAAAAGCTGGTCGCCGTCGATGCCCGGAATATGCGACTCGACGTGCACATCGCTGATCCGGTAGGGCAGCCCCTCGTCGAGGACGATCGTCAGCACATAGCCGCCCCTTGCCTCGTCGAACACCGCCTCCTGCGACACGACATGGAAATCCGCGTAACCGTTCTTGAGGTAGTAGCGGCGTATCTGCTCGAGATCGGCGGCGATACGGTCGGGGTCGTAGATGTCCGAGGTCTTGAAGAAGCTCAGCCAGTTCGACTCGGTGGTCGTCATGATGTTCTTCAGACGCCAAGTCGAGACGGCATTGTTGCCGACGAACTTGATCTCCTTGAGGCCGGTCTTCTCGTTCTCCTTGATCGTGAAGACGACGTCGACCTTTCCGTCGGGCAGATTGACGACCCTTTCGGTGATGATGGCGTGACCACGCCCCTGCTGGCGGTAGAGGTCCTTCAGGCGCTGTACGTCGGCATCGACGACGGACTGGCTGAAAGGCCCGCGATTCTTCGACAGCACGGTGAGCTCGAGGGTATCGGTCTTGAGCTTGCTGTTGCCCTCGAAGACGACGCGCGAGATCTGAACCTTCGAGGAGAAGTTGACGACGAGGTTCGAGCCCTCCTTCTTGACCGTGGCGCCCGGGAAGGCTTTGTCGAGCTCGGTCTGGGCGGCGGCCGGGTCGAGAAGGCGCCCATCACGCGTCACATAGGGCTTCACGGCCTCCGGGTCGACGGCGCTGTTGCCGCGAACGATCACCTGCTGGGCGAAGGCGGGCAGGCCTCCGACCAACAAGGCAGCCGCGAAAGCAGCCGTCCGGATCACCGGATACATACGTGAAGCCCAATCAAACATCGTCCGTCACCGCTCTCGCCAATGATGTACGCCCGGTCCCCGGGATTCTCATCCCCTGACCTTCTATCCGGTTTACGTGCCAGCGCAATCACTTCGCAGAGTTAAAGGGACATTTATCGGCGAAGCGTGACCTCCAGGCCACGCCCCGTCCGCCCCTCGAACTTCGACCCGTCGAAGTCGTGCCGTGACGGCTGCGTTTCTGGCTGGATTCGTGAGGAAGTCAACCGCGGCAGGCGAGCCTCGGGCAAGCCTCCCGGGAGATCGTCGAGGCGCCCCAACGCAGGGTCGTGGCGGCCGCCTCGATGATCGTTCTTTCGCCTTCAAGCTCTCGTGATTTCAAGGCCTTCCGAGCGCTGCTTCACCTTCGCTCGCGGCTTTCGCGGAGCTCGAGCTCAGGACGACGTCATCTTCAGGATGTCGTTGAAGGTGACGAACAGCATGAGGGCCACGACGATGGCGAATCCCATGCGGAAGCTCATCTCCTGCGCCCTCTCGCTCAAGGGGCGTCCGCGCGAGCCCTCGATCGCGTAGAGAAGCAGATGGCCGCCATCGAGGATCGGGATCGGGAAGAGGTTGATGAGCCCTATCGACACCGACATCAGGGCCATGAAGTTGAGGAGCGCCCCGATGCCCCAGCCCGCGACAACGCCGACCGCCTGGCCGATGCCGAGCGGACCCGAGAGCTGGGAAGCAGGCTCGCGGCCGAGCAGCATGC
>Ga0318562_10001081_pt1 | contig 12223 bp, 16 predicted proteins | sample GRESIP066b5f18_FD_203688 | JGI IMG/M metagenome (GOLD analysis project Ga0318562, IMG submission 203688) | Tropical soil microbial communities from Luquillo Experimental Forest, Puerto Rico - GRE.SIPMG.066b5f18 | ecosystem: Environmental > Terrestrial > Soil > Tropical forest > Bulk soil...
TCAGATCTCCATCGCCTGTGAAGTTGGGTTGCGTTTTCAAGATCAGCCGCTGCAGCGTCCATTTCCAGATGGGTGTTGTCTGATGCGCAGTTCTGGTCAGGTCTCCGACAGATGAGGTCTGAACATCTGTGCTCCATTGCGGAGTACGCTTCATCGTCCATGACTGGATGTCTAGCGTCGGGAAGAATTGATCACTCAAAATGTGACCTGCTGAAACGCGAGCTCCCCGACTTGCCAGATCTGATAGGAAAGCTGTTGAAGCTCGATGGCATCGTTCGTGAATGCGACCAGAAACGGATTTCCGGCTATCGATTCCTGTTCTGGATCTGTCCAGTAAAACGAACTGTAAGCGCCCTGCAACGTGTTGATGAATCCCTCAATCTCCTGCAGGTCTTGGATAGTGTCTGCAGCCTGCAGTACTCCATTTTTCAACCGCCACTTATAGAGCGGAGTCGATCGCAAGCCTGCTACGGTGCGCTTGCCGGAAGACGATAGCTGCGGTTTCGTGAAAAACTGGGCACTGCGCGTCATCTTCCAGTTCGAAGACACGAGCGTCGGGAATGTGGGAGTGGCCACCGTTTACGCCATCTTTAAATTGCGGCGACGCACTTCGCCCATGAACGAGTCGAATAGTTTAGGCCCGCTCAGCGGCTCATTACTCGAATTTGTGATGTGCATGGAGATGCCGCCCCAGTTGTGCACGGCACCGGCCGCTGCACCCTGGCGGATTCCCTGTAGTGTGCTAGAGTTCATTGATCCGCTGGGTATAGACGGAGCGCTCGGCGGACCACCGGACAGCATGCGCTGCAAGCCTTCTGACAGATGCCGCGGCAGAACCATTTCTCTCGGGTGCAGAAATGCGACCGTATTATGATCCGGCAGCACCGCGCCGTGCTCGGCAGTTACTGCACTGAACGCCATCACTCCAGCGAATGCAGCAGCCGCGGCGATCGGTGCCAGGATTGGTCCGACAATGGGAATGCCAACAACCGCGTGGAATGCACCACCGGCAGCTTCAGCAGCATGCCGCACCATCGCCTTCAAGTGGTACATCAAGCTGACTTGATTACGTGTCGCTTCGCCTGTAGTGGTTGCAACGGTTTTCGCTTGCTCTACCGTCGTGTGCAGCGTCAGTTCCATCAGCTTGTGCGTAACCCACCGGGCAGCCATCTGCGCCAGGTTGCTGATCCAAGCTCCGAGAATGTCTTTTCCCATTTGCACAAATGCTTGCCGAAAGCTCTTCGTGCCTTCGATCATGCTGGTGATGCCGGAAGCGAAGCTGGACTCGACCGGCTTGAACCACTGGTTATAGGTTGACTTGTCCTGATCCATCGAATTCTTGACGGAATCGAGTTTGTATTTGTTCGTCGCGCTGTTTGCACGAGTGTCTAACGCTTGGTTCTTCTTATCTGCCTGATCCTGATTGATGTCCCCAGACTCCAGCATCTGCTCGATCAATGCACGCTCACGAGCGATGTCAGCCAGTTCTGCATCGTAGGCGGCATCCAACTCATCCTGGACAATCTTCAGATACTGGCGCTCAGTAATCTCTCCCTTTTCCAGTCGGTATTGTGCAATTGCGTCGTCATACTGACGCGATTCTTCAGCTGCCTTCATCTTTGATGCAAAGACTGCTTGCTGTAGTGCGAGCACTGCGCGATCGTGCTCCGCTTGCGCCTTTAGGTCTTCTTCGATAGACCGCAGATCATCCTTCTCAATCTCGTCGTTGGCTTTCTTGACGATCTGTTCCTGCTGATTGCGGTTCTTCTGCAATTCAGCCTGATACTTGTCTTCTGCGGCTGTCTTTTCGCCGAGGATCTTCTGGTAGCCGTCCTGATCTCCCTTGTAAAGCTTCAGTTTGGCGTCCAGTTCCGCAAGAGTGGCATCCCGCTCTTTAAGTGCAATGGCGTTCAGAGCGTCCAGGCGCTTCTGGCCAGCGTCGATTTCTTGCTGCGCTAGGTCTTCGGGATCAAGACCGACTTTGTCTGTGCCTGTAATCTGAGACATCTGAAAAGCGTGGTCTACTTGCGCCTTTTGTAGCGAGAGCATGGCTTCCTGATGAGCATGTGCTGCCGTCAGTGCGTCAAGCGCATTGCGGTCGATCTTCGTTTTAGATTTGGCGGCATTCTCTGCGTCAGAGGCCGGTCCTTTTTGTGCGACGAGAGCGTTGTAGTTAGCTTGTGCCTGGTTCAACTGATCGAGCGTGATTTTGCCTTCTTTATAGGCTTCCTTCAAGCGATCCATGCGCTCGGCAGCTTCTTTGATGGCGGCGGCATGCTTCTCTTTGAATGCTTCCTGCGGATCTGCAATGTGAACCTTGCCACCGCCAGTCATCGCATCCAGGTCACCTTGAAGCTGCTTCTTGTCTTTGGATTCTTTCTCCGCTTGTTCGAAGGCTTCGCCAGCGCCCTTGATCTCCTGCAGGCCCTTGGTGATGCCCGGGATCTTCTCCAGCCACGCCATCATTGGACCGACTACGTGACTCTCGATCCAATCCCACGCAGAGGTCACTGCTTCCTTGATCGCCTCCCAGGCACCCACGATGCCGTTCTTGAATCCATTCCAGCCAGCTGATGCCCAGTCGAACAAGAAACCCATCTTGTCCTTGACCCAGTCAATGGCTGCGCCGATAGTGGCGTTCCAGATATCCTTGACTCCGTCCCAGACATGCTCTGCTCCTGCCTTGATGCCTTCCCAATGCATCGCTATCCAGATGCCGAATTCTGCCAGCACTCCGATGACCGTTGCCACGATCGCGATTACTCCCGCGAGTGATGCACCGATGGCAGAGATGGCCAGGATAAAGCCACCAATCAGAACGATAATCGGACCAATGACGCCAAGCAGTGCGACGAATCCGACCACAGCGAGTTGTATCGGCTCTGGCAGCGTGGCGAACCATTTCGCGAGCTCTTTAATAATGTCCAGCACATCGGATAGCACGCCAGCAATGGTCTTGGCGATTGGCAGCAGTGCTTGACCAATTTCGTCGAGCGTCAACTCGATCTTGTTCTTGATGTTCGCCATCTGGCCATTGAAGGTACTCAGTTGGTCGCTCATCACATTGCCGAACTTCATCTGGAAGCCAGATAGCAATGCGCTGATGGCCTCAGCTTCGGGTATGCCCGTTTTGGCTTTATCTTTCACCTCAGCTTCGGATATGCCCATTCCGGACGCCAGAGCACTCGTTCCGCCGAATTGGTTTAAGCCGCGGAGATTGCGCTGTGTCAGTGATCCCTGAGATCGAATTCGCCCAAGCTGGCCGATCAGTTCACCTACGCCCTCATCTCCATGACCGAACGCATTTGACGCATTGCCCAACGCATTCAAGATCGGTACGACATCCTTGGCAGCAAAGCCGAACGCCATGAGCCGCTGGGCGCCCTGCTCGGCAGTGCCAAGTCCCAAGACGGTATTCCCTGCAAACTTGTGCAGAGTTTCCACCATCTCATTGGCGTTTTCTGCAGATCCGGTAAGCGTACGGAAAACAGTTTCCAGCTGCTCGGTGTTCGCAGCAGCATGCAGTGCTTCCTCGCCTAATTCCTTGAGCGGTTCGGTCAGATGCTCACTGAGTTCATTTCCCACTAGCACGAGAGCCAAGCCAGCTTTGGCCATGCTCTCGCAGTGTTCCTTGAACTCTTCTGCGTGCTCCCGAATACCGGCGATCAGGCCACTGAAACCGCCCTCGACTTGTTCAGAAGCTTCTTCAGACTTCTGGCCCAGCTGATTTAATTGGTCCTGAATCTCCTTCATGGCTTCTTGGAAGCCATCGATCCGGGCGCCTACAGTCACAATTAAGTCGCCCAGTGAGGACCCGGCCATATTTTGTTAACCCTTTTTATGCAAACTTTTCGATACGCATGTGACAGGATCGGCACACGGTAACGAGGATAGATGGATCGTTGCTGTGACAGTCATCCCACTTCGTTGTGTGATGTATTGTCAGTTGTTTATCTCTTGCTCCGCATTGCGTACATCTAAAGCGATCACGCTTTAATATCTGCAATCGGAGCGCTCGCCAAGACAGTCTCGTAAGTCCACGATTCCCGTCTGGATCAGCCATGGGCTTCCTGCGATGGAAGCCCTCGTACTTAACCTTGCATGAGAATGAGCAGTACTTTCTAGTGAGAGCCTCGACGCGTGCAGCCATATACTGTTTCCCACAGTGAATACATGTCCTTGGCTTCCTATTTCTTGCTACCCCTGCACATTCATGACTACAATATTTGCGCTTCTTTGCCATACACGCCCAAGTTGTAAAGCGCTTCTTGCAGTGGGCGCATTTCAGCGTTACGCGAGAGTCTTTATCGCTACACTCTCTTGAGCAATACTTTCCAGGATTCTTACTGTTATTCCGCGCAAGCGTCAAATAGAATTTGAAGCGTTTCTTGCAGTATCGGCACGTTCTCGTCTCTCGTAAAGTTGGATCATATCTTGACATGCTATACCGTTTGTATATACAGTATGAAGCATGTCAGAAGCCGCCGCAATACAAATGATAGACTCGCCAGTAATGCGCGAACCGAGAACAGTCGCCATCAATATCCGTGTGACCGAAGAGGAACGCAAGCTCTTTCACGCTGCTTCGCTGAAGGAAGATCTCAGCCTTTCCGACTGGCTTCGCAAACAGGGCAGAAGGCGAGCTGAAGAGCTTCGCATTCAGTCCACCAGCAGACGCAGATCCTCCTAGTTCACGCTCACGCCCATCAGGTTCCACATGTGATGACGGAATTCGTCATCAGTCCTGATAGGTGCCTTCTTTACTTCTTGCCGCGTGCCGCCGAGGTTTGACATCACGATGTCCAGCTTGTCCATCAATTTTTGGTCGCTCGAGGGAGGCTCTGATGCTCGTGCTTCGTAATCAGGCATGTAGTCTTCGAGCTTTCCAGGCTTCCCGGTCATTGCTCCGACTACGCACTGGCAAATCCGCGCCGCCCGGGCGTCATCGCGCTTGATGTGGTTCTGGTGTGCGGTCGTCAGCGCATCAAACTCGCGCCAGGTCAGATCCCAGAACTCTGCATCCGTCAGGAGCAGTTCTTCTCTTGAAAACGCCCAGATTCTCAGCCAGTCCGGCTCTACTGCACTGTCGCCGTCTGGCTCGCTGCCTTTTTTTCCGGCATCGATCCCGAAAATGCTAGCGAGAACCCTTCAATGATCTCTTTGAGCCGACGGCTGTCGATCAGATCGGCCATATCGTCAATAGACAGACCATCTTTCTCGACAAGCCCCTCGTGAATGAGCTCAGCCAGCTTATCTTCGTCCAATCCCATCAGGGACGACTCACTGAGCATGGTCGAGCCGAACTTGTTCTTCAGGCGCCTCATGCTGCCAAGCGAATAGCGCAAATGGCGCGTGACGCCGTCTCCGAGATCGATTGCTACTGGGTCAGTTGGTTTGAGTTTTTCCATAAAAAAAAGAGAGCAGCCCGAAAGCTGCCCTCAAAATGTTGTTTACTAAGCGAACGTTGGCTGGCCGCTCACCTTGACGGTGATGGTGCCCTCGATTGCCGCATTAACCTTAAAGGTCGTTTCGAATTGCGTCAAAACACCGGTAAATGACCACGATGGCGTGCCGGCTACCGGCGGAACAATTGTCCAGGTGTCGAGTGCCCTGTTATTCATGCTCGTGATGAGGTCCGTGTGTGTGCCCTCAAGTGGGTCAAAGAAAATCTTGATCTTGACATCGCCACCTTCAAGCAAACCCACGATGAACTGCTTGTAGTTGATCGGGTCCGAGTGGTTCGTGATGTCGATTGTGTCACCCTTCATTGCTGGTCCCTCGATGTCTGACACGAGGGCAACGGTCGCACCGTTATGCTGCAGAAGTGTGCCTATCGCAGCTCTTGCTGTTGCCATTTATCTTTCTCCTTCTGCTTCACAGCAGTAGTAATCTTGGAAATCTTGGGTTTGGGCGCACGCCTATCATCACGACCGTCATGCGCCCGCGCTGTATGAAATCACACAGCGAACTCGCAAATTAGTTGTAGAGCACCCGCAGGTTCAGCTTCGCGTCTGTCGTGCCATTGTTCGTCGCATACATGGTGGTCACATTGTGCTGGAACGGGCAGGCATTCAAGTAGTCAGACCCCCACACCACACCTGCAGTCTTCTTGATATTGAAGGTCTCTGTCGGTGTCGTGTTGCTGTTGACAAGAATCGTCAAGTCCTGATCGGTACTGATTACGCAAGACTGTATCGTTGCGAACGGGAAATTGACGGCCACAGCCATGTTTTGTGAGCCAGCAGGAACGACGGTTGCAACACCGGCATCCTTCACTCCCGAGTAAGAGCCAATCGGCGTCGAGACAGCTTTGCCGTTGCCTGTGTATGAAATAGAAATTGTGTCTGTAAAGGTGTTGGTTACAGCGGCCATTTAAGTTCTCCTTCTGCCTCCCGGCAGTAGTTTTGTGAATTTGGTTTAGAAGTCTAAAGGCTCATCGAGATCACTCTCTTGAACCAGTGAATCTGTCGGAGACAGAATCCTTTTCCCTACTCGTGCATGCAACTCACGCATCTGAGCAGGATTAATCTTGTGCAGCGTGATCCAGTTTGAGTCCGCACTCACTGTGTCGAGTGTCTTTGGATCAATCTGCGTGATATATCGGTGATCATGATGTGCTCGGATGCCATGTTTGGCGAGCGTTTCACCTATGGCAATGTCATCAACACGCGCACAATGCAATCCAGCAGCATGAATCACATTCATGGCACAACGCGAAAGCCAGTAGCCAGAACCGCCGGTCACCCAGCGGTACTCTCCGCACTCAAGCGCATAATGACGCTCGGTAAATCCTGAATAATCGTGCTGTTCGAATCCACTCGCTAATAGAAGATCAGGTCGCACGTAAGCATCGTCGTCGCAGACAAAAGCATAGTCGTAATCCAACTCCAAGGCGTATTCGATGAGCGCTTCGACTTTGCGCACGAGAACCAAGGTGCGATGGTACTTGCGTGGCGAATCCCAGAGCGGACCATCTGTGACCGGCAGCGTGATCACATCTTCCTCGTCACTCTCTGGGAAACCGAGAAAGAACTTGTAGTCTGCAACCGTCACATTTTGCAGCCACGTTCCGCGCTGGGCAGTTCTCCGCTCTGCTTCGCTATGTGCGCTCTTGATTGCAATCAGGATCTTCATCTCAACTCCACTGGGCCAGCTTGCGTCATAATGACGTTTGTCTTCTTTTGTGGTACTTCCGCTGCTGCTTGCTCGATCAGTATTGACAGCACTGCCGCAGTCGCTTCCTGCGCTTCTGCGATGCGTTCCAGGGCAAGCACTGCCCGCTTGATCAGCTTGTCCGTCATTGTGATAGCGTCTCCATCACGAGCAATTCAGTCATCCAGCAGTAGATCTTGGAAATGTCGTCATACGATCCCTTGCAAGTCAGTTGCGTGATGCCGAGGATGTAGGCATCCACATATCCGACCAGCGTGTTCTCGATTGTGTTGCCAATGTTGCGAGCCACCCCGTATGTTGGCGAATAGCAGTTGAACTGAAAGCGCCACATACGCGTCGTTGGTAACGGTGCGGAATGCGTCGTCAGATTCTGCTGATTCATGACGATATAGGTTGCGTAGGGCGTCGGGTAGCTGTCCGGTGCTTGAATCGGGAACAGTGCCTGCACTGCTGTCGGCACTACCAGTTGGTAGACGCGCTCGTCAATCGTCATTTAGAGCTCTGCAGCGTGGCGCAGACGCTTGTAGAGTTCGTCATCTGCGGCCGTGCGCGTGTACTCGACTTCTCTTGCACCGATGGAACGCATGACGGAATCTACTTTCTTGCCAAGCTGCGTTTCTTTCGTGTACTGGACTTCAAGGTTGTCGTTTGCAGACACCTCGACCCTGACCCTTGCGGGCCCGTCTATGTGGATCGTCATTATTTCGATTGGTTGAACTTTGCCTGTGCGCGGGCACGCACTTTCTGAATGGCTTTCTCAGTGACTGCTGGCGGTGGGATGGGTCCATCCAGTGCATCCGGCTCCGGAATCGAGCCGTTCTCGATCAGCAGCTTTCGATATCCATCCGCAATGATCGAAACCATGCGGTCACGCATCAGCGTGATAGCGGGTCGCATATACGGCTGTGCGGCAATCCTGGTGTTTCCGTATTCGATCCAGTGACAGTGCGGAGCGATGTTGTAGTTCGCGCCAACCAGAATATTTTGCTTCTCGTCCTCACCGTAGGCAGCGAATATCGCTGCCCTCAATGCGCCTGGCTGAATCGTGCGGGCGGCTTGGCCAGCCTTGTAATACGTGATCTCATGCTCTGCAATCGGCGCATATTCGCGTGCAGCGTCTCTCAGTTCCAGTCCAGCCTGCATCCAGATTTTCTTGACTTCCTGCGCAGTCGAGCGGTCCATCAACTCGCTCAGTTTGTCATTCAACTCGGCAAGTCCCTCAATATTGACTTGCTTGCCTTTCGGCGTGATGATCTGTCGCGCCATTCACTGCACCTGAACTGCGTTTAGTTCTGTTACCTTTTTGTTCCAGTCCACAGGCATCACAGCCGTGATGTTGTAAATGATGCCGCTCGCTTTATCACGCACACGCATTGCTCGCGTGACGCCAATGCTTGATCCATAGCGAATGGCAATCTGCACAGTCAGCTCTGAGATGTCTCTGCCTGAACGTTCCATCTCGATGCCATATGTGGGCGAGATCAGCGCCCAGCATTCGATGAAAGGAACCCAGTTTCCTTCAGCAGCTTGTTCGCCGTACTGCGCTTGTCCGAAGTTGTCAGAAACCGCTTCCTGCTGCTCAATTACGATGCGTCTATTGAATGTGCCAGCTGTGTAAAAGGAGTAATTCATGGGCGCAGAGGATCGGGCGTGTAAGCAGGCATCTTGTAACGAGTGAGTAGTGCGTCTACCGTGTCAGCCACCATGACTGTTGCTGTTGCAGTGCGCCCGATGATGACGCTCTCACGGTTCGCATACCAGTGACCAATGAGCAGCAGCATGGCTTGCGTGATCGGAGCTGGCACTGAACTGGGGTCAGTTCCGAAGCCAGCATCAAAGCGAATGTTGATCGGCCGAGAAGGACTGAGCACTACAGGCGGCCAGATCTGCCCGAAGCGCAGTACGACTTCAGGGATGTCGCCCGCATTGTTCACGACATAAATGCTGCCGTCAACTTCGTTGACTGTTTCAGTGTTGTCTGTGTACTTGACCCAAGTGACATCGATCAGCGGAGGATACGGCAATTGGATGCGGTTACCGGCGGGCCACTGCTGCATAAAAAAGTCCCACGTCTGCTGCAAGAATGCTCGCCCACAGACGTTCTCGCAGTATTGTCGTGCGACTGTAATCAGAGTCTGGATCAGGGAGTCTTCGTCATCCCAGTCCACACGCACATGCAGCTTTGCAGTATTCAGATCAATCGGCTCTACCGCTGGTGGAGTCACCAATGTCATGCCCCACCACTGGTTCTGAGTCGTAGAGTACTGCGATTGCTGCGGAAGGTTCCAGAGGATTGAGGGCATACCTATTTACTTGGCGCGGTACTCGCGCTTGCGAAGCGGTTTCACAAGTTGCTTCGGCTCGTGCAGAAGTACCGGCGTTTCTTCTTGTTCTTTGCTGTCCGGTTTTAGTTCGGCGGTCGCGATCCCATCTCGGATCAGCGCTTCCGCCAAGGCCAGGGAGACATGCAAGATGTCTCCCTGCCTGTACCACTTCACATGAACGCCGTCGACAGCGATGCGCTCAGGGAAGAGTAGACGGATTGTCATTACTGAGCAGGACTGTAATCAGCGTTGCCTGCGTCGAACGTAACAGCACTGGGCGTACCGTTGGTATGGGTGCCGGTGAGCCGCATGTTGACCTTCAAATACCGCTTGGAGCCGCGGTAGCCAACTTCGTACACGCCAGACACGTCGTTGTTACCGGTCGTCTGTGTTTGCACAAACGTTCCAGTAGCATGTCCGCTGATCGTAGAGCGGCCAGACGGAAACGACAAGTCGGTGTCAGCAACCGCAGTGTATGAGCTGTTATCAGACGATTCCTGAAGTTCCGCCTCGATATAGAGCGAACCGGATTGCGTATCGTTGAAAGTGCCGATATCGACACGGGCGACAACGCTCTCAAATCCTTGCGTATCGCACGCTGAGCTTAGAGCTGTGGAAGTGCGAATCGCAGGAGCAAGGCCACGAGTGGGCTTTAAATTATGAACTAGATCTCTTGTTGCCATGTGATGGTTTTCCTTTCTGGGTCAGCACCTGATTAGGTGAGCACCTGCAATTTAATGGCGTCAAAGTCCACAACGTCTCCACCAACTCGAGCGCGAGTGTAGAAAAGAACGTTGGGCTTGCTGGTCAGGTTGTCGCGGATGGTGCTCATGCCGACTCTGTCAACAATCTGGTAGCCAGCCTTGAAATCGCCAAATGCGAGAGCGAGCGCACCAGCACCTACGGCTGGCATGTCGGTCGCGTAAACCAACTCATACCCTAGGAGCGGCGTGTTGTTGAAATTTCCGTTCAAGATCGGTTGGAATATATAGCGGCCATTGCCGTCTTGCAACAGCATGATGCTTGAGATCGATTGGCGCTGTACCAGGAATTTGGCATTCGCTTGGTACTTATCCTTGATCGCGGTTATGATCTTCACCAAACCGGTATAAGTGAATGCGCCACTGGAAGTAGAGCCGATCTGCTCAAGCTGGGAACCCCAGGTCGTACCGCTGGCATAAGTGGTAAGGCCGCGAGGCTGGCCGACGCCAGTGCCAGCAACAAACGCCGTATTCTCGACACGAGCGAACTTATCAGCGATCTTGTTGGCAAGGTACGCGCTGATATCGATCATGCTGTCCTCAAGCATCTGGGTCGTAACCACAGGCTCTGCGTACAGTTCGTAAGCAGGAATCGTCTTGCGAGCGATCTGCATCGTGGTGGTCGAAGTAACCGGGCCGCGCTCAGCTACCCAGCCCGCGCCCACATCGTTCGGGTCTTCAGGAACCACGAATTCTCGCGTTCCGATTGCCTGAACAGAGGCAACTTGACGAATAGGCGAGGTTTCAAAGATTCGCGCCACGACTGCATCTGCAATCGTCGGAGGCATAATCCAGTAACCGCCATCTGGATCGGAGCCGACCGAAAGATCCTTGCGGATTTCTGGCTCTAAGCCGTCTTTGTCAATGCGACAGTACTGTGCAAAAGCGTTCTCGTACTTCTGAGTTTGCTCTTGGTTCGGAACATACAACTCGGCCGCAACGCGAATGCTACCCTGCACGTCACGACGTGCGCGGGCGAAGGTCTTCGCATCTTTCTCTGCTTTGCTGATCTGTTCGTCGGTCTGCACGGGACGCTGGGCTTTCGCTTGCGCTTCATTGAACTGCTTCTGCAACTCTTCGTGCTTCGCTGAAATGTCATCGGCCAGTTTGGCCATCTTGGATTCGAGTAAAGAATCCTTTTCGTGTCGCGCTTTGTCGGCAGTGGCCTTGTATTCCTCAAAGTTTTTGCCGATTTGCTCAACACTTGTCTTAATAAGCTCTAGGCTCATGTTGGAAAATCCTTAACTGTTGAAATTGTTGGGAACTACTGGAATGCGAGGTGGATGTTTACGCAGACTTGAAGTTGTCTGCTACCGATCGCGCAAGCTTTTCGAGCTCTTCTGCTAGTGCGTGTTCTTTCGCGGCACTCCCAGAATAATCTTCCGCCTTACCTCCCACTGGGTTTGGCGCATTTACATCGTTATGGGTATAGCCGCGCGCTGACAGGTCTTCGAGGTGTCCCAATCCCTGCTTAATTGCGGTCGTGGCCATTGAAATCTTTTGGAGCGAGTACGCGCTAAGGCTACGTCCCGCTTTTTGACGCTTGTCCATGTCGTCTAAATCCTCTTCTGCGTCGTCATCCGTGTCTGCATCGATCAGTCGGCCGTACCAATCCGACATAGCGTCTGCATGCTGACTTAAGCTGTCCGAGATGGCAGTCTTCTTGTCGTCGTCGCTCATATCGTCATCGCCCAGCGTGTCTGCGATAGAATCCGCCAAGGCCTGCTCCATTTCACAGCGTTCCTGCTGCAATTGGTCCATCGCATCGGCTTCAGTCATCTGGTCATCGAAGTCCTTTTGCGACTTGTCGCCAGTGTCGATGCCGTTCGCCTTCGCTGCTCGCTTGATTTTGGCTAGCACCGCAGCCTTCTCGCTCTCAGGAATACCCTGTGTCTGCGTGAACCGCGCTAATGCATTGCGAATGTGTGAAGCGGTCTTCTCTGGCGTACTGAACTTGATTGGCAG
>Ga0318562_10001085_pt1 | contig 12201 bp, 11 predicted proteins | sample GRESIP066b5f18_FD_203688 | JGI IMG/M metagenome (GOLD analysis project Ga0318562, IMG submission 203688) | Tropical soil microbial communities from Luquillo Experimental Forest, Puerto Rico - GRE.SIPMG.066b5f18 | ecosystem: Environmental > Terrestrial > Soil > Tropical forest > Bulk soil...
TCACAGCTTGCGGGTTAGCGCCGGCCTGCCTCCTCTCCCCGCTCGCGGGGAGGGGCCGGGTGAGCAGGTGCCAGCGCTGGCTTGCACTCACCGAGTTCTTGCTAATCACTAGGCCCCTCATCACTCGTTCTCCCCGCAAGCGGGGAGAAGGAGTTCCGCCGGGCCCGCATCCCAAGGCCGGCCCTATTCGCCTCGACCTCGGCGCTTGCCGCCCAGCGGAGGCACCGCACGCCGGCGCTGATCCTCCTCGGCGATGGCGACGCCGATATCGGCGAGCTGCTCGGCCGCGAAGCCGTCGGGCGTCATCGGCCAGCTTGCCGTGAAACCGAGATCGGGGATCGCCGCATCGGCCTCGACGATGTGCAGCCGGCCGGCCTCGAGCTCGTCGGCAACGATGGCCGGCGGGATCACCGCGACGCCGATGCCGTCGACCGCCATGCGCACAACGGGGGCGAGCGAGGCCGAGGCGTGCAGGCGGATTGGCGGCAGATGCGGCTGCGAGAACAGGTCGTTCACCGCCACATAGGGTTGGGTGCCCCGCGAAAACGTGATGATCGGATGGCGCGCGAGCGCCGCGAGCCGCACCGGGCCCTGCGGCAGGTCGAGCTTCGGGCTTGCGAGAAAGGCGAGCGGGAAGCGGCAGAGCGGCCGGTTGCGGATGGTCGGCGAGGAGAGTGGTCCGAGCAGGAAAGCAAGGTCGATCTCGTGGCCGACCAGGCGATTGCGCAAATTGGGCGAGATGTCGACCTCGATCTCGAGCGCGAGCCTCGGATGCGAGGCGTGAACCCGCTCGATGAAGCGCGGTAGCCAAGTATGCACGATCGTCTCCGAGACGCCGAGGCGCAAAACGCCGCGCACCGCATTGCGGTCAGCGAGCGCCGCGCGCATCTCGGCACGCAACTTCAAGAGCCGCTCTGCATAGGAGAGGAGCTCGCGCCCTTTCTCCGTCGGGTGCACGGAGCGGCTGTGCCGCTCGATGAGCTTGCGGCCGAGATCGGCCTCGAGCTTGGCGATGCGCTGCGAGACGGCGGGCTGCGTCGTGTTGAGCTTTGCGGCCGCGCCCCGGAAGCTGCCGAGGGTCGCGACCCAGACGAAGGTTTCGAGGCTGCGGAAATCGGTCATGAGCAAGCTTCCGGCAAAGGGTCTCGGCCCGGACGGGTCGTTCACACGAGGCAACGATAAGCTCACATTATCGGGTCGCATCCGAAAACACGATTGGACTTCATCGGCGAAACTTTGTTGATCTAGTGCCGGGAGCTGGATCGGGGTTTCCGCGATGGGGCGAAACGCGATGTCACAGGCGCCGGCATTCGATCTCACGAGCCCGCGCGAAGCGAGGCTCGCGGCGCGTCAGGGTGCGCTCGACGGGCCGACCTCGGGCCTCGCGCCGGGCTTTGTGCAAGGCAACCTCGCCATCCTCCCGAAGGACCTCGCCGACGACTTCCTGCGCTTCTGCCAGCTCAACCCCAAGCCCTGCCCGGTGATCGGGATGTCCGAGGTCGGAGACCCGCACCTCCCCCTTCTCGGCGAGGATCTCGATATCCGCACCGATATCCCCCGCTACCGGGTGTGGCGGCACGGCGAGCTGGTCGAGGAGCCGAAGGACGTCCTGTCCTTCTGGCGGGACGACCTCGTGGCCTTCGTCATCGGCTGCTCGCACTCCTTCGAGGAGGCGCTGATCGAGGATGGGCTAAAAATCCGCCATATCGAGCGCGGCTCGACCGTGCCGATGTTCCGCACCAGCGTCGCTTGCCAGCGTGCCGGCGCCTTCAAGGGGCCGATGGTGGTGTCGATGCGGCCTTTCCGGCCGGCCGACGCCATCCGCGCGGTGCAGATCACCACGCGCTTTCCGGCCGTGCATGGCGCGCCGGTGCATATCGGCCTCCCCGAGCTCATCGGCATCAAGGATGTGAGGCACCCGGATTTCGGTGAGCCGGTGCCGGTCGCGGCCGACGAGCTTCCGGTGTTCTGGGCCTGCGGGGTGACACCCCAGGCGGTGATCGCGGCAGCGAAGCCCGAATTCGCCATCACCCACGCGCCAGGCCGTATGATCGTCACCGATATCCGCAACAGCCGGCTCGCGGCGCTTTGAGCCGCGATGGCGAGCCTCGCGAAAGCTCGCAGAGGTCCTGTCCGCATGTTGCACAAAGGCCGCGGCTGGCCGCAAGATTGCATCACGGGAATGATGACACAGAGGGAACGACCATGAATCGCAGAGAGATCATCCTCGGCGGCGCTTCGGCTGCAGCCATTCTCGGCGCGACCCGCGCCGGCGCGCAGCAGCCGCAGGATGTGGTGATCGGTGCGCTCTACCAGATGTCGGGCGCGAGCGCTCAGGTCGGCGTCGACGCCCATCACGCCTTCGACACGGCGCTCGATATCATCAACAAGAGCTATGACCTCGACCTGCCGCTCGCCAAGGGCGAAGGCCTGGCGGGTCTCGGCGGCGCCAAGGTCAAGATCGTCATCGCCGACCATCAGGGCGACCCGCAGAAAGGCCGCGCCGAGGCCGAGCGCCTGATCACGCAAGGGAAGGTGTGCTGCCTGATCGGCTCCTATCAGAGCGCCGTTGCGGTCACGATTAGCCAGACGGCCGAGCGCTACCAGGTGCCTTATCTCTCGGCCGATAATTCCTCGCCGAGCCTGCATCGCCAGGGGCTGAAATTCTATTTCCGGCCCGGCGCCCATGACGAGATGTTCTCGAAGGCGATGTTCGATTTCTTCGACATTCAGCGCAAGAAGGGGAAGAAGATCGACACGCTCGCCCTCTTCCACGAGGACACGATCTTCGGCACCGATTCCTCGAATGCGCAGCAGAAGCTCGCCGATGAGCGCGGATACAAGATCGTCGCCAACATCAAATACCGCGCCAATTCCCCCTCGCTCACGGCCGAGGTGCAGCAGCTCAAGGCGGCCGATGCCGATGTGCTCATGCCGTCGAGCTACACGACCGACGCGATCCTGCTCGTGAAGACCATGAATGAGCTCGGCTACAAGCCGAAGTCCATCATGGCCCAGGATGCGGGCTTCTCGGAGAAGGCGTTCTATGACGCAGTCGGCGACAAGGTCATCGGCGTGATCAGCCGCGCGAGCTTCTCGCTCGATCTCGCGGCGAAGCGCCCCTCCGTCGCCAAGGTCAACGAGATGTTCAAGGCACGCTCGGGCAAGGACCTGAACGACCTGACCTCGCGCGAGTTCATGGGGCTGTTGCTGCTCGCCGACGCCGTCGATCGGGCGAAATCGACCGATGGCGAGAAGATCCGCGCGGCGCTCGCAGCGACGGATCTTCCGGGCGAGCGCACCATCATGCCCTGGAAGCGGGTGAAGTTCGGTCCCGACGGGCAGAACCTCGACGCCGATCCCGTGTTGCTGCAATGGCTCGGCGACAAGTTCGTCACCATCTTCCCCGATCAGGCCGCGGTCGCCGAGGCCAAATGGCCGATGAACGGGTAAGGTCGATGCCGAAGACCAAGCTCGCGCCCCACAAGGCGCCCGCCGCATGACGGCCCAGGCTCTCGTCCAGATCCTGGCGAGCGGACTGCTGATGGGGCTGATCTACGCCCTGATCGCTGCCGGGCTGTCGCTGATCTTCGGGCTGATGGACGTCGTGAACTTCGCTCATGGCGAGTTCCTGATGCTCGCCATGTATGCGACCTTCGGCATCGTAGCGGTGACGGCGCTCGACCCGATCCTCGCGACGCCGCTCGTCGTCGGCGTCATGTTCGTCCTCGGCGCCGGCGCCTATCTCCTGATCATCCGGCATGCGATGCGCGCCAAGGCCAATATCGGCATGGTGCAGGTCTTCGCGACCTTCGGCCTCGGCATCACCATCCGCGGCCTCGCCCAGCATTTCTTCACCCCCGATTATCGCAGCATCCAGACGAGCTGGCTTTCCGGGCACACGCTCGATCTCGGAGGCGTCTTCCTGCCACTGCCGCAGCTCTTCGGTGGCCTCCTCTCCTGCGTCTGCTTCGCGGCGCTCTACGTCATCATCCGCCGCACCGATTTCGGGCGGGCGCTGGAGGCGACGCGCGAGGATGCGGGCGCGGTCGCGCTCGTCGGCATCGACCGCAACCGCGTCTTCGCGCTCGGCTGGGGGCTGGGCGCTGCGCTCGTCGGCATTGCGGGCGCAGTGATGGCAATCTTCTATTACATCCATCCCGATGTCGGCTCGCCCTTTGCGCTCATCGCCTATGTGACGGTGGCGCTAGGCGGCTTCGGGTCGATCTTCGGGGCGTTGGCGGCGGGCATTCTCGTTGGCATCGTCGAGGCGGTTTCGGCGACCATCCTCGCCCCCTCCATGAAGGCGATCGGCATATACGCGGTCTATCTCGTGGTCGTGTTCGTGCGCCCGCGCGGCCTCTTCGGGAATCTTTAATGATGCAAGGATCGCAGATGCCTCCGGACGCCTTCGCGCGCAAGCGGCGTACCGAGCTCGGTGTCGCAGCAGTCGTCGCGATCCTCGTCGCGCTCCTGCCGATCGGCCTCCACGACGTCTATCTGCAGAATGTCCTCATCCTCACCCTGATGTATGCGGCACTGTCGCAGAGCTGGAACATCCTCGGCGGCTATTGCGGGCAGATCTCGCTCGGCCATGCGATCTATTTCGGCATCGGCGCCTATGCCTCGACCTTGCTCTACACGCATCTTGGGGTCACGCCCTGGATCGGCATGCTGGCCGGTGGGGCGCTTGCCGCCGTCATCGCGCTCATCCTCGGCTATCCGTTCTTCCGTCTGCGCGGCCATTACTTCACGATCGCCACCATCGTGGTCGCCGAGACTGGGCTGATCGCCATGATCAACTGGGATTATGCGGGCGGCGCACAAGGCATCCAGATCCCCTATGGTCCCGATAGCTGGCTGCATCTGCAATTCGCGCGCGACAAGCTGCCCTACATCTATTTCGCGCTCGGCTTCGCCTGCCTCACTTGGTTCGTCAGCTGGCTGATCGAGGATTCGAAATGGGGCTATTGGTGGCGCGCCGTGAAAGACAATGCCGAAGCGGCCGAAAGCCTCGGCGTCGTTGTCTTTCGCTCCAAGATGGCAGCAGCCGCGCTCTCGGCCTTCTTCACCGCGATCGGCGGCAGCTTCTATGCCGCCTTCGTCTCTTATATCGATCCGGACAGCGTGATGGGCTTTCAGTTCTCGCTGCTGATCGCGCTTCCAGCGGTGCTCGGCGGCATCGGCACGCTCTGGGGCCCGGCGCTTGGCGCACTCGTGCTCATCCCCTTGACCGAGCTCACCCGCAGCTATTTCGGCGGTTCCGGCACCGGGCTCGACCTCATCATCTATGGGCTGCTCATCATGGTGATCTCGCTCGCGCGGCCGGAAGGCCTGACGAGTCTCGTCGCGCTGCTCGGCCGCAAGCTTATCACGCGCGAGCCCGCTTCGGCTGGGTCTGGTGCGTCCTCATGAGCGCCCCCTTTCTCGAGGTGCGCAATGTGACCCGCCGCTTCGGCGGGCTCGTCGCCAATAGCGAGGTCTCGCTCACCGTGAACAAGGGCGAGATCCTCGGCCTGATCGGGCCGAACGGCGCCGGCAAATCGACGCTTTTCAACATGATCGCCGGGCTTTATCCGCCAAACGAGGGCAGAATCTTCTTCGAGGGCAAGGACATCACCGCGATGAGCGCGCCGGAGCGCTGCGCGCTCGGCATAGCGCGCACCTTCCAGGTGGTGCGCTCATTCGATTCGATGGCGGTCATCGAGAATGTGATCGTTGGCAGCCTGGTGCGCTCGGCGAGCGCCGGGGAAGCGCGCCGCGCCGCCCGCCGCGTGCTCGAGCTCACCGGTCTCGCAAGGCGCGCCGAGGCGCCGGCATCCGAGCTCACCCCACCCGAGAAACGCCGCCTCGAGATCGCACGGGCGCTTGCGACGCAACCGAAGCTCCTGCTGCTCGACGAGGCGCTCACCGGGCTCACGCCATCGGAGGCGCGAGACGGCGTCGAGCTCGTGCGGCAGATCCGTCAGGACGGCGTCACCATCGTTATGGTCGAGCACGTCATGGAGGTGGTGATGCCGCTCGTCGATCGCGCGATCGTGCTCAATCTCGGTAAGGTCCTGGCGCAGGGCTCGCCGAAGGAGGTGGTGCGCGACGAGGCCGTGATCGGCGCCTATCTCGGGGAGCGCCACCGTGCTGCTTGAGGTCAGATCGCTCACCACCACCTATCAGGGCCTTGTCGCCCTCTCGGAGGCCTCGATGGACGTCGCGCCGGGCGAGATCGTGGTGGTCGCCGGCGCCAACGGGGCCGGCAAATCGACCTTGCTCAAGACCATCGCCGGCATGGAGCGGGCCCGCTCGGGAAGCGTGAGCTTCGAGGGGGCACACATCGAAGGCCTCGCGGCGCATCTCGTCACGGCGCGCGGCATCGCCTTCGTGCCCGAGAATCGGCGCCTCTTCCCGCGCCTTTCGGTCGCCGACAATCTGCGGCTCGGGAGCTACATGTTCCGCGGCCGCGCCGATCGCGAGGCGCCGATCGAGCGTGTCTTCACCCTGTTCCCGCGCCTGAAGGAGCGCCTCGAGCAGCGCGCCGAGACGCTGTCTGGCGGCGAGCAGCAAATGCTGGCGATCGGGCGCGCCTTGATGACGCGCCCGAAGCTGCTGATGCTCGACGAGCCCTCGCAGGGCATCATGCCGAAGCTCGTCGACGAGATCTTCCAGGCGATCCTCGCGACGCGGGCCGCGGGCGTCACCGTGCTCCTCGTCGAGCAGCGCCTCCAGGAGAGCCTCGAGATCGCCGATCGCGGCTTCATCCTTCAGACCGGCAAGGTGATCCTCTCGGGACCTTCGGCCGAGCTTCGCGACAATGCCGAGGTGCGCAAGGCCTATCTCGGCATGTGAGGAGCGCTTTTCCTTCTCCCGCACTTTTCGCGGGAGAAGGAAGAGAGGCGTGCAATCCGTTACGCGGCGATCAGCGTGGTAGGCGCCGCCGCTTTCACGCTCTCGTCGACATGGCTCTCGAAGCGCTTGAAGTTCTCGCGGAACATGCCGATCAGGCGGCGCGCCGTCTTGTCGAACTCGGCCTTGTTGGCCCAGGTCTTGACCGGATAGAGGATATGCGGCTCGACGCCCGGCACCGATGAGGGCACCGCGAAGCCGAAATAGGGATCGCGGCGGAAATCGGCGCGCGCCAGCGAGCCGTCGAGCACGGCCGCCAAGAGCCGCCGCGTGACCCGGATCGGCATGCGCCTTCCCTCGCCATATTTGCCGCCGGTCCAGCCCGTGTTCACCAGCCAGCAATCCGTGTGGTGTTTGGCGATCAGATCACGCAGCAGGTTGCCGTAGACCGAAGGATGGCGCGGCATGAAGGGGGCGCCAAAGCAGGTCGAGAAGGTGGCCTCGGGGTCCTTCACGCCCTTCTCGGTGCCCGCGACCTTGGCGGTGTAGCCGGAAAGGAAGTGATACATCGCCTCGGCGGGAGTGAGCTTGGCGATCGGCGGCAGCACGCCAAAAGCGTCGCAAGTGAGCATCACCACATTCTTCGGCGTGCCGGCCCGACCGGTCGCGCTCGCATTGGCGATGAAGTCGAGCGGATAGGCGGCGCGCGTATTCTCGGTCTTCGAGCCGTCGTCGAAATCCGGGATGCGGCTCACAGGATCGATGATGACATTCTCGAGCACTGTGCCGAAACGTTCGGTCGTCGCGTAGATCTCGGGCTCGGCCTCGCGCGACAGGCGGATGGTCTTCGCATAGCAGCCGCCTTCAAAATTGAAGACCCCGGCCGGCGACCAGCCATGCTCGTCATCGCCGAGCAGCGTGCGCGACGGATCGGCCGAGAGCGTCGTCTTCCCGGTCCCCGAGAGGCCAAAGAAGATCGCGACATCGCCGGCCGGGCCCGAATTCGCCGAGCAATGCATCGGCATGACGCCCTTGGCCGGCAAAATGTAATTGAGATAGGTGAAGACCGACTTCTTCATCTCGCCCGCATAGCTCGAGCCGCCGATGAGCACGATCTTGCGGTTGAAATCGCAGGCAATGATGGTTTCGGTTCTCGCCCCGTGACGCTCCTTGTCAGCCTTGAACGAGGGCAGGTCGATGATGGTGAGGTGGGGCGCAAAGCTCGCGAGTTCGCCCGTCTCGGGGCGGATTAGCAGATTGCGGATGAAGAGCGAGTGCCAAGCATATTCGGTGTAGACGCGGGCCCGCACCCGGTGGGCGGGCTCGGCACCGCCATAGAGATCCTGGGCGTAGAGCTCCTTGCCCTTCACATGGGCGTTGAAATCGGCGAGCAGCGCCTCGAACTGGGCCGGCGTGATCGCGCCGTTATTCGCCCACCAGATCTGGTCCTCGGTCGCGGCGTCCTTGACGATGAACTTGTCCCTGGGTGAACGGCCCGTATGGATGCCGGTATCGGCGACGAGCGCTCCGCCATGCGCCAATTGCGCCTCACCGCGCTTGAGGGCCGCCTCCACCAGCATCGGCGCCTCGAGATTGGCATAGATGCGTTTGAGCTTCGTGATGTCGAAGGCTTTTGCGCCCTCGGCCCCTTTGGCCAGGTTCAGCGTCCCGATTACGTCCATTCAAGCGGTCCCTTCCCTCGACTCGTCCCGGCCCCAAACTCGCCGCGACCATTTCGCGGGCTTGGCGCCGGTCGGATCTTGTCACTGACGATGACGCGACCAGCGCCATTTGGTGCCATAGGTCCTCGCTGCTCTTAGACGCTGGCAGGCTCGATGAAAAGTCGCACTCAGGACTAGTTCCACCGGGTTGGTTACCGTCCCGGCGCTCGAAAATCCCGCGAAAACAACAATCTAGCGCCAAGTGCCGACAGGAGGCTTGCCCCGGGCGTTTCGCCGCATACATGCTTCGTGACCCGCATGTCGCGGTTGTGCTCGAAAAAGGGACCCATCATGAGCGAGGCCACCACCTCCGCAACGGCAGCCGGGGCGCACAAGCCGGGGCGCGGGCGCATCTATGATGACATCACCGCTACGATCGGCGACACTCCGCTAGTGCGCCTCAAGCGGCTCGCGGCCGAGGCCGGCGTGAAGGCAAACCTCGTCGCCAAGCTCGAATTCTTCAATCCGATCGCCAGCGTCAAGGACCGCATCGGGGTCAGCATGATCGACGCTCTCGAGCGCGACCACAAGATCAAGCCCGGCGCGACTCTGATCGAGCCGACCTCAGGCAATACCGGCATCGCGCTCGCATTCGTCGCGGCAGCGCGCGGCTATCGCCTCATCCTGACCATGCCCGAGACCATGTCGGTCGAGCGGCGCAAGATGCTGGCGCTGCTCAGCGCCGAGCTCGTGCTGACGCCAGGCCCGCTCGGCATGAAGGGTGCGGTCGATAAGGCGATCGAGCTGAACAAGGAGATCGCGGGCTCCGTCATTCCGGGCCAGTTCGAGAACCCCGCCAATCCCGAGATCCACCGGCGCACCACGGCCGAGGAGATCTGGAACGACACGCATGGCGAGATCGACGTCTTCGTCGCCGGCATCGGCACGGGCGGCACCATCACCGGCGTCGGCCAGGTGCTGAAGCCGCGCCGGCCATCGCTCAAGGTCGTCGCGGTCGAGCCCGAGGACTCCCCCCTGCTCTCGGGCGGCAAGGCGGGACCGCACAAGATCCAGGGCATCGGCGCGAATTTCATTCCGGCCGTGCTCGATCGCTCGGTGATCGACGAGGTGGTGACGATCGGCAACGAGACGGCCTTCGACACCGCGAAACGTCTCGCGAAGCTCGAAGGCATTCCCTGCGGCATCTCTGCAGGCGCAGCTGTCGCCGCCGCGCTCAAAGTGGCGGCCCGGCCCGGCATGGATGGCAAGACCATCGTCGTCGTCATCCCAGACTTCGCCGAGCGCTATCTGTCGACGGCGCTGTTCGAGGGACTTTGAGGCGGCTAACCTCTCCCGAGGCACGCACATCGGCGTCAGGCGCGGCCAGCGGGACTCCTTCTCCCCGCCTGCGGCCCGCCTGCGGGGAGAAGGAGGGATGAAGACACAAGGGGCTTGGTGAGTGCAAGCCGGCGCTGGTTCCTACTCACCCAGCCTCTCCCCGCAAGCAGGGAGAGGCGCACAGCTGGTGTTCAATTGCCGTGGAAGAGGGCGATCACCTCCTGGGGGATGTTCTGCGACTTGATCTTCGTCGGATCGTCCGGGTCGCGGCCGACCCAGACGCGCGTCTCGCTGGCCTCGACCGCGAGCGTGCCGGCATTGAAGAGCTTGTGCTCGACATCGAAGCTCGAGCGCTTGAAGCTCGCGATCATGGATTCGATCGTGACCTCATCGCCGAATTTCGAAGGCCTGATGAACTTCGCCTGCGATTCGACGAGCGGGATGCCGACGATGCCGTAGGTCTTGATGAGCTGCGGCTTCGGTAAGCCGACATGCGCGAAGAGCCCTGCCGTGCAGGCGTCGAACCACTCGAAGAAGCGCGGATTGAAGACGATCCCTGCCGGATCGCAATGCCCCCATTCGACCAGGATCTGCCGCCTGCTGACCACTGCCACTATCGCGTCTCCGCCCTTGTGATCGCTCGCCCTTGTAATCGCTTGCGCCCTTGAGCGAGCGCCATAGACGCGAGGGACTTGCAAGGCAAGATTTGCGCAGCCGCAACGGAAAAGTCGCCGCCAAAATCGCGGGCCCGCGCAAAGATCAGGCCTGCTCGACCGCCATGAATTGCCGCACCTCCTCTGCGATCGCGTCGGCGACCTTGCGCAAGGCGCCGAGATGCGGCGAGCGCAGCATCAGGACGTCGAAGCGAAGCTCGCCGCCGAACGCGTCGATCTCGGTGACGCCTTGCGGCGGCTCGCGCTCGAGAAGTCGCTTCGGTATCAGGCCGAGCCCGATGCCCTCTCGCACCAGGCCCATCTGCAGGCCGGGATGCTCGACTTCTGCTGCTATGATCATAGGCCGGTTCGATTGTGCCAATCGGGCAGCGAGCGCGTGGCGCGCATCGCAGCCTTCGGGGCTCAATACCCAGCCTCGCCCCGCACCTGCTGGAGGCACAGCCGGCCGGTTGGCGCCGATGGCGATCAACCGCTCAGTCCCGATCTGTTCCGCGTCGTCGAGACGTGAGCCATCCGAGAGGATGACCGCGACATCGAGGTGGCCGAGCCTATGCTGCTCGGCGAGGTCGGAGCTCCAGCCCGATTTGAGGCGCAGTGACACGCTTGGGAAGCGACCCATCGCCGCCACCAGCGCTTCCGCCAACCTCGCATGGGAGAGGCCGTTGACGAGGCCGAGACGGAACACGCCCTCGGGCTCCCGGCTGCGGCCCAGCGCCTTCATCTCCTCGACGGCGTCGAGAATGTCGCGGCCGCGCGCCAGCACCGCGGCGCCGATCGGCGTGATCGCCGGGGGCTTTTGCCGCCGATCGAGCAGCGTCAGGCCGAGCGCCTGTTCGAGCCGCTGGATCTGGCGGCTGACGGCAGGTTGCGTCAGCGGCAGGCGCTGGGCGACCTTCTGGATCGACCCTTCCTCTCCGAAGAGGATGAATGCGCGCAGCTCTTCGAACATGCCCAATCAACATTATTTTTCTGCATATTATGCATTTGACGAATGATGAGCGCAAGATCACATGAGACGGACCGAATGGAGAGCCGTCCCATGAAAGCGATCATTCTTCAGGACCGTCCGGGCCTCGAGCAATTGCGGGTCGTCGAGCGGCCGCGGCCTGAGCCGCAGCGTCAGGAAATTCTGGTGCGCGTCGCCGCGACCTCGCTGAACTACCGCGATGTCGAGATCGCCAAAGGCACTTATCACACGAGCTTCCGGCTGCCGCTGGTGCCGCTGTCGGACGGTGTCGGCGAGGTGGTCGCGATCGGCGAGGGCGTTACCCGCTTCAAGATCGGCGATCGCGTCTGCAGCACCTTCTGGCAACGCTGGGTCGGCGGCTCGTTCCGCATGGCGGAGCCCTCCTATCAGCGTGGCGGGCCGATCGACGGGCTTCTCGCCGAATACGCCCTCCTCGACGAGCAGGCCGCAGTGCTGGCGCCGAGAAACTTGAGCGACATCGAGGCCGCGACCTTGCCATGCGCCGCGGTGACGGCGTGGCACGCCCTCGTCACCGAAGGGGGCCTCAAGGCAGGAGACACGGTCCTCGTCCAGGGAACCGGCGGCGTCTCGCTCTTCACCCTGCAATTCGCGCGGGCCAGCGGCGCGCGGGTGATCGTCACCTCGAGCAGCGACGAGAAGCTCGAGCCCGCGAAGGCGCTCGGCGCCTTCGCGGGCGTCAACTACAACCGCAACCCCGAATGGT
>Ga0318562_10001087_pt1 | contig 12193 bp, 13 predicted proteins | sample GRESIP066b5f18_FD_203688 | JGI IMG/M metagenome (GOLD analysis project Ga0318562, IMG submission 203688) | Tropical soil microbial communities from Luquillo Experimental Forest, Puerto Rico - GRE.SIPMG.066b5f18 | ecosystem: Environmental > Terrestrial > Soil > Tropical forest > Bulk soil...
CCCCGGAGATGATCGCCGAGCCGTTGTCGGCCCCGAACGCCACGACGGACCCGTCAGACGAGATGCCGATGGACTAGCCGGCTTCGGCGCCCGAGGTTCCCGCGGGCGGGAGCACCTGGCTGGCCGTCGGCAAAGGCTTAGGCGAACAGGGTCTCGAACGTGCGCGATGCGAATCGCCAGCCTGCGTCGGTGCGGACGAATTCATCCGTGTCCTCGCCGACGACCGCTGGGACGGCCGAGCCTTGTCCATCGCCGTCATGCATGAACACCGTGAGCAGGGTGCTGCCTGTCGCCCGGCCGCTGCCACGGTCGGTGAACCGCATGCCCGAACAGATATGTCTCGTCCGTACGGTCGAGGCGGCACGTGCCCGGCCCCAATCGCGGATAGCGTCGTGACCGACCAGTGGCGTGCCACTGGTATTGAGGACGCCGTCGGCCACGAAGAGTTCCCATACCCTGTCAGCCTGACCGTGGTCAATCCGCCAGGAGATCTCAACCACCAATCGTGACAACGAGAGGTGGTCGGCGTCGGAAACCAACTGTTCAAACAACGATGCCTCCACTGCGTCCGGCTTCCAGTGGCGATCATGACTGGGCACCGACGGGCCACTGCCCGCAGGCAACTGTAGATGCCCCGATGCGATTTCCGCTGACTGCCCTCCCTAAGCGCCAAGCGGTGCCTAGTCGCCGACGCGCGTGACACCTTCGCAACACACCATGTCCCCGCGAGCGCATCTTCCGGCAGTGCGGTCTTGCCGACCCCGGCTACGCCACGTACTACTAGCACGGCGCTTGCGTCCGCCGCAGATACGTCGGCGAGCGATACAGCCACCATTCCCCTGACGATCCCGAGACGCCGTGCGGCGTAGCGGGCCCTCGGCGGCTGGCCTGGGCAGCGGAACGGGTGGTGACCGACTATTCAGCGGCAGTCAACTCGCGGTCCAGGACTAGCAGCTCGCGGCCCAAGACTACACACGTCTGCGGATGCGGGTCGCGACGTGCCGATCCTAGCGTGATCACCAGGAATCCGGCCTGGCAGGAGGGCTCTAACGATGGAATCAGGACTGACAAGACCACCCCACGAGCCGATCGACCACGACGACCTGCTGGTACACGAATGGCGGGCGGCACAGCTCACTCGCCTGGGGGTCCCGTGGGGGCTGGCCCAGGCCGCCGCCGACTACGTCGACTGGCACCAGGTTGCCAGCTTGGTGCGTGGCGGCTGCCCGCCGCGGCTCGCGCTCCGGATCATCCGCTGAGGCAGTTATGGCGGCGGAATCGAGGTGCACATCGTCACCTGCACCCCACTGCCTATGGCGCGCTCCCGTGGCGCGTGAACCCAACCGGAAGAAGATCGTGATGAACAAGAACACCCCCTGGCCAGACCGAGTGCGGCTCGCGGCGCAATTTGCCTGCGGGCGGGCCGTTGCCCCAGGGCACAGACGGCACCGGCGGCGGATCGGCTGGCTGTTGCCAGCCGCATTGGTCGCCGCAGCGCTGATCGTCGCCGGATGTGCAAGCTCGGGCTCCAGCTCGGACGGAGCAGCCGGCCGAACGTCACACGCAGCCGGTTCGGCTTCGTCCAGCAGCACGCTGAAAACGACCACGATCAACGGCGCCTCCGTGCTGACCAACGCGAAGGGCTTCACCGTTTACTCGTTCGCCCCCGACACACCGACCACGTCCAAATGCAACGGGAACTGCGCTCACTTCTGGCCACCGGTCGAGGGTCCCGCGACTGCCGGGCCTGGCGTGACCGGCACGCTCGGCACCATTACCCGCTCGGACGGCGCAATCCAGGCCACCTATAACGGGCATCCCCTCTACACGTACCTCCGGGACACCGCGCCCGGCCAGGCCAAGGGCAACGGCCTCGACGCGGCCGGCGGAATCTGGCTTGAGATAACCACAGCGCCCCAGTCGGCCGCGGCCCCTCACAACCATGCCAGGCCGACGCACACCGCGGTCAGCACGCCAGCCGCGACCACCCCCGCCCAACCTGCCAATCCCATTCCGCAGGGCAACGGCGGCGACCACGACGCCGATAACAACGGCGATCCCAGCGACGGCGACGGCAACATCTAGCCGCCACCGCCACACCCAGGCCCACCGGCCCCGACTCGGCGCAACGAAGGGCGAGATCATGACCACTGCTGCCCTGCGGCGCGGCGGATACGTCCTGCCCGCACTCGCGGCCATCGCCGTGACCGTCACCGTCGTCGCGTTCGCCCTGCCGAGCCACCCGCCAGGGCGGGTGTTCCCCCCGCTGCATCCCGCGGCGCCACCCGACGGGTGGCTGCGGGCGGCGCTGCCAAATGGGACCGCCGTGCTGTCCTACCCGCCGTCGTTGCGCCCTCTCGCCGGCGACAAGGGCACCGTCTCGGCCGGCAAACTCGGGCCCGGCGGGACGTTCCAGCTCTACCCAAACGCAACCCCCCGGCAAGGCGCGGAAACCCTGGCCCACTGGGTCGCTTTCAGGCTCAAGGTTCTGCGCGCCGACAATGTTGCCGACGCCCACCTGGACGCCGCTGCGCAGGGCGTCAGGTTCCGCGGAGGCACCGGCTCATGTGTGATCGACGACTACCTCACGAAGATCGGTGCCCACCATTTCGAGGAGATCGCCTGCCTGGTCCAGGGCCGAACCAGCGCCAGCGTCATCGTCGCTGCCGCTCCCGCCGCCTCATGGGCGAAAGCCCGGCCGCTGCTATTCCAGGCGGTGGCTGCCTACCAGGTGCGCTGACTCGGAGGCGAGCGTCATCCGACCACAACAGCCTCGCATGCCATGCTCGGCCACCCACGTCTCATTCACATTTCACGAGCCGCTCAGGCCCACGAAAGGAACGACAATGCGGGACACCTTCGCAGTGCCGCTGCGGCGCCTCGCCTCACCGCGTAGGCCCAATCCGCTGGGCTCGCCAGGCCGCCGGATCGCCGCGCTGCTGCTGCGGCTGGCCTGTGTGGCGCTGCTGGGCTGGATCGGCTACATTCACCTGCATCTGTGGCTGGAGGGGTACCGGCAGATCCCGACGGATGGGCCGCTGTTCCTGCTCAACGCGGTGGCTGGGTTCGTCCTCGCCGTCGGCTTGCTGGCGTGGTCGGCCCCGCTTGGCGGGCTGCTGGCCGCCGGTTACACGGCTACCACCCTCGGCGCCCTGCTTATCAGCCTCACCGTAGGCCTGTTCGGCTTCCGCGAATCGATCTCGGCGTCGTACGTCACCCAATCGCTGATTATCGAGCCGATCGCGATACTGGCCTTGGCCGCGTGGACCGTCCTGGTATCAGCCACCTCCCGGCCGCTGGAGGCCCGCTCACGGCGGGTGAATCCAATCAGAAAAGGAGAACACCGATGCACCGGGTATTGAGGCTGACGCAGAAGAGTGAGGTCTTATCGTCCCGGCTGATCGGGAAGGCCCGCGAGGCTGGGTTCTGGAATCGGCGCTGTATCTTGCCGCGAGTGCGGTAAGCGCACGGCCGTGGTCCTCCAGCCCGGTCAGGGCGGTGCGTCAGCCTCATGACGGGCAAGAAGGATCCTAGTGACCGCGTGAGCTGGTCTGTGGCGGGCATCGGCCGGTTATTATCGCCTCGTTCGGTCGCCGGGTTCGACGGCGGGCAGGACGGGAGACGGAGGGAGTCGCAAGGGGTGGGTGCGTCTGCTTCGCAGCGTGCGGGATCGGCGGCCGCCCGGCCCGATGTGATCTTGACGCCGGATCAGCGGGTGCGGGTGTTCATCTCCTCGACGCTGGAGGAACTGGCCGCCGAGCGGGCGGCGGCGCGGCGGGCGGTTGGGCGGTTGCATCTGGTTCCGGTGTGGTATGAGTCCGGCGCCCGGCCGCATCCGCCACGCAGCATGTACCGGGCTTACCTGGAGCAGAGCCAGGTATTCGTGGGCATCTACTGGCAGCGCTACGGGTGGGTCGCGCCGGGGATGGAGATCTCCGGCCTGGAGGATGAGTACCGGCTGGCCGCCGGCAAGCCGATGCTGCTGTATCTGAAGCGTCCGGCGCCGGATCAGGAGCCGCGCATGAAGGCGTTCCTCGATAGCATCCGCGTGGCGGGGGCGGTGTCGTACCGGGTCTTCGCCACGCCCAGGGAGCTGGAACGGCTGCTGGCCGATGACCTTGCTGTCCTGTTGAGTGAGAGCTTTGCCGACGCGGCGGTCAGAGCTGGGGGGCCGGGTGTGTCGCTGGCCGGGACGTACGAGCCTGGAGGGGCGGACTTGCCGGCCGGGACGGTGACGTTCCTGCTCACCGATGTCGAGGGATCGACACGGTTGTGGGAGACCGCGCCGGAAGCGATGGAGATGGCTCTAGCGCAGCATGATCGTCTTCTGACCGAGATGATTGAGGGGTATGGCGGAGTGCTGGTCACTCCCCGCGCGGAGGGGGACAGTTTCTTCGCGGTGTTTCCCGGCGCGGTTGCCGCGGTCGAAGCGGCTGGCGCGTGCCAGCTGCGGTTGGCGGGGGAGGCGTGGCCGGCGGGGGCAGCGTTGCGGGTGCGCATGGGACTGCACACCGGCGAAGTGCGTGTGCCCGGAAGCGACCAGATCGACCACGCGCCGGTCAACCGGTGTGCCCGGGTGAAGGCTGCCGCGCACGGCGGGCAGGTACTGATCACCAAGACCACGTGCGACTTGACGGAGGGGCGGCTGGGTGGCGGGTTCGGCCTGACGCGGCTAGGGGAGTTCCGGCTGCGTGATCTGGCCGAGCCGGAGCTGATCTACCAGTTGACCCACGCTGATCTCCCGGCCGGGTTCCCGCCGATCGGCGCGCTTGCCGAGCGCACCAGCAACCTGCCGTTGCAGGTGAGCTCGTTCATTGGCCGTGATCGGGAGCTATCCGAGGTCAGGGCCTTGGTGGCATCTTCTCGTCTGGTCACTTTGACCGGGGCGGGGGGATGCGGCAAGACCAGGCTGAGCCTGCAGGTGGCTGCCGGGCTGGTGGACGGGTCCGGGGACGGGGTCTGGCTGGTGGAGCTGGCCGCGGTCACCGACGAGGACGCGGTAGCGCCGGCTATCTGTCAGGCGCTGGGAATCGCCGGGCAGCCGGCCCGGCCTGCGCTGGAGGTTCTGCTCGATGCTCTAGCCCAGCAGGAGTTGTTGATCGTGCTGGATAGCTGCGAACACCTGATCGGCGGCTGTGCCAAGACCGCTGAGGCCATTGTGCGGCGTTGCCCGAGGGTGCGCCTGGTGGCTACCAGCCGCGAGCCGCTAGGCATCGGCGGAGAGATGATCTACCGGGTGCCGCCGCTGTCGCTGCCCGGGCCCGCCGACGGCGGCCCTCCGGAGCCCGGGTCCTCAGATGCGGTCGCGCTGTTCGTCGAACGGGCCAAGGAGCAGGGCGTCGTCCTTGCCCTTAACGAGGAAAGCGGCGCGCTGGTGGTGTCGATCTGCCGGCGGCTGGACGGGATGCCGTTGGCTATTGAGCTGGCCGCCGCCAGGCTTCGCTCGCTTTCGCTCAGTGACCTGCACGACCGCCTCGGCCAGCGCTTTCGCCTGCTGACGGGGGGGAGCCGCACCGCCTTGGCACGGCAGCAGACCCTACGAGCTGCCGTCGACTGGTCCTATTCGCTGCTGCAGGGGACCGAGCAGATGCTGCTGCGGCGGCTGTCGGTGTTCGCCGAGAGCTTCGACCTGGACGCCGCCGAAGCGGTCTGCGCCTCCGGCGGCATTGAGGTGCTCGATGTCACCGGCCTGCTCGGCTCGCTGGTGGACAAGAGCCTGGTCATGGCCGAGCCGGCCGGGCCGGCCCTGCGCTACCGGCTGCTGGAGACCATTGGCCAGTTCGCCGCCGAGAAGCTCGCAGAAGCCGGCGATGACCAGGCCGTCGTGGCTGGGGCGCACTGCGCGCATTACCTGTCGGTCGCCGAGGCGGCGGCACCGCACCTGACCGGGCCGGATCAGGGCATGTGGCTCACTCGGCTGGACACCGAGCAGGCAAACCTGCGGCGTGCTGCCGGGCATGCGGCCGCAGAGCCGGAAGGGACCGCACGCGTGCTTCGCTTCGGCCTCGCACTGCGGCGCTACTGGGGAGAGCGTTACCGGGGCGAGGAAGCTCTCGCCCTGCTCGAGCCGGTGCTGGACCGGCCCGATGCCCGGGCCGATCCCGCGCTGTTCGGGGAGGCGCTGGTCACCGCCGCCCTCACGGCTCGCTTCGTTGACGTAGCGGCAGCGCTGCGGCGGGGGGAGCAGGCGGTCACAGTCGCCCGGCAGACCGGCGCCGACCGGCTCCTCATCGAATCCCTCGCCGCCCTCAGCTACCTGTGCTACCTGACCGGCGAGCCGCAGCGAGGACTCTCCCCCGGACAGGAGGCTGTCGAGCGCGCCCGGCAGCTCGGCGATGATGTCCTGCTCGGCGAGAGCCTCACGGATTACCTGTTCTGCGACGCCCACGTCAACCCAGCGCACGCTGCGCCACTGTTCCCCGAGGCCATCGCGAGCATCCACCGATCCGGCGACCATGTCGTTGCCGAGTCCTTGCACACCATCGCCGGCATCTACGCCCTGCGCGCCGGTGACATCCCCGCCGCCCGGGCCCATCTGCACCAGGCGGTACAAGCCATGCGGGCAATCGGGTACGAAAACCCCCACCTGTCCATCAACATGGGCTGGGTACTGCGCCAGGACCACGACCCCGACGGCGCGCAAGCCAGCTTCCAGGCAGCCCTGCGGATAAGCCGCCGCAACGGGGACCGTTTCGGTATCGCCTGCGCCAGCCTCGGCCTGGCCTGCCTAGCCGCGGACGTCGGCGACTGGCGCCAGGCGGCCATACTCCATGGCATCGCGCAAGCCTTCCTCGACCGGGCCGGACAACCGTGGCAGGAGCTTGAAGCGCACTACCGCCAAGACAGCCTCGACCAAGTGCGCGGTCACCTCGGCCAAGAGCAATTCGAGCAAGCCCACGCCACGGGCATGGCGGTCAGCTCCGATCAGGCCCTCGACCTGGCTTCCGGAAAGACCTTCCCCAAATGACACAAATGTCCATTATGCGTGACACCAGTCACTCATCGATCACGTCCCATGACGATACAGATCAGGCGGCTACGTGCGCGGCGGCCGGTCACGGCTCCCGACAACGCTCTGCTATCACCGTCGCCACTATGGGTCTGGGCGTCAGCGTCTCTAGTTAGTATCGATATCGACGGTAACGGTAAGAAGAAATGGCATTTGTGCGCTCTGGCCGCCTGGGCGATTTATAACAGCTTCTTGGAACCTGACTCAGATTAGAACCGCGAGTCGTCTCAGCTCTCCGCGCGGTCGACTGGGCCGCAGCTGGGTCGCCCACTGATCGGCGGGCACGCCTCGCCGACGTCGAGTCGGCCTGGCGTCGCAACGGCGGCGGCCGGCGGACCCGTCTTTCGGCCCTGAGCACCGACCGGCAATCCGGAGAGTGACATGGACCCGTAGGCGGCAATCCGTCATGGGCCTGAACAGGCGCACGGAGCGCGGCAAGAGCGAGCGTTGAGCCAGGTCCTGCCCTGGGGCAGGCCACGAGACCTAGGCTGGTGTCCCGTGCGGATCTTTGTCGCCGGGGCGACCGGTGTGATTGGCGTCCGACTGGTCCCGTTGCTGGTGACCGGCGGGCACACGGTGGCTGGGATGACGCGCTCACCTGGCCAGGCTGGCCTGCTGCGCGAGCTTGGCGCCGAGCCGGTTATCTGCGATGTGTTCGACCTCGCCGCGCTTACCCGGGCCGTGGCCGCGTTCGGTCCCGAGGTGGTCTTTCACCAGTTGACAGACCTGCCTGATGCCGCCGCCGATCTGGGGCGCTTCAGCGACCGCAACGACCGTATCCGCGGCGAGGGCACGCGTAACCTGCTGGCTGCGGCGGCCACGGCCAAGGCACAACGCGTCATCGTGCAGAGCATCTCCTGGGAGCTGCCCAGCGAGAACCGCCGCGCGATCACCGCGTCACACGAGCGCGCAGTGCTTGACGCAGGCGGCGTGGTGATCCGGTATGGCCAGCTCTACGGGCCAGGCACCTTCTACCCGGGCGCCCCGCCGCAACCGCCGCGCATCCACGTCGATGACGCCGCCCGCCTTACCCTGCCCACGCTGGCGGTGCCGCCGGGAGTGACAATCGTCGCCGACGACAGGGCCATGTGATCTCTGGCCCCGCAGGTCAGGAACGCTCGCGAGGTTCGTTCTGGTTGCCGCGCTGAACCGTGGCCGCCTGCTCAGGCGGCGCCAGCCGCGGTCCTCTAGTTCGCTGCCCTGACCCCTGTCGCGAACAGGTCGATTCAAGTTCGCGGCGCCAGCCTAAGGCTGCTGGCATTTTGGGTAGAACGACGGGTAGTCTAACCGGTCACTCACGTTACCATAACTCAGTTGAAAGATTTTGATTAAGCCCGTGAAACTCGGTACGGGAAGTCTTGCGGACTGGTAAATCGCCTGCAGCAGCACATATGTGGACTTAAAATCGAAAATTGCAAATTAGCTGGAGCAGGCGACGGGAATCGAACCCGCATGACCAGCTTGGAAGGCTGGTCACACACCCTGGAAAGCGCCAGTTTGCGGACGTGACCAGGATACATAACATCTCGACTCCGCCACGTTACCTGCTTGGGTAGAAATTTGGGTAGAAAATCGCCGGTGCCTGGAATCTTGGAGGCCAGTGCAGCGCAGTCCCGTCCCGTGCACTGCGGCGTCCGGACACTCGGTGGCTCTTCGCACGGGTGTTCGATACACAGTTGTTACTCAGAGTACATGGCCGTCATGAAGAAGTGGCTGCCAGCCTGTCAGCGTTGCCGGCGGCCCGGCTGCCGAACGTCGAACCCGTGCACCTATCGATGCGAACGCCTGGGCGCATTGCCGAACACAGATTGATCATTTTGCACGGTATGGGTATGAACGGGGCTCTTGCTGCTGGGGGGCCTGCGCATCCTCGCGAGGTCGAACGCACTCGCGGGCCTGCTGACGATCCGGTGCCCGTAAACGGCCATCTACAACTCCAATCCGGCATGACGGGTTCTCGTCCCGGATCCTGGTCGGCAGCCGCTATCGCAGGCTTGGCCGTGGTGGGCCTAGCGATCGTCGGCGGCCTGGCGCCGCTAGTCGCCAGCTGGTTCCGGATGGACCGTGGGGCTGCTCGTCGATGCCTCAGCAGCCGTCGTACGGCGCCCAGGGCCTCGTGCCGAACGCGGCGTACGCCTGGGCGAAGACCTGGTTCTGCTCCGCGGCCGAGGCGTGGCCGAAGTCGTTCGGGTTGCCGCCCGCTGCGGCCCAGGTGGACGCGGAGAACTGGTACAGGCCATAGTGCCCGGTCGAGTTCATCACCTGGCTGTTGCCGCCTGACTCCCGGGAGATCACGCAGGCCTGGAAGCCGCTGTAGCTGGCCGGGTTCACGTAGGAGCCGCTGCCGGGCGAGCCGGCGCTGGAGGCCGCTGAAGGAGAAGGGCTGGAACTGGCGCTGGCCAGGCTGCTGCGGTCGTCCTGGTCCGAAGCACCACCATTGGACGGCCCGGACGGGGCTGCCGCTGCGGTGAGGACACCGCCCTGGCCGCCGCTGCAGGCGACCGTCAGCTGATAGCCGGCGTAGATCAGGTCCGGGTCCGTGATGTGGGGGTTGGCGTGCCACACCTGCGCCCAGTCGCCTGCCGCGCCGCACAGTTTCTGTGCTATCCCGGACAGCGTGTCACCGGGCCGGATGACATAATCGCGCGGCGATGTCTTCGCTGAGGTCGTCGCGGCCGGCTGCTGCGCGACCGGGCCGGACCCGGCCACCTGGCTGCCCCCGGTGACGCCGAGCGAGGCCAGCAGCGCGTTGAAGGACTCGCCTTCGCTGGTGGGGTAGGCGTACTGCCCGGCGGCATGCGCAGCCGACTCCCCGTCCCCGGGCGGTGCGGCCCAGCCGAGCTCGATCCCGGAGCCGCCGCCGTTGGCGCGGCCGATGTACTGCCCGGCCCTGACCTGCTGGCCGACTCCGACTGCCGCGGTGATGTCCTCGGCGTAGTACACGTACTGCCCGGCGTCCAGGCGGATGCCCAGGAACACCCCGCCGGGCCACCCGCTGTTGTCGACGTTGACGACCGTGCCCGAGCCCAGTGCGTACAGCGAACCGGACCCGGTGAAGTCGACGCCCTGGTCTACCCTTTCGTGGACCAGGCCCGCGCCGATCGGGTTGACGTAGCCGGGCGATGATCCGGCGGAGGCGTCGAGCACGGTCACGGTGGTGGCGTGGGCGGGCGTCCGCACCGCGGCATGCGCCTGCGGCGCAGTGGCGACCAGCGCGCCGGCGATCGCCATCGCGGGGGCGGCCCGGCCGGCCTTCTCTGCGACCTTCTCCACGTGCGACGGGGTGGTGTGCCGGCCAGTACGCCGGATCTTCCGCGACCGGCGGTGCGCGTGCATGGAACCCACAGAACTCCCGGGGTTAGGTCCTCCGCCCGCCTGCTGGTGGTCCCGCGGGCGGGCCCGTCGGCGAGCATTTGCTGGTCACTGTGCGCCACCGATGCCGGGTTTCCGGCGCCGTTGGCGGAATGTGCCGTCTGCGGCAGCATGGCAGCAACAGTCCGGGCGTGCAGCTGAATCGACATATTTCTGTAACCCCTCTGTGATGTTTCAGCTCACCCGGCGCAGTCGCTGAAAACACCTGCGACTGTGACCGGCCATGACCTCAGATACGTCCACGCGCTTCGGGCGGCACGCCGGGACGGCGGACGTGCTCGGCGGGCGAATGCTGCAGGAGCCCATCCAGAACGCAGGTCCGGTAGAACCCGGCTACGACGGAGAACCGCCGGGAGACGGTGGAGGGCTTGAACTGGCGGATCTCTTGCATCCACCGGATGTACAACTCCAGGTGCGGCCGCTGGGCGGCCAGCGGGTCCAGGCCGCGCTCGGCGCACCAGGCCAGGTAGCAGCACAGGTCGGATTCGGTGTGTTCGCGAGAGGAGCCCTTGAAACGGGCCAGGTGGGCCGCTATTGCCAGGCGTAACCGACCGGTGAACGGCTCAGGAGGATCGCTGGCCGCCGGGGCCCGCTCGGTGAAGGTGATCATGCCCCGACACTGCAGCGGCTCACGAACTCCGTGAGGCTAACCCAGCACGCACCTGACGGCATGAGGGTACGTGCTACCTGACAGCTCCGGACGGGCTGCTTACCTGGCTGAGTGCCCGGGCAGCAGGGGCCGCATAAAGGTCCGCTCATAACGGAGCACGCACCCGCTCTCGTCCCTGATACGGTCTGCCTCGATGAAATTCGGGTCACTGCCGAACAGGGCACGGTACTGCTCGTAGGCGGCAAGGCTGGGAAAGCTGAACAGCGCCAAGGCCCTATCGCTAGCTCCCTCGGCCGGCAGGAAGTAGCCATGATGCATGCCGCCATGCGAGTCGACCAGCTCGATCCACCGACGGCCGAAGCGCTCAAAGGCGCCGATCTTTGCCGGATCGATGACGTACTCAACCACGCAAGTGATCATGCCCCAGGCTAGCGGCGTCCGCTTCCCAGCAGAGTCGGCCACCGGATCGGCGGCAGATGCGGGGCGTCCCCGCGGGGACGCTTCACGCAATTGCGGCACGCGTCCCCGCGGAGACGCTGACAGCCGCTATCCCGGTCACCGGGCCGGAAGGCAACAGCTCGACTGCCCGATCGCGGCATGACAGCGCGTCCGATGCGAGCAGAGTGGCCCATGCCGGCTACTGCGGGCATGCCACGATGGGACACGGAACCGGTAAATCTGGACGCGATGCTGGCCCGTTTTGCTGAGCGCTGGTCGCCGAAGAAGATTGCCCAGATCAACGACTACGACGTTCGCATCGTGAAGGTCCAAGGTGAGTTCACCTGGCATAAGCATGCCGACACCGACGAGTGGGCAATCACGCGGACTGGTCAACGTTAGCGGCACCGTAGGGCTCTCAGCTAGTACCGCAGAGCAGCCTGACGAGCGCAGGAAACACCAGTTCAGAGAGTGTGCGAGTTCTGGCACGGCACAGGCACGTCTACCCGCAGAAAACGACCGGTAGGCGCGTTCTGCGCGGGGCCCGGCTCGGCGGGCTGATCCGCGAATACGCCCAGGTCGCATAAGGTGACATAGTTTTCGCCACCCGCAGGCTGCGACGCCTTGCTTGACGGCAGGGCGGATTGTCGTCGGACCCGTCCTTCTGGAGGGTTCGCCCGGCAGGAAGCGGAGGGTCAGGCCGGGGCCTGTGCCCCCACCACCAGGTGGGCGGCTTCCCGGGCCGGCGTTATCAGCAGACCGTT